>Ga0207707_10001625_pt1 | contig 20714 bp, 20 predicted proteins | sample KBSC83BmetaG_FD_184336 | JGI IMG/M metagenome (GOLD analysis project Ga0207707, IMG submission 184336) | Corn rhizosphere microbial communities from Kellogg Biological Station, Michigan, USA - KBS C8-3B metaG (SPAdes) (version 2) | ecosystem: Host-associated > Plants > Roots > Rhizosphere ...
ACACCTTCAGCCGACAGGTAGTTGTCAATCAGGTCGCGGAACATCTCACCGCACGTGCGATAGCTGTACGCCGTGATGGCGATACGCTTGTCGGCGCAGTAGTGCTGATCCATCCCCGTCAGTTGGGTACCATAGTAGCCGCTGTACCCGTAGCGCACACGCTGCGCATCGGCTACGTAGCCGTCGTAGAACACGTCACCCGTCGTGCCGCCAAGTTTCCACGCGGTCGCCTGGTAATCCTGCTCAACCTGCACATCGTCTACGTAGAACGTAGTTGCCTGATTGCCGCTGGTGCGAATGCTGACGCCGTACGATCCGGTTAATGGCCCTGCGTCCATGATGCAGGTTTGGCTAATGCGTTGCCACTGACCTGTCATGGTTGTTGTCACGAACGTGCCAACCGTTCCAAAGCCCTGGTGATCCATGCTGATGTTAATGGTTGCGCCCGCCGTGCCGAGTACCCATGCGCTCACGGTGTACGTCCCGCCAGGGATGATGAGCGTTGTATCGCCGATGTAGGCGTTTACGCCCTGCCCTGTCTTTGTGCCGTCAGTCGTGACCGTGAGCGCGCCTGTGCCGTCGTACACGGTCGTCGTTTGACGCGAGAAGGTTGCGCTATTGCGCGCTATCCAGCCGGAAGCGTCTACCTCAATGTTTGACTGGTTCGCGCTCAACAGGTTCAAGCCCCCGTTGCGGTAGATCTGCAGGAGCGTACCTGTAGGCGTGTTGAGGAATCCCGTGTCGGTCGACGTCAGCTTGGCGACGCTGCGCTGCCCAACGGCGTTGGTTACGGTTGGCGAGCCATGTAGGCTGTCGAGCCGTGTGCCACCAACGCCGACCCACATCTGGGAGCAGTCAAGCCAGTCCAGCGCGCGTAGCTGGTACATGGTTGCCAGCGCCCCAGCCGCCGGACGGAGCGACCAGTTACCGTCTGACCCCGCAAACAGATGCGTATAGCCGCCACTGGTTGCGGTACCCTGCCCGACCCAGTAGTTGACGCCGATCACCTGTGGAACCTTGCTGGCAATGGCGGCTAGCTCGGCTGTGAGGACGGCGTTCTGTGTGGCGTCGTCAACGTTGACGTTATTGCTAAAGCCCATCTCGCCAATGACGATGTTGACGCCTGGACGTGCCACCACAACCGTAAGCAGTTCGTTTACGCGGGCGTTTGTGCAGGCAATAGGATCGGTCAGGCTGTTTTCGGGGTAGCTGTCCAGCACGACGGTATTGTTGAGCGCCGCTACCGTACTGGCGTAGAGTGACGCTGGCGTCGTCGCCCAGAACGAGGGCAGCGACCGTATTGTCGTCACAATGCCAGACACGCCAATACCTGCGAATGCCGTTTGCATCTGAGTGTCGCAGTCAAGCAAGAACTGGTTGAAGGCGTCGGTCGCCGTGTTGGGCGAGTTGTTTGTCCAGTTGACGCCGTAGGTGTTGTTCCAGTAGGCGCTCTGGTCAGGCTCGGCGGCTGCATCGAAGATGTCACCAGGCGCAAACCACGTTGGATTCGCCGCGATGAATGCGCTGGTTGCCGTTAGATACTGGGCTGGCGTCATGCTCACCGGAACGCCGTTGTTGCCCTCCCAGGCATTCCAGTGTGCGCGCCACCAGATGTTCTTACCCGTGGCGCGTATGGCAGCAACCCAAAGCGCGATGTATGTGGGGTAGTCGTAGAAGCAGTCAAGCGTGATATGGGTCACGTTCAGCGTCGCGCACAGATTGACGCCCTGCGCTATTGCCGTCGCGCTGAGTTGGCTACTCGGCGGGTAGCAGGTATCGCGGCTGTCTTTCATCGTGTCGATGCTACGGTACTTCCAGACGGTCACGCATGACCTCGCATTCCTGTAGCCAGCCACACCTCGCGCGGCGTGTTTTGTACAACCACACTGGCGATCGTTTGCCCGTCAAGCTGGACGACGATCAGTTGCCGTCCCCCATTGCCACCAACAGGCACGCCCACATTGCTTAACGGGAAGATGCCACTACCCCGCGCAACGTTCGCCAAGTGTGGGCCGACGACCAACTCTGGCTCCTCACCTTCACCGACGAGGGCCAGACCGCCAGGCGCGCTGAGTGTGCCACTGGCAAAGCCTGCAAAGTTGAGCGCGCCGCCAAGACCAGGGACGCCGTTTAATGCGCCTTTGGCGTCGCTTACCAGGCTACGCAGATGCGAGATAATCTGGTTGCGTAGGTTGGCAATGGCGTTCAGAACGACCGAGATACCCTGGAGTATACCGTTAGCCAGGTTGCTCATCCATTGGCCAGCTACGCCCGCCAACTGGCCAGCCAGCCCGCCAAGCGCGCTGATCGCCCTGTTGGTGAGCGTGCCAAAGGCGCTGGCGGCGTTACCTACGCCCGACCCTATTGCGCCCAACAGCCCACCAAACACGCCGCCCAACCAGCCGAGTAGGTTCCCCAGTAGCCCGCCAACTGCCTGCAAAACGCGCACAGGCAGCAATAGCCACCAACCCACAAAGCCCGCTATGCCAGCGCCTACGGTAGTCAAAACTTTGCCGAAAAGGTTGCCCAGCGCGCCAAGTATGCTGCTTGTAAGCGTGCCAAGTACGTTAAAGATGCTGCCCACCAGCGTACTGAACACGTTCAGCACGTCGTCCCAGAGTGCGCCCCAATTACCTTGGAATAGGTCGCTGAACACCTTGACGACGGCTTGTATCTCGTTCAGCGCTCCGCTGATGATGGCGCTCACGGTTGGCCATATAAACTGGACGATGCCCAGCACAAGCTGGAACGCCTTTACGACCAAGCCGATTGCAACGGGCAACACTGCCGACAGGATTGTGCCAAGTATCTGGATGATGGGGATCAAAATGTTGCCGATCTGCGTTGCCCACTGGCCAATAGTGGCGATGATGGGCAGGAGCGTCGGCTCCATCTGGCGCAGGGCTGGCATCACAGTAGACTGAATGCTCTTCCCTACCGAGAGCAGCACGATGGACGCCTGCTGAATGACCGTGGTAAACACTTGACCCAACACGCCAATCACGGGGCCGATCGCCTGCATCACAGCGCCCCAGATAGGCACAAAGACGCCGATGATCTCCTTGTCAATGTTGGCAAACACGGGCATCAGCACGCCAAACGCCGTAATCAACGCGCCGAGCACGTTGGTTGCCAGCGCCGCCAGCGGTACCAGCAAGCCATGTACAGCGGGCGTTAATACGCCGCTAAACAGCACGCCAAGCGAGTCACCACCACTCACAATCTGCTGGAACACAGGAAGCAAGCCCAGCGCCTCGCCAACGAGGAGCATAAACAGCGGCTCGAGCCTGGTAAAGCCACCGACTAACGCTCCAATGAATGGATGTGCGTCCGCCTGCAATGTGCTGAACACGCCCATGAACGTGTCGCCTAGTGTCTTGACGACCGCGCCTGTGTTGTTCAGTGGGCTACTGGCTTGGGTGATGATACCGCTGAGGTTCGTAATCCAGCCTGCAACCTCGGTTAGCGCGCCGACAAGGATCGTGCCAAAGGCGCTAATCAACGGCTGTGAGAGGGTCAACAGTTGCGTTAGCACAGGGATAAGGGCATTGCCAACGTTCTCTTTGATGTTTTCAAAGCTGTTTTGCAGGATGGCCAACTGCCCTGGCAACGTCTTTCCAGCCGCCTCAGCGCTGCCACCAAACTCTTTCTGAAGCTCTTTCAATACAACGGCTTGCGCGCCTGCCATGTTGCCGCTATCTTCCAGACTTTTGATCAAGTCCTTCTGCGACTGCGTAAAGGTTACACCTACGCGGGTTAGGCGTCCAATGCCCTTTTCTGGATCGTTGAGCGCGATGCCCAACTGCAACGCCTGCTGTTTGGCGTCGCCGCCGAGGGCTTGCGCCATGTCCAGCGCGGTCTTAGTGGCTTCTGGGAACGTTTTACTGCCAATGTTGGTAAAGGTCAAGAGCATATTCTCTGCCGACTCAGTCGTGTCTTTGGAGAACATGGTCGTCGTAGAAAGTCCGGTTGCCAGCTTTTCAAGTGATTCAGCGGTCTCGCCGCTGGCGTCGTGCGTGGATTTGAGCGCCTGGTTCATCTGGGCTGTTACCAGGCTGGCCTGACTGGCGGTATTGACGACGTCCTTAATGCCGTCTGAGATCAGTTCAACTCCGCCCTTCAGCGTTTCCCAGCCTGCAAACGCGCCCACAAAGCCGAGTACATGGCTGGCGGCGTCACTAAAGAAGCCGCCAGACTTACCAGCCTCACTGTTCAGGTCTTTGAGGTTGCCCTTGGCTTCGTTGGTGTCGGTCGTAACCTTAATGTGGAGTTCGCCTAGCTCGGCAGCCACGCGCGTTCTCCTTCCGTATAGCTACGACACAACACCACTACTGCGCCGCGCGGGCATTGCGCCGTGCGATGCGCGATTGCAACTCGGGCCAGACTGAACTCTTGGCTGAAAGGTACACGCCCAGCCGATCCATCCACCACTCTGGAACGCGCTGCCATTCCCACGGCTTCACGTTCCAGTGGACGGCTTCGCTCATCTCGATGTAGGCTACCCAATCCGGCGGCTCCGCGAAGTCGCCCGCCGCTCCCTCCGTGACGATATAATCAGCGATGGATTCGAATTGGGCGTGCCTTTCGTTTCCCCCATGCCGCGAGCGTCCTCCAGGATCGCTGCAACCACTTTGCCTTCAAACTCGGCGGGGACAAGCCACATGTCATCGGGCGTGAACGGAAGCGGCTTGCCACCACGCAGCAAGTCCCAGTCGGCCAGTACTTGGATCAGCGCCACGTCAATCTGGCGTTTGACCTTGTCGTCGTCAGCCTTGAACTGGATCAGGGCTGTGTCGGCGGCGGTATCTTCGTCGTGTGCCTGCTCGCTGTCGAGTGGGGCTTCCACATGCGACACTGCCTCGCCTAGATCTTTGGCGCGTTGCTGCATCTTGAGGCTGGCGCGCAGCAACCGCAGCAATTCCATCCGGAATTCCTTGGTCATGCGCTCAACCCAGTACTCGGCATGCATTTCGCGGCCATAGAAGTCAAACGTAACTTCACGCCGTCGAGTCAGCATGTCTTCTAGTTCGTATGGCACGGTGTTGAATCCTCCTGTGCGGACGCTACAGCGACGTCAGAGCGTTGACGACTGATATCAATAGGGCATTGCCCCAAGTGGGATCCTCAACCACGTCAAACGTCCACTCGCGGGTACGTAGGCCAGTCAGGTCTTTGTTTGCGCCAGGCTGTTGTACCTTGCCAGCAAAGTCATACGTCATGTTGTAGGGGATCTGCGTGGCGACAAACGCAGGCGCAGGCGTAGTACCGCCTGTGAGGCTGTTGGTACCGAGCGTAAACGGGTTGGCGTTCTGGGCTTGCAAGCCTGCCATTGTCACGACTACAGGCGTCCCTGGCAATGGCCCACCTGTGCAGGTCACGCCGCCAGCGCCGATGCTGCTCATGCCTGTGAGCGCCGTGGCAACCGCCGCGCTCGTGGCGTTAAACGCGATAGGCGCGCTGGTCACGCCGCCAAAGCTGACCGTGAAGGATCCGGCAGTCGGTATGCCTGTCACGCTGAACGTCCAGTAGTTGTCGATCAACTGCGACACGCCAATCCCACCCGACATAAACCGGATGTACTCGGTTTGGGCTGCGCGGGCTACTGGCCACAGCGCTTCACCGACGAGCGGATCTTTCATCAGTTCCATCATGAACGTGGCTTTGGGCTGGTCACCGTCAGCTACGCCACCGTAGGAAGACAGTGCGCTATCCAGCGGGAAGAACGGCACAAACGCGCCGCCGTAATCCAGCTTGCCGTGGAACGATCTGCTCAGCTTGGTAACGCCGATGTTGGCGCTGGTTGGATCCATATAGATCGACCAGTGCTTCGGCAACACAGGCACGCTCGGGATCTGAGTGACGCCAGCCGTGGTCATGCCGCCGAATGTGCCGTTGGGGCTGGCTTTGTTGACTGCGCGCATCAGGAACGATCCGGCGGGCTGTACCTGGCTACGGGTCGCATCGATACCCCAACTGTCGCAGACAGCGTACAAGTACTGCTCGCTGTCGACGCTGTCGCCCTGCTCAATGTCCATACTGGTTGGGTTGATGCTACCCGTGAGCGGTATCGTCCAGCTCCACTTGCGCGCCAGCACTGCGCCGCTAGGCGTGGTGATGGTGGCAGGGCCATAGGCCATGCTCATTAGGTAGACCCAGCTATTGTAGCTGACCGTGCCTGCCACTTTGCCAGCCGAGGCTTCCTGCCCGTCTGGAACGACCGTAGCTAAGAAGCGACGACCCGTTCCACGAATCTCGGTTGACTTGTAACTGGGATCAAGCTGGAACGTGAGATCGATCAGTTGCTTAGTCGCGCCAGCCGCCGGAGCGACGCCGTGCGTAACTTCTGGCGCGATCTGAGTTAACCTGCCGATCGTCATGGTGTCAGCCATGACCATCACTCCTTCCGCACGTACACGCCGCCGCTACGACGGTTGAATGTACAGCCTGTAATAGCCGCCAAGATGGCGACGCTCAATGTTGACAAAGTGCTCCACTACGCTGTAAGGGCGCTCGCGGTTGCACTCGGCTACCGTGTAGCCTGGTACGGCTTGTGGCCCTGCCATGTGCAGCGCGGCGTCGAGCGCCTCGGCTGCGGGTTGCAGTTGCGTAAAGTCGTCTGTCGCGCCAATAACGCGCACAAGGTACAGCGGTTGTACCAGAATGCGAACGCCATGTACCTCGTCCAAGTCCGGCAGGGATCCCTGGTACGACCAGATCACGTAGTTCCCGCTTGGCGCAGTTTGGACACGCTCGCTGTAGAATCCGCCAGGTACCAGCGACACAAGCGTCTGGCTGGCCAGGCACTTGATCCGAAAGTACTGTTCAGCGGCTTCTAGCTCGATGCCTGTCCCCACGGCGCTACCCGATTACTTTCTTAAAGGCGTTGGCCAGCGACTCAGGGATGCGTGGGATCTGCGCCTCCACCGTCGACGTGAAGAACGGGTTGGCCGCTACAAACGAACCGCCGCGCGTGTGGTGTCCTTGGTCGACGGCTGCCGCATAGCCCGCCGCAAAGCCAATGATCACGACGCCATGCGCCGCCTCGCCTGGATGTTGGGCTGCCTCGCCTTTGGGGTTGGCAGCCATGAACGCGCCAACGGCGCTGGCAAACTCATCGGTGATGCTGCTCACACGGTAGCGGCTAGCGCGTAGCCCGCCTGTTCGCACGGGCGCTGCACTATCCGCGAGTTGGATGGTGTCGGCTGCCCATGTATCCAAGCCGAGGTCGATCGCTTGGTCAAGCTGGGCCAACACTTTGTCAAAGTTGTTGACTTTCCACTCGATTGTGATCCCGCCGTTTGCGCCCATGCTAGCCCTCGATATCGTAGCCCGTCAGTTGCATCCAGTGGCGTGTACCGTCTGGATCCTCAACCGACTGGATGTAGATCTTGTTGCTAAAGTCCGGATCCTGTATGTACATGCCTGCCACAATACCCGTGTCAAAGTACACGGTATACACGTGCGACAGGTAAGTAACGAGCTTGCCGCCCTGATCGATGAACTTGCCTGTCTTGTGCGCGTCATGCGCCCAAACCACGCTATGCAGTGGTACGTAAGTGGGATCACTGCCGCCAGTAGCGCTCGTGTTGTCGGAGCGTGTGAGGATCTGTAGGGGCTTCCGTAGGTCGCCAGGCTGTACCTGTACCTTTGTGCCTGTTGCCATGTCCTCACGTCTCCCTCTGTGCGATCAGCGCGATTAGCGCGCGTTCTGCTTCTGGTAGTATTCCAGCGTGGCTGGGCTGTGGTGGCTTAGACTCAGGCTGACGAACTCATCGGCTGTGTAGCTGTCGCTTGCGGTGTGGTTGGGGTTGCTGTGTCCCGACACGCTAGCCGACCAACCGCCAGTCTCTTTGCTGCCCAGCATACCCGTCTGGAACATGGCGTCGGCGATGTTTGCGAGCTTCTCGCACAGCGCCACAGCTTCCTCACGGGCGTACTGCGACTCGGGAATTTTCTCGTACAGCTTGCGCAGCGCCTCAGAAAAGTTCTCGGGCGTTTGGATGTCTGTGCCAACACTAAAGCTCATGCCAGTAGATCCTCTCGTGCCATACCCTTTGACATACGCATCTCGCCTTCCAGCCGATACGGGCGTAGCTGTGCCTGCTGATCAACCGTGAGGATAGCCGCGTCGCGGGTATTGTCCATTGTGGTAGCAACCGCCAGGATGATGCGTCGAATCTCGAACGGGATGGTGTCGGGCGTGTCGCCGTAGCCTGCCACGTAGCGAACTCTGAAGCCCGCTTTGCCACGATGCAATGGCCACACGTTGCCAATGTTCAACCCGACAAGGTTGGTGTTGGTGTTGACGATGTACACACTGCTTGGCACAACCGACTCAACGTTGTCCAGGCTGGTCGTGTACACGCCTGTAATGCTTTGCAGTGGCGGGCGTGGCAACTCGACCCACGCTGGCCCCCAGTCCAACGTCAAGTCCCACGTTTGCGTGATGAGCGCGCGGCGCAGGTAGGTTTCTACTACCTCGCGCGCTGCGCTGATGTAGAACGTTAGGATGGCGTCGCCGTCATTGTAGGGGATGCGCGTCTGTTGCTTAAGCAGTGTGAGGTTGACAGGTTCAACGGCTGGCGGCGTGACTAAGGTGAGTTGGGTATGGTTGGTCGCGAACTCGCCAAACGAGCTAGCGTCTCGCCTGCGCCAGATTTGACTAAACATAGCAACTCTCCTTAGTCCGCTGTTAGCGTGCTAGACCGCCACGCCGCTATGACGCGCGTGTCCCAGAATGAAATCAGTCTGGAAGGTCGCGCCTGTCGTGCCGCCAGCCTGCGTCACGCACACACGCCCGTAGATCAGCGCCGTGTTGTCAACTCCCGCTGCTTTGGCAGCCGCGCTGGTGACCTGTGCCACGCCGATGAGCGTGTCGCCTACGGCGTTGACCGCGCCTGGCGCAACGCCGCCGATGTAGCCAGCCGCGTCCATGTCGTAGAACGTGACGTTGTCAGCGCTGAGCTGGATCTTTGGCGTGTACGTGCCGTCAGTACGGGCGCTGAGGCGCAGCAAAGCGCAGATGCTCTCGTATCCGGCGATGCTGACGCCTGTGCCGTTGGTCGTGGCGTTGCCACTGGTGACAGCGGCGCTGGCGGTTGACTGTACAACCGACAGGCGATGGACAAGATCCCACATGGCCTATTCCTCCTGCTCCGTCGGCGGCAACGCCGGGACGGCTTGCAGTGACGCCGCCAAGCGTGTAGCCCAGTCGGCTAGCGCTTCGGCAGCGACATTACTGAGCGCCCCGCTTTGTTCCATTGCCGCCAGTCTGTCAAGCAGGAGCCGCGCATTGGCGGCGACCTGTTCCAACGCGGCTAGGCGCTGCGCTGGCGTGGCGGGTTGTTGGTTCATCGGGTTGCTCCTCACTACTGCTGTGACGTGCGAGCACACACGCCCATACGGCTTGCTGGCAACCGCGTCCGTTGCCAGTGTGGCGTTGTACGCCTACTGATGGATGAGGGACTTCACGCTGGCCCACGGGTGAAAGCTGGCCAGCTTGCCTCCCCAGGCGCGGATCAGCACGCCGAGGTCGTTTGTGCCAACCAACGTACCGACGAATGGCACTGGCTCGCCATGCTGGCTAACGGCGTAGTCGGCGCCTGGCTCCAGCCCGTGCGCCTTCGCATGATCGGCGTGCGCCTGTTCCACCGGATCCACTTCTGGCTCTTCGGCGGGTTGCTCAGAGGGCTGCTCGACTTCTTCGCTCGCCTGTTCCGAGGCGTCGGGCGCAGCGCTTGCGCTGGCTTCTTCCTGCTCGGGTTCGTCTGCCATTTTACACTCCCAGTGTATTATGTGATCTCCGACGGTTGTATGGCGCAACAACACGATTACGCCGCTACTCTGCTTTGAGGCGAAAATCAGTGATTCGCAAAGTCGCAATCAGCCTGGACTCAAAGCAAGCTCTTGACGCCAGAGGTCAGTGCGGAGACTGAATGTGTGTTTGTACCTGTGACGCGCCGCAACGCCAGATTTCGTCCTCAGCGCGTCACATGACGATACGTGTAGTGCCAGTGTAATTACACTCTGACGACTACGAGTGGACGGCTCCGAGCTTGCGGATCGCCTCAGGAAGCACGACTTGCCCGCCAACGCGCTTGCGCACAAGGTAAGCAATCTGGCCACTTTCGGCGTACTTCTCTTGCAGGCGACGCACGACCACGTTGATGCGATCCACGACCAGATATCCCCGCTTGATGTTGCCATACAAGATGGGGAACGTGGTACCCGTGGCGCTAGGCGTGGACGGCATGTCGGGGACTTCGATGTAGGGGCTGCCAAGCAGGTTGGGCGGCGTACCGTCGGCCAACCCTGGCTCCCACAGGAAGCGACCCTGCGAGTCGGTGAGTCCGCGGATCTGGGCGATGGTGGCGCGGTTCATCAGCCAAGTGGCTTGCTTGCTGTAGACCGTCTTCAGGTTGCCCCAGATGGCGATCAGCCCAGCGGCGGTCACGTTGCCCGTGGCGCTACCCGCCTGTGTGTCAGAGCTGATGCTGGCGTTGGTGAGGATGCCTTCCGGCTGGCCCTGGCCCGTGCCACTGACGAACGCTGCGCCTTCTGCCTTGGCAAACTGCTCAGTGCAGTTGTCCAGGATTTCCTGCTCGAGGTTGAACACCGCATCCTCAAGATCCTGGTCGGAAACGAGCACGTCGGCGTACATCTCGTGGTTTGGAATCTCCTCGAGCGCATACGTCAGACCAGCGGTCTCCGAGCGCGTCCCAGTCTCAGCAACCCACTTGGCGGCAAACACGCCGCTACGAATGGGATACTGCACTGATCGGCGCGACGTCTGCCGCACTTGTGCCAGCGGGCGGATCGGGCTGATCAACTGGACACCTTTGATGATGTCCTGAACCAGCTCGGGCGGAGCCAGGTAGCCGCCAGCCGTCTCGTCACCAACGGACAGCGCCTTTGTCTCGGCGTCAATGAACACCTTGAGGCTCTTGCGCTCGCTGGCGTCCATGTGCATCAGGCGCTGCGTATTGAAGTGGCTGTCCACTTCCTTCTTCTCGTCGTCGGGCAGGCGCTCGATACCGCGCCGCATGGCTTTCCAGTACAACTCGGAAAGCTGGCGGTGTTGGTCGCTGCGGTAGCGCGAGCGCTTCTGCTCCGTGTCAGTGTAGTCCAGCATGGGGCGCTGTGCTACCACTTGCAGCGACTTGAGTTCGGTCTCAAAGCCCTGGATCGCCGTCTCTTGCTTCGCCAGTTTGGCGGTTAGCTCGGCTCGCGCCTCGCCGCTGGACTTGATCTCGGCTGCCTGCTCCTCAATGGTCTTCTTCATTGAGTCCCAGGCAGTTTGGATCTTGTCGTTGATCTCCTTGAGATCCATAACAAACTCCCTCCTGCAACACGCCGCTAGTTCAACAGCCGATCAAGTGACTGCTGTGCGACATCATTCTCCATAGCGGACAGTGTGGAAAGCAGTTGGGCTGCATCCGGGTCTGTCTCGCCTGAGGGAGTGGTGCGAGTGCCGTCCGAGTCCCTCCGCCGTGCTTTGCCAGACGGCTGGTTATGCTTGCCGCTGGCAATGTAGTCGCCATAGTCAGCGCCCTGGTCGTTCTCGTCTTTGAGGGGACTGTCGTTGTCCTTAAGGATAGACTTCACCTCATCAACTTGCGACTGGAGGGCGCTGGCATGAGCGGCGAGCCGTTCACGGTTGGTAGAACTCAACTGCTTACCAACCTTGCTCTCGAACGCACTACGCAACGCTGCCATATACCCGTAGCCGCTGATGTAGCTGGCGTCGCCGTCGTAACCTGCGTTATTGTCTGGCAGCCCCAAGACATCTAGGAGCGCATCAGTCTGGTCGCTGAACTCCATATATGACGTTAACACGGCTTTCACGGCGTCTTCTAATCCTGGAACGCCCGCTAACAGCGCCGCTACAGGCGCTTGCGGCTTGGCGAGGGCTGCGCCGTCATCCAGCGCCAGCCCGCACGACGCCGCCAACACGTCAATCACGCCCGCCAGGCTGTCGGCTGTGTTGTCAGTGGCAATGGCACACTGCGTTAGCGCTGCCAAGCCCGTCAACTGCTTTAGCTCCAGCCGATCCGCCAGGCTGTTACGTTTGCTGTCGTCAGCTTCCCACGGCACTTTAGCCAGGTCGGGATTGTCCTCGGCTTTGGCAATGCGCCCGTAGTACGTTTTGATCTTGGACTTGATCCCCGACTCATCGCCGCTGGACAGACCAGACATCGCCTGTATACCGTGGCTGCCTGTACATGCCTGTACAGCCTTTGGCACGGCTTGTACTTCGCCGCCAACTACGTCACAGAAGAGCAGTTTGTAGCCGTCGAGCGTATCGTCGTGGTCGGGGTCATACCAGAAGTGAACCGACTTGAGGAACGCGGTGTCCAGGCTACCGTCGGACTTGGTTGCCTTCTTGACAATGGCAGCGTGGGCTTCGCTATTGTCCCAAGCTGTGCCATACGCCGCCAGTGGCCAGTCAGTCTTCCCGCCAACGTTCTTGACGTCGCGGATCTGGGCGTCGGTATTGGCAGGGAACGTAACAGGCGATCCCTCAAATAGCTGCACTTCCAGCAAGTGGCGCGAGCGCTGGGCGTCCATCATGCTCTTGACGGTACGGTAGCCAATGCTCAGCCCGCGCAGGTAGCCCTTCTTGGCTCCGCTATAGGCTTGTGCGCCGCGCGGTGTGTCCAGGTCGTACTCGCCTGTAATGTGCAGCCCGTAGTCGTCCTCGTAGGCGTCGGTCACGCCGCCGATCGGCTCGTCCTCGTTGTGCTGCCACAACAGCGGGAACAAGTACGCGCTGCCCGCGCGCTGCTTACTCTCACGCAGGATGCCCAGCGTGCGCTTAAACGCGCCGCGCTCAATGATGTCGCCGTTTTGATCCAGGTTGTTGAACGCCGCCACGTACCCGCTAAAGGTTCCAGCGTTGTCGTTCGTGGCTTTCAGTTCTTGGATGAGGAATGCCGCTCGCTCGCGCTGGCGCGTGGCGGTAGCCTTCCGTTCTCTACGACCCATGCTAGCTTCCGCCTTTCTTGTCGCCAGTAAGGATGATGTCGGCCCAACGCTCGGGCCAGTCAAGCCTATAGAGTTTGCGCTTGTTGGCGGCTACGTCGTACACCACAACACAACGGCAGTAGATGATCTCGCCTATGTCGGCGCCCAGTGACTGATCGCACGGGAACATAAGTTGGCTACTACCAACGTCGAACGGGTCTGAGAGCGACTGCACTTGCCCGTCAGCGGCGCTATGGGTTGGGCGTGTACGGGCGTCCTCAAGGGCTTGCCACGTCTTTGTCAGATCCGTACCGGAGGATTGTGCTGCCGCGTTGGCTCCTGCAATGGGCGCAAGGCTACTGGCGGTCAGCACGATCATTGTCCCTACAACCAGCTCGATCCCAGCAAAGATGTCATCAATGGTTGCATCGGTTGCCGCGAGGGCGTCAGGGAGCGCGCCAATGTGTGCTTCCAGGCTAGTTGCGATCTGGTCAACGTACCCTGGCACTTGCTGCTCGGCGTAGCTGCCCATAAAGGCGTCGTATGCGGCGCTGTAGCCTGTGGTGGCGGTCAGCTTGGCAGGCGTAATGCCCAACCGTGCCGCTACCGTGGCGGCTGTGTGGTCAGCAAACGACTGACCCACGCTACCGTACAGCTTGGCGACGAGGGCGACCCACTCGTCATGTTCAGCGCGTAGGCGTGTAGCCATTGCCAACGGATGCGCAGCCCGCACAGGCGCAAGCTGTGCAGCCACAGCGCGCCGCACGGCTGGGATATGCTTGTCGCGCAGCGCCTCGATGGTGGCGGCGTAGGTTGTGGTGGCAGCCCTAGCCATTGCGCGCCTCCTCTGCTGCCCTGGCAGCCGCCAGGAACGGGAGGATGGCTTGTGTAGCGGGGTCGTCTTTGTGGGCTTCTACCACGCGCTCCAGCGGCTCGGCAGGGTTGGCACGCATGTACTCGGCAAGCCTGCCCACGCCAAGGAGCATGCTTGTCATCTCACGGATCGTGATGGTATCAGCCTTGGCAGCGTCATCGCTGGTATTGCTGCCTCCACCGCCAGCGCCAGCGGCGTCACCGTTCTTACCTGGCGGGAGCGCTGGCTCGGCAGTCTCGCCCTCGTTAGGGATGAGTGGCGCAGCCAGGTTCAGCGGATGGGTTGCAGGGAGTTCAGGGTGAGGCAAGCCTGGCGCTGGGAGTGCGACAGGCTCAGGCTCAGGCGCTGTGGGATCCGTTGCGCCCCACTGTGGAGCCTGCCAACGGTACAGATCCTTGACTTCCGGATCTACCGCTTTGCCTGCTTCCTCTTGTGCCATGCCAAACGTCATCCAGCCTGCCGCGAACGCTGCGTTAATGCGCGTGTAGGTTTCGCCTCGGTTCTCCTGCAACGCCTCAACGTCAGACTTGTTGTAGTCGGCGTATGCGCCGTCGTACAGCGGAGAGAGCCAGTTGTTAAGGTCGTCCCTGAACCAGTCCATCAGCGGCAATACGGTTTCCTGGTACAGCGCCACACGCGCCTCGCCGTAGTTACTGAACGTTTTACTGGCAGGGTCGCCGATCAGCTCTGGAGCGATGTTAAACACCATCGCTATCTCACGGGCGGAAAGGTTCTGCCCTTCCAACCAGGACATGTCTTTAGGCGACATGCCCATCTCTTGCCAGGTTGCGCCGCCTTCCAGCAAGATCGGTCGCCCTGCGTTGATAAAGCCTGCATACTTCTCTTCGATAGACTCGCGCAGGCGACGGTACTGGTCGTCACTGAGCAGGGCTTGGGTAGAGACCATGCCGCTCGGCTGTGCGCCGTTTTGCAGGAGCGCCACGTTCCAGGCTTTCGCCTGGTTGGACTGGTCGACCGACTTGCTGGCGGCTTGCAATGGCGTCAGCCCGTACCAGTCGCTTGTGGGATGCCAGAACTTGTAATGCTGGATGCGCGGCGCTGGGAAGGTCACTTCCTGGTTGCCAACCGAATACACGTAGCCGCTGACAAGTTGCTGCACTGTGCCAGGCACAATCCTCACGCGGTCGGGGCGCAGTGGCCATAGCTCGACCGGAGGTCCGTTGTCGGGGCCAACGCGCTCAATATAGCCATTGCCGTCCAGATACAGGTAGCCAACCATGTTCTCCCAGAAGCGGCTGCCGCCCATAAAGGCGTTGGGACGCTTCAGCAGCGACAGGTACGGATGCTCGTCGTATTTCGTCTTCTTGTCGGGGCCGTCAAACACTTCCCACTGAATGCCCGCCACCGCCATAGCGATCTGCCGTATGCTGGCAAACACATACGGGTTGCCAATGTACCCCTCACGGGCATACGTGTCGTAGTCGGACTGCATCCAGCGCGCCTGGTATGGCCCGAGAGACAAAATGGCAGGCGCGGTCGCGGTCATCTTGCGTTCTGGCGCACGCATGCCCAGCAAACGCAAGCCGACCCGCTGACGTACCGACAGCGACCGTGCCATTGTGGTCTCCTACAACAACGTAACGCGCATGCCCGAGCCATGCGTCAGCACTTGGAATGCTGCGCTACAGGTGTCTACCTGATCCTTAAAGCCGTTGGGGAACGCCTCAAACTCATCAAAGGCGACGCTGTTCCATCGGCCTCGTACAAAGCGCATGCCGTTGCGCTTGGCGTGCGCGCTTAACGGCGCAGCACGGGTGAGCTTATCCAGCTTGGGGCGATACTCCTCAAACGTCCAGCCTGGCAACACGGCAAAGCGGTAGCGGTAAATGGTGTTGACGCCGCCGCTCCCTGGCTCCTGCTCCATAAAGATGCGAACCTTGCGCCCGTCTTCCTCGGCTGTATGGCGGATAAACTCCTCAACCTCGCCAGGGTCGCCACGCATGCGCCGAATCTCGTGGACGTCGAATATGCCATTGGCGTAGCTGCACAGCGCGCCAGCCGTCCACGCGCTGGTCTGGTTCTTAGTGGCAGCCAAGTCCCACATGCGGATCAAGCCTTCACGGTTCACAGGCTCATCCAGTAGGGGGATCGTCTTGCGGTCAAAGAACGGGCCAGTGTTGCGCACTGTCCAGTCGCCATAACGCAGTTGGGCATAGGTTACGGGGTCAAGCTCTTTCAATGACTCCTCGTATTCTTCCATGTCCAGGTATGGGTTATCTTCCAGGCGTGCAGGCAGAAACGCGCGGCGATGTTCAAAGCCGCTCATAATGAACCTGTCCAGAACCCAGTCGTGTCCGATGTTGCCAGGGTTGCTAGCACTGCGCATGCGTACAGGCGCTATCACGTTGCGCGTGCGCCTACAACGGCTGAACAAGTAGCGGTACCAGCCGAATTCAAACTGCGTCAGCTCGTCAAAGCCGACAAACTGGTACTCGCTGGACTGATAGCGGTAGATGTCGTTGGCGTTATCAAGGTAGCCAAAGTCCAGCACAGCACCCGATGGGAACGACCAGCGCCGACCGTTCCAGTGAGCGTCCGTATTGGACAGCCACTCATGGCTACGCGGTATCAGCGCGCCTGGCCGCTCCAGGTCGGCGTAGGTACGGCGGAAGAGGATCGCGTGGTAGCCTGGCGTGTCGACATACTGCAACGCCGCCATGAGCAGCGCGTCGGATTTCCCTCCGCCTGCTTGTCCGCCGTAGAGTGCTTCCTTGCAATCGAGGAGGAGAAATGCCCATTGGCGTGAGGTGGGCGCATGGGGGATGTACTTGTTCCAGCGGGGGATGAAGGCAGGCGACCATTCGCCGAGCACGCTGTCCGGTAGGCGATCAAGCATCGCCATGTCACGCAGTACCGAGTTACGTAACGCCAGATCAGCCATGCGTACCTGTTCCGTTCTGGTCGGCGTCAACAACGGTTGGGGTTGCGTTGGTTTCCGTCTCGGGAGGTTTAATGGACGCGCCTGCTTCAATCAGCATGCGCAGCACGGTACGCACGTTTGGCACAGTGGCTTCCACTGGCGCTTGTGTAACAGCGGTTTCTTCGGTTGGTTGGCTGCCAGCCTGCTCCGTCAACGAGAGCGTGCCTACCGCGCCAGTCCAGTCTGAGGCGGCTTCCGGGTTGTTCTCAAGCCAGTAGCGCGGCGCTTCGCGTAGTGTGCGCTGTTGCGCCAGCACTTCCACAAAGCCGATCGCCTGACTCAGCTTCAAGTACCAGTTGAGATACGGCGCGTGGTGATCATCCGGCCCTGCGTCGCGCTGGGCAGCCTCGTAACCCCAACGCATCCACTTCAGCGCCAAGTGCCGCACGCCATACTTCTTGGTCGCCGATTGCCAGGTTGCGCCCATAAGGATGTCGCTGGCAACCAGGACGGTGATGGTGTCAGTACAGCGTGTGTGGTAATTGGCTGGATCCAGCCATTCAAATGAGGCAAGCTGATCGGGCGTCATGGCGAACCTACCCGTTCTGTGGTGGGGGTGGATAGTGTCAGTGTAGCGCTTGTGTACGAACTATGCAAGGTGTAGCACAAAACTGGTTTACTTACGGGTACCCGTGATAAGGGTACCCATGCAAGACTGGCTCAGGCAGCATGGGCGCTGGAGGCACGGGCTAGCCTAAAGGTACCATAGCGGTGTGGCTACGGCTGGGGTACAATGCCCTTGCACACTGCTACAACCCGCTAGCACAACGCCCAACCCTTCTGCGAAGCAGTGCGCCCTATAGCCAGCGTAACGGCTGGCATCCACTCGCGCCGTATCCCCTACGGCGATGAAAGGTTGTGTCTGTATGATCCGGTTCGACGACGTGCTCGACCTTGCGATCGACGCCAAACGCCTGCGTGGTCGCCTGGCAGAGAGCCGCATGACCCCTCGTGAACTCTCCCATGAATCCGGTGTCAGCTACTACACGGTTTGCGACTTGATCGCAGAGCGTACCACTGGCAACCTGGAAACGCGCATTCGCCTCGCTGACGCCGTGCGGAAGCATGGCTGGGACGACGTGATCGTCCGCCGCTCATAACATCAAGGCGACACACCGCTTGTGTCCCCCGTACTACACTGTTGTCGCCTGCACTGACTGATGAGCGGAGCGCACTATGATTGCGAACGGGCATCAACCGTTGCCCGTTGAGACCGCACGCGCCTTACTGGGCATGGGTATACACACGGTACCTGTCAAGTATCGCGCCAAGACGGTTCAACGTGACGGCTGGATCCACGAACGTTGGGAAGCCCCCGACCTGGAAGCCAAGTTTGGCGGGCAAACCAACATCGGTATCTTGCTAGGCGAAGCCAGCGCCAAGCTGGCAGACTGTGACCTTGACACAACGGAGGCATGCGTCGCGGCTGCACGCCTGCTCCCACACACTGACATGCTCTGGGGACGTGATGGCAAACCACGCAGCCACTACGCCTACCAACTCGACCACGTTGGCCCCAAGAACCTGTCGTTCAAAGACCCGCTGATCAAACGCACTGACGCCGACGCTGAGCGCCGTGCCATGCTGTGCGAGCTACGCATTAAGGGCCAGACTATCGGGCCAGGCAGCATCCACCCAAACGGCGAGCTAGTGGACTGGAACGATCACCTCACCGACCACGCGCCAGCCCGTAGCGAGTACGACGTGGTCAAGCGTGCGCTGGCGCAGGCTGCGGCGTGTGCCTTGTTGGCGCGCTACTGGCTCGAGGGTATACGGCACGATGCGTGCCTGGCGCTTGGCGGCATGTTTTGCCGTGGCGGCTTAGATGAGAACCAAGCCGTCTACCTGATGGAAACTGTCTGTATCTGTGCAGGCGATACCGACGACCTGCCCAACCGCCTCGCGGCCATTAGCGACACCTACCGCCGTGCCGAAAAGGGCGAGTCGTTTGTGGGCGCAGCCACGCTCGAGGAGTTCTTTGACCCGCGCATCGTGGCGCGCGTACGCGACTGGCTTGACCTCACCCGTTCAGCCTATACGGGTGACATTGGCCCTGACGGCTGGCCCCTATCAGACATCGGCAACGCCGAGCGGTTCTGTGCCAAGTGGAAAGGGCAAGCCCTGTATTGCGCCGACGAGGACTGCTGGTACTTCTACACAGGCAAGCGCTGGGAACGTGACCGCAAGGGCGTCGCCTACCGCAAGGCGATGGACACCGTCAACGACTTTCGGGCGCTGGCGTATAGCGTTACCACGGTCAGCCGTGGCAACACGACCCCTGACCAGTGGAAGCGCCACGCCGACAAGTTTGGCCAGATCAAGCAGATACGTGCCATGCTTGAACTCGCAGGCGCGCTGTTACCCGTTGTGCCAGAGGAGTTTGACGCCGACCCGTTGGTGTTAAACCTGCAAAACGGCACACTCGAGCTGAACATTCAGTCGGGCGAAGTGTACCTGCGCGAGTGGCGTAGCGAAGACATGTTGAGCATGCTGGCCACCGTGGGCTACAACACGGCTGCACGTGCCGACGAGTTTGACGAGTACTTGCGCATGTTCTTCCCAGAGGACGAGCGCAGGGCGTTCTTGCAGTTGCACAGCGCACAGCCCTTAACGGGGTTGCCCAAACGCTACGCGCTGCAACTCATTGGCCCCACCAACGCAGGCAAGAGCATGACGCTGGACTTGTTTGGTCGTGTCCTTGGCGACTACGCCGACACGCTCAAGTACGACAGCATCATGCGCAGCGCTCACCGCAACGGCGGTGACGTGCCACGCGCTGACCTGTGGAGCGTGCGCAACAAACGGCTGGTCACCATAGCCGAGATCCCCGAGGACACCGTCTACGACGTGGCGCTGTTCAAAACGTTGCTGTCAGGAGGCGACAAGCAGCGCATCCGCAACCTGTACGATCGCAGTGGCGGCTTGTCAGTAGCGTTCAGCTTTGCCCTGTGGACGAGCGGGAACGCTCCCTATGGCCCACCAGGCGAGGAGTCGGCTGCATATGAGCGCCTACACGTGCTGTGGTGTCTGCACGGAATCCCACGCGACAAGCGCGACGAGCGCAAGCAGCAACGCACGCTCGACCCTGCCGTAACGGGGGAGGCTGTGTTGCTCTGGATGACGCAGGGCTTCCAACGCTTGTATGGCGAGTTGGGTGGGCGCTTAATCCCGCCGGACTTTGTAGTGGCAGCCACCAACGAGATACAGAACGACAAAGACCCGTGGACGCGCTTCTTTGAGGCTGGGCAAGTTGAAGTGACCGACAGCCCTGACGACGGCGTGCTCAAAGTGGAATTGTGGGCTACTGCGCGCGAGTGGTACGAGCATGAACATGGCCGTATGCAGGGCCAGCGCAAGGCGCAGTGGAATTTTGAGGCGAGTGTGCAGCGCCGTGTAGGGCCAACGCGGCAGAGTGACGCACGCTGGCACAACCGCGACTACTGGCCCGGAATCCGCTGGGCCAACCAGTCGCTGATCGACAAGAAGCTCGTAACGCCGCCTGACTGGTCATGGCATAACCCGTAGCGGTTAGTTTACACCAAACCCTCGAACTGCGCGCACGGGTAGCGTAGTTTTAGCAAACTAACCTGTAGGGGTTATGCGCTACGGGTACCCGCAACTGGAGGAACGCATGTCAGCTTCACGCCTGTTTAGTTGCCGCGTATGCAGCCTTTTCGTCAACTTGCCTGACGAGGAGGTATGTCACTGCACTGACGTCCCGGCTCCACATCCCCACGGTTGGGGAGTGTACCCGTTCATTCTGTTCCCGTCGGGTACGCGCGTTATGGCGCTGCTTTGCCCCGAGTGCGTCGAGGAGTACCACATTACCCATGCCGCACTGGAGGAACAATTCAAAGCTGACGGGAAGCACTACGTCTTCGTCCCTGTGTTGATGGAAGGGCCATTGCATGATCCCTCGCTCAACTGACGACGAGG
>Ga0207707_10001628_pt1 | contig 20704 bp, 16 predicted proteins | sample KBSC83BmetaG_FD_184336 | JGI IMG/M metagenome (GOLD analysis project Ga0207707, IMG submission 184336) | Corn rhizosphere microbial communities from Kellogg Biological Station, Michigan, USA - KBS C8-3B metaG (SPAdes) (version 2) | ecosystem: Host-associated > Plants > Roots > Rhizosphere ...
CCCGCATCCGTGCGCGCTCCTTCGGCTGCGGGACGATGAGGCCCAGGTGCAGCCGCAATACGCCGTTATACGGGCCACGGTGCGCCGGAATGTGCTTGCCCGGCTCCAGTATGGAGAACATCGCCGTCTTCAGCCCGGGAATCCGCCGCACGAGGCGCCAGGTGTCCGGACACAACGCGATGTTGCGCGGCGCACGGATGCCATAGGCGACCAGCGGAAAGATCTTCCAGCTCGTGTCGCGCGAGATCGAGGTGGCATCCGGGGTGATGTCGTGGACGTTCGGCAGCTCGCTCTTCCGCTCGAGCACTCGATCCAGTTCCGCGCGAATCAGGCGCCAGTCGCGCTCGATGGCCTGCGCCCACGGCAAAGCGTCCGTGCGGTAAATGCTCGGGTTGCCGTGCGTCGCGTAGCGCAGGTTCAGGCGCTCGGCAAAACGCACCAGCGCCATGAAAATGCGCGCCGCCATCCCCGGCCGCTCCATGCCGCCGAGCCCTTCGGTCTTCCAGCTCTGCACGGGCGCCCGACTCATGTCCTGCGCTTGAAGATGTCCGCGATGATGCGCGCGGCAATGCTGGGCATATTGCTACGCACGTTGTCCGGCATCTCTCGCTGTATATCTTCTTCGCGCAGCGGCTTGCCGTTCCTGCGCTGGCGCAAGTCGTTCATCCAGTCGAGAAATTGCTCGAGCTCGTCGTCGCTGGCAAAGGCCGTGGCCTGGCGCGTCCGGATGGCGGTGTTCGCGATAGCGGCCTGGCCGTGCAGGATGGAAGCGAGCTGCTCCAGCGTGCCCCGCTCGTTCATGAGGAACATGTGCGACAGGGTGTCGCTCTTCACCGTGCGGACGCGCCCGGGATTCGCCTTGGAGACGAGCCGAGCGCTCCACGCCGACTGGGTATCGTCTCCCGGCACGTCGTACCGGCCATCGCGGATCGGCGTCCCGTCCTCCGGATCGAACTGGGGCCGGATCCAGTCGCACGTCACGCTGCCATGCGTTTTAGCCGCCGGCGTCTTGCTATCGATCTTGACGCCGCGAATGTTGAAGAGGCGCGGATCGTCGTTACGCCTGGCAATCGTTCGATAGGCCTCGCGCCCCCGCGAGAGCTCATGCGGCATGAATCCCATGCTCGCCGGGTACCGCACCCGCTGGTCGGGCGCGGTGGGCTGCTGCCACGGATCGAAAGGCTGCTTTGTGCTCGCGTCGATGCTCGGATAGGCCGTCAGCGGAAACTCGTCCGCCTCCAGCTCGGCCCTATCGCGCTCGTAGGTTTCCCAATCGAGGTAGTGCAGGACGTAAAGGCCCGGCATCGAGCAGATCACGCGGACCACTTTCCTGCGCACGTCGTGACCGTCGCCGTTGAGGAGCGGTTCGCCCTCGAACCACCGGTGCGCCTGCTCGCCGTATCCGTAGAACGGCGTCGCGGCGGTGACGGCGGACTTGAGCTTGCGGGCCACGTCGGGGTCGTTGTTTTCCAGGATGAGCTTGATCACCATCCCGCCAAAGCTGTGTCCAAGGAGCGAAAATTGGCGCCCCGCCTCCGGGATTCCCGCATCCGCCAGCTTTTGCCTGAACAGCGGCCAGAATTGCTTGACGAAGAATTCGGCGCAGTCCGTCTGCCGCCGGCGCCAGTCCCAGTTGTAGACGAAGAGGTCGACGTTGTTGTCGTTGCACCAGTCGATCAGCCCGTCGTGCGGCGTGCAGCCGCCCAGGTTGACCGCGCCGTCGGCGACGACGATGTACTCGTGCTTGTCACGGAACAGGCCGTCCGCGTCCTGCTGCATGCCGAGCTTCAGCGCGTTGCCGAGGAAGGTGCCGAGGTCGAGCCATAGCCGCTGGTAGCGAAGCTTCTCGTTCGGATTTCCCGCATTGAACTTCCTGTGGCTGCGCCAAAGCTGGCACGCCATGCCGCCCGGGAAGAAGAACAGCGTCTGCCGCGGCGGCCCGTCCGGGACGAGCACGCGATGGCGGTAATCGGCGATGAACGTATCGATGTCGCGCCGGTAGACCTCGAGCTGCTCGGCGTCGCGCCGGCGGTGATAGGCGGCCGTTGCCGTCGCCCTGCGCTTCATGAACGCTTCCTTGAGCGGCCGCGCGCCGGCTTTCTCGGCCGCGCGCCTGTGGCCTTGCCCTTCGTGGGCTTGCCCTTCGCGGGCTTGGTGCGTTGCGGTTTCTTCCGACTGACGGGACCGCGCACGAGGTCGGTGAACAGGCGCGTCACCACTTCTTCGAAGTTGTCGCGCAAGCGAGGCGGCAAGACGCGCCGGGCGCTCTTGCCCTCGATGGGCGGCCAGCGTTTTCTTTCGTCACGGTGCTCGTAGATCCACCGCAGCAGATCCTTGACCTCCTCATCGGTCGCTCGCCGCCGTCGTTTCACCGTCGGCCGCAGCCGCGGATTCGGCGCCGGCGGACACAGGATCGGCCCGAGCGCGAGCATGATCAGCGGGTGATTCATCTCGCAGGCGTGCCACATCAGGGGGCCCGGAACCGCGACCGTGTGCGCTCCGGCGTTGAGCAGGCGCGCCGACCAAGCCGCATGGGTGTCGTCGCCCGGGACCGGCGCGCCGTCCGTGATCGGTGACGGGCCAGAAGGATCATACCCAGGCGCAACCCAGTCCCACTTGATGGATCCCACCGTGCTGTCCTGCACCTGCCAGAGGAAATCGGTCATCACGCCGCGCAGGTTGAAAAAGCGCTGCGCGACGCCGGCGGGCAACGGCGAGGCAAGGCGCTGGAACTGTGCAAGGCCGTACGCGAGCTCGCCATGATCGAATCCCGTGTTGCCCGGATACCGCCCGAGCGTGCCGTTGGTGTGTGGGTTGTACGCGTCCACATTGAGCGCGGCCATCGCCGTATCTGTGCTCGGGTAGTTCCCCAGGCGAAAAGCGGCGGTATCGGCGAGGAACGCGGCCTGGTTCGCCTGGTAGGTCACCTCGTCGAGGAAGTTCACCGTGTACAGCGCAGGAAGGGACGCGATGACTTCCAGCATGTCGTGCCGCGTGGCGTCGACGAGATTGTCGAGGCCAAGCGCACTGAAGAACTCGACCTCCGCCCAGCAAAGCCACGGCTCGCCCTCGAACCAGCGATGAGCCTGGCCGGAGTAGCCATATGAAGGAGTGCCAATCGTCACGGCCGCCGCCATGTTGTTGGCGATCAGCGGATCGGGGCTGCGTGCAATCAGGTTCACGACCATGCCGCCGAAACTGTGGCCGACGAGAGAAAAGTCCGCCATCGGGTCCGGCAGGTTGTTTGCCATGACCCGCTCCCGGAAGAACGGGATGAACTGGTTCAGGAAGAAATCTGCCGTCTCGTCGAGCCGGCGGCGCCAGTCCCAGCCGAAGATGAAGGGGTTGATGTAGTGGTTCGCGCACCAATCCTCGAAAAGATCGTGCGGAGTGATCTCGAGAACCTCGAGCGGACCGTCGGCGACGATGATGCGGTCGTGGTGATCGCGGAAGCACCCGGTCGCGTCCCTCGTCAGCTTCAGCTTTCGCCAGCCACCCAGCACCAGGTCCCAGTCCGGCCATAACGGGTCATAGGCCATGCCGGGAGGCACGCCGACCCCTTCCTGGTAGGGCTGGCGGGCGCGGATCAGCCGACTCGCCATGCCGCCTGGGAAGAAGAACACCGTCTGGCCGCGGCAAGTCGATACGGTGGCCGCCGGATCCTTGTAGTTCGCGATGAAGTGGTCGATGCGCGGTGTGAGGATACGCAGCTGCTCGGCGTCGCGTGCCTCGGCATAGGTCGTCATACGTGCACCTTCACCTTTCGGACAGGCGCTTCGAGGTCGCGGACGTAGCGTTTGAGCCACGCCACCGCCTTGCCTTCTGCGTCTGTGAGACAGACCGGCTCGAAGTACCGCAGTTGGTCTTCCTGGCTGAGGTCGGCGGGCCGTTCGAAGTACTGTGGATCGAGCGCGTCGCTGCCGGCCACATAGGTGCGCTTCTGCGACGGCGTGGTGCTCGACCAGATGAAGCAATGGAAGTTGGCCGACGCGATCACGTACCAGCGCCACGGGTTCCAGCTGCCCGAGCGCGCGATGCGGCGCAGCGTCTTCTTGATGATGGTCCAGCGCGGCACGAGCTTCCATGGCGCGCGGAACATGGGCTCGATGAATTCGACGATGGCGTCGGTGCGGTCGGCGAGCCGGGAGTGGCAGATCGTCTCGCCGTCCATGTTGCGCAGCTGCAGGTTCGGCGCGAGCTCGCCGTTGCGCAGGTCCTCCCAGAAGCTCGCCGTGCCGGCGAGCGGCGCGACCACGCTGAGGTACACCGGCATCGGCAGGTACGGATGGTTGGCGATGGCGAGGATCTGGCGCTTCATCTCCTTGGCGCTGTGATGGCGGTAGTCGAAGAGGTAGCCGTAGGCCATGGCGATGCCGAGCGACTCGGCGAAAGCCACGTCGTCGATCACGTTGTGGCGGCGGCTCAGGTTCTGCTTCTTGTTGTACCGGCGCAGCGTGTCGTGGTCGAGCGTCTCCAGGCCGACGAAGAGCACCATGCACTTCGAGCGCGCCAGCTTGCGCACGAGGTCGCGGTCGTGCAGCGTGTTCTGCGTGACGAGCGCGCTCCACCCTTTCACCTTCGGATGCGCCGCCAGCATCTCCACCACCGCCAGCATGTGCGCGCGGTCGTCGGAGAAGTTGTTGTCCTGGAAGTTGATCATCGGGAACCAGCGCCGGAAGCTCGTCAGCGGCGCCGCTGCGATGGCGTTGTCGATCTCGCGCCGGAGCGTGTCGACGCTGTAGCGCGCATGCGTGCCGACCTCGGACGGCACGACGCAGAAGTTGCACTTGAAGCTGCAGCCGCGCGAGGCTTCCATGAGATGGAAGAGCGGGCTAATCCCCGCCTTCGCGAGCAGGCTGTGGTCGACCGCGTAGGAGCTGATCGCTTCGGCGGCCGAGCGATAGATCTTTTTCAGCGAACCGCTCAGGTAGTCGGCCGCCGCTTCGCGCGCACTATCGACGCCGCCGACACAGACGGCGTCGAAGAACTGCGCGGCGAATTCGGGAAACACGGTGCACACGCTGCCGCCGGCGACCACCTTCGCGCCGCTGCGGCGGAAGTAGTACGAGAGCTGCCGCATGCGGTCGAAGTCCGGCTGCAACCCGGAGAGGAAGACGAGGTCGTAGCCCGCGCACTTCGACGTGTCGAACGGGCCGTGCCAGTCCTCGTGGTAGAGCTCGACGTCGAATTCGCGCGGATCGATCAGGGAGGCGACATGCAGGCCGGCGATCGGCTGCATGAAGTAGTGCGACCGTCGCTTGTCGCGTCCCGGCCGCAGATGAGCGCAGACGACCAGCGCGCGGCGCTTCGTTCGATCCATGCCTCCCCCCAGGCGGCACGCCCAGTGTACACATGAACAAGGGATAGCTGACTTGATAGGCTGGATTTAGAATGAGTATCGAATCGGACGATTGGACAAATCCGATTTCCGGAGGGGCATCGATGAAAGAGAGCGGAGCCGCGGGAGCCGATCGGGACGGTTCCGAGCGTCGCTTTCTGACCATCGAGTTCATCGACCTCGTCGGCTATACCGATCTCGCCGAGCGTCTCGATCCCGAAGACCTCGGCGTCCTGCTGCGCCGCTACCAGCGGCTTGCCCTCGGCATCATGGAGCGCTACGGCGGCTTCGTCGCCCAGGTGATCGGCGACGGCCTGCTGGTCTACTTCGGCTACCCGGTCGCGCACGAGAACGACGCGGAGCGCGCGCTTCTCGCGGCGCTCGCCTTGCAGCAGGCGATGCGCGAGCTCGACACCGAGGTCCACGGCCGGATGCTGGACAAGCTGCAGGCGAGGATCGGTGTCCACTCGGGCCTCGTGCTGATCGCGCAGGAGCTCCTCATCAGTGCCGGCGCCACCCGGCATGGTGTATTCGGCGAAGTGGTCAATCTCGCCTCACGCCTGGAGTCCGAGGCCGCGCCCGGGCACATCGCCACCAGCCAGGAGACCGTAGAGCTGGTCGAGGGTCTTTTCGAGGTGCAGTCGCTCGGCGTCAAGTCGATCAAGGGCCTTTCGCGCCAGGTAGAGGTGTACGAGGTCGTGCGCGGCCTACCGGGTACGAAACGAACTGAATCGCGGCTGCGCAAAGGCGCCGGCCGCCTCGTCGGCCGCGAGGCGGCGATGGAGCGGATCACCGCGGTCTGGAATTCGGTGAAGGACCAGTCGATCTGCCGCACCGTCGCCGTGGTCGGCGATGCCGGCATGGGCAAGACGCGTCTCGTGCTCGAGCTGGCGGCGCGAGCCGAGTTTCTCCAGGCGCCGATCTTCCAGGCGCAGTGCAACGAGATTTTCGCCAGCACGCCGCTCTACCCGCTCGCGCTTTACCTGTGGGGCCGCGTCGGGCTGACCGCCGCCGACGACGATGCCGCGCGTCGCCGGAAGATCGCAGGCTATCTCGGCGAGATCCGCGCCGACACGCCGGAGAACCTCGAGGTGGTGGCGAGCCTGCTCGGCATGGCGGCGCCGGCGAGCGGCCAGACGGCCGCGCCCCAGTTGCTCAGGCGCAAGCAGTACGAGTTCGTCGCCGCGGTGGTCCGCCAGGCGGCCGCGGCGCGCCCGGTGATCCTCTGGGTCGAGGACGTCCATTGGATAGATCCTTCGTCGGCGGAGCTGCTGGCCGACATCGCCGCAGCGTGTGCGAAATTGCCGTTACTCATGCTGCTCACGATGCGACCCTCGCGTAAAGGAGCGGCGCTGCCGGAGATCCATGAAAGCGTGCGGCTGGAGCAGCTGGACGTCTCGCATTGCTTTGAGCTCGCGCGCTCGGTGCAAGGCGCCGGCGCGCTCGGCGAAGAAGCGCTTGCGAAGGCCGTCGAGGCGGCCGGCGGCGTGCCGCTCTTCATCGAGCAGCTGGTCATCTCCCTCATCGACGAGCGCTCGCGCCGCGGCGCACCGAACCGGAGCGTGGGCGGCGTCCCGCTGATGCTCGCCGAGCTGATGTCCGAGCGCCTCGACCGGCGCCCGGGCGCGCGGCGCATCGCGCAGGCGGCGGCGTGCATCGGGCGCTCGTTCAAGCTGGAGTTCCTCGCGGCGCTGCTCGAGGACGACAGCGCCCGGGTGCTCGAAGGACTCGAGAGCCTGGTCGAGGCCGAGATCCTGCTGCCGCGGCGCTACGGGGCGGAGATCCGCTACGAGTTCTGCCACGCGTTGCTGCAGCGGCTCGCGCACGAATCCATCGTGCAGACGGAGCGCCGCGCCATCCACGGCCGCATCGTGGAAGCGCTGCGCGCCCAGCAGGCGGGCGAGCCGGTCCTTCCCGAAGTGCTCGCCTATCACCTCACCGAGGCCGGCGCCTACGCCGATGCCATCGACGCCTGGCTCGCCGCGGGCGTGAATGCGGCGCGCCGCTCGGCGCACGTGGAAGCGGTCGAGCACACGCGCAAGGGTCTCGCGCTGCTCGACCGGGTGCAGGACGCGGCCGCCCGCACGCAGTTCGAGCTGAAGCTGCAGTCCTGCAGGATGGCGTCGCTCCTCGCGACGCTCAGCGCCACCTCACCCGAGCTCGCCGCGTGCTGCGAGCGCGGCCTCAAGCTGTGCGAGCAGGCGAGCGCGCCGGCGCTGATGTTTCCGTTTGCGTTCGGCGAGTTCACCTACGTGAACTGCCGCGGCCGCGGCGAGGAGGCGATCGCGCTCGCGCGCGACTTCCTGGGCCGCGCCGAGAGGAGCGGCTTGCCCTCCGAGCGCGTGATCGGGCACCGCATGCTCGGCCAGGCGCTGCTCGCGCAGGGCGAAGCCGCCGCCGCCAAGGACGAGCTCGAACGATCGCTTGCCCTTTACGCGCGCGACCGTGACGAGGCGACGACGCACATGTACGGCCAGAACACCGAAGTGCACACCAAGTCGCTCCTCAGCCTCACGCACTGGTGCCTGGGCGACGTGGACGCTGCCGTGCGCACCGGAGTGGATGCGCTGCGCACCGGCGACGCGCTGCGCCATCCGCACTCGACCGGCATCCCGATGATCTACGTCGGCGGCTGGATGTTCGGCCTCGCCGGCGCGATCGAGCCCATGGCGGCCGAGGCGAAGAACCTCCTCGCGCTCGCCGAGCAGCACCGCCTGAACGGTTACCGCGCCCACGCCGCGGCGTTCCTCGGCTGGGCCCTGTGCTCCGCAGGCCAGATGAAGGAAGGCATGCCGCTCATCGCGCGCGCCATCGCCGGCTTCGATTCGGTCGAGTTCCGCCTCGCCCAGGCCGGCCACGTCGCCAACCTCGCCGATGCCCAGTGCCGCGCCGGACAGGTCGGCGAGGCGCTCGCCAATGCCGAGCGCGCGATGACGCTGATGCCGCACGGCAGCCGCTGGCTCGAGCCGGAGCTGCGCCGCGTGCAGGCCGTAGTGACGGCCTCGGTGGCGCCGCAGGATGCGGAACGCCTCTTCCGTGCGGCGGTCAAGAGTGCGCAGGACCTGCGATTCCCCGCGTTCGAGCGAAGCTGCCTTGCGAGCCTGAAGGCCTTCCTCGCCTCGGCGGGGCGCGAGGACACCGAGGTCGAAGGGCGCCTGCGCGAGCTCGCCCCGCTCGCCAACGCCGGCCGGCGCGTCGCCGAGGCGATGCAGGCTCGCAGCGTCTGACCGTCCGCCGGCTTCACGCAGCCTGGAAAGGCTGCCGCGTTCTCGCGCGAGTCATCAGCGGGCTGGCGGAGATCGTGTTCGCCTTTCCCCGCCTCACGCCGTCCGAGCGCGAGAAGCGCGTCGAGCGGTGGGCGCAAGACCTGCTCGAGCGGTTCGGCGTCGCGCTGGAAATCCGCGGCGCGCCGCCCGCGAGCGGGCCGATCCTGCTCGTCGCGAACCACATCTCGTGGCTCGACATCGTCGTCCTGCACGCCGCGCGCTACTGCCGCTTCGTCTCCAAGGCCAACGTGCGCCACTGGCCGCTCATCGGCCCGCTCGCCACCGGCGCCGGCACGCTCTACGTCGAGCGCGAGTCACGCCGCGACGCGATGCGCGTCGTGCACCGGATGGTCGACGCGCTGCGCCAGGGCGACGTGCTCGCCATCTTCCCGGAAGGCACGACGAGCGATGGAAGCGGCGTGCTCCCCTTTCACGCCAACCTGCTGCAGGCGGCCATAGCGGCCGATGCCCCGGTGCAGCCGCTGGGGCTGGTGTTTTTGCAGGCTGGGGGGCCGAGCGAGGCGCCCGCCTATGTCGGCGACGATTCGCTCATTGCGTCGATCTGGCGCACCCTCTGCACACCGGATCTGCGCGCCGTCGTGGTATTCGGCGAGGCACAGCACGCCGCCGGCCGCGACCGGCGCGCGTGGTCGCGCGACCTGCGCGACGCCATCGTCGCTATTCGTCGAGCGCCTTCTTGAGCTCTCCGGCCGGCACGCGCACGTCCACGCCGGCGCGCTCTTCCTGCAGCGTCATCGCGACGCGGAAATCGCGGTCGATCCAGCCGCGCTCGATGCCGCGCTCGAGCTCCTTGCGCGCCAGCTCGCTGAACTGCATCGGCACGCCGTACTCTTTCGCGAGCTCGAGCGCGAGCACGGCATCCTTGTGCGCGAGCCGCAGCGAAAAGGACGCCGGATCGAACTTTCCCGGCAGGTAATACTCGGCGAGGCGGTCGAAGGTGCGCTTGCGTCCGCTCGAGCCTTGCCGGATGGCGCGAAAGAGCGCGAGGGGTTCGACGCCCGCCTTCACGCCGAGCGAGAAGATCTCGGCCATGGTGGAATGGATCGCGAAGCTCGCGATGTTGTGCGTCAGCTTCGCCACCGTGGCGGCGCCGATCGCGCCGACATAGAAAGGCTGGTCGCCGATCGCGCGGATCACCGGCAGGTACCTGTCGTAGAGCGCGCGATCGCCGCCGACCCAGATGGCGAGCTTGCCGCTTTCCGCGCCCGCGGTGCCGCCGCTCACCGGCGCATCCAGCAGAGCGATGCCCTTCTCCGCCATCTGCTTGTGCAGGCGCCGCACGCGCGCCGGCGAGTTGGTGGAAAGGTCGAACCACGTTGCGCCGCGCGACAGCACGCCCGCCAGCTGCGCGCCGACCTTGTCGACGTCGTCGGGACCCGGGACCGACGTGAAGACCAGCTCGCAGCCTTTGGCCGCCTCCGCCACGCCCGGGAAAAGCTTCCAGCCCTCGACGGGCTTCAGGTCATAGGCGCGCACTTCGTGTCCCGCCTTGCGCACGTTCGCCGCCATGTGCCGGCCCATGGCGCCGAGGCCGATGAACGCGAGCTTCATGCGTTGCGCTCGGCGAAGACTTCCTTGGCCACGACGGCCGCGCTGCCCGCGTTCGCCCAGCCCGCGTAGAAGGCGAGATGGGTGATCACCTCGATGAGCTCCTCGCGCTTCACGCCATTGTCGAGCGCGCGCCAGAGATGGCCTTTCAGCTGCTCGGGCCGGTGCAGCGCGATGAGCGCCGCCAGCGTGATCAGGCTGCGGTCGCGCTTCGCGAGCCCGGGGCGCTCCCATACGTCGCCGAACACCACCTTTTCCGTCAGCTCGCCGAGCTTCGGAAAGACATCCTTGACCTGGCCCATGACCGACGGCGGCGATGCACGCGAAACCATTGCTTTTCTCCCGGGAAAATTCGAGCGCTAGATAGTACTCTGCGGGCGTGCGCGGCTCCGAACCGGAATCCTCCTATGCGTGGCTGCGGCTCCTCGCCTCGCTCGCGCTGAGCTCGCTGGGCGGCGTCGCGATGTACGGCGTGGTGGTGGTGCTGCCGCAGCTCGAGCGGGAATTCGGCGTGGCGCGCGCCGACGCGTCGATGCCCTACGCGCTGACGATGCTCGGCTTCGGCGCGGGCGGCATCCTGATGGGGCGCCTCGCCGATCGCTTCGGCGCCATGGTGCCCGTGATCGTCGGCACGCTCGGCCTCGGCGCCGGGCTGATCCTCGCCGGCAGCGCGTCGAGCATCCTGCAGTTCGGCATCGCGCACGGATTGCTGGCGGGGCTGCTCGGCTGCTCGGCGACGTTCGCGCCGCTGATCGCCGACACGTCGCTCTGGTTCACCCGCCGGCGCGGCATCGCGGTGGCGATCGTCAGCAGCGGAAACTACCTCGCCGGCGCCGCCTGGCCGCCGGTGCTGCAGTACTTTTTCGAGACGGCGGGCTGGCGCGCGACCTATACCGGCGTCGGCATCTTCTGCGTCGCCGTCATGCTGCCGCTCGCCGTGGTGCTTCGCCGGCGCCCGCCGATGCTCGCCTCGGCGCCGACCGCGGCGCAGGTCGAGCGATCGCAGAGGCCGCTCGGCCTGTCGTCGAACGCGCTGATGGGGTTGCTGTGCATCGCCGGCGTCGCCTGCTGCGTGGCGATGTCGATGCCGCAGGTGCACATCGTGGCGTACTGCAGCGACCTCGGTTACGGCGCCGCGCGGGGCGCGGAGATGCTTTCCGTCATGCTCGGCGCGGGCATCGTCAGCCGCCTCGCCTCGGGCTGGATCTGCGACCGCATCGGCGGCCTGCGCACCCTGATGCTCGGCTCGGCGCTGCAAGGCATCGCACTCTTTCTTTTCCTGCCGTTCGACGGGCTGGTCTCGCTCTTCGTCGTCTCGGGGCTCTTCGGCCTCTTCCAGGGCGGCATCGTGCCCGCCTACGCGATCATCATCCGCGAGTTCTTCTCGCCGCGCGAAGCCGGCACGCGCGTCTCCGTCGTGCTGATGGCCACGCTCGTCGGCATGGCCTTCGGCGGCTGGATCTCCGGCGCGATCTTCGACTGGACCGGCTCCTACCGCGCCGCCTTCCTCAACGGCATCGGCTGGAACCTGCTCAACCTGTCTATCGCCTTCTGGCTCCTAAGGCGCTCCGCTTCCATACCTCCCACGGCCGCTCCAGCGTTCCCGCGTTAGACGCAGCCGAGCGCTTGCCCTCCTCGTCGCTGAGGAACTCGATCGGGCCGTCGAGCTGCGTCGCCTGGATCTGCAGCCGCGCGTTCATCTCCGTATAGATCGCGCGGAACACCGCCTCCTGCACGCTCGCGCCGATGACGGTCATGCCATGGCCGCGCATCAGGACGCAGTTGCACTTGCCGAGGGCGCCGGCGAGCGCCGCGCCGAGCGGGCGGTCGCGCACCAGGAGGTCGTTGTCTTCCCGCACCTTGCGGATGTCCCACACTGGCGCGCCGGACCAGAGGAAGGAGCCCATGTGGTAGACCGGGCGCAGCTTCGTCTTCGTCACGCCGAACGGGATGACGGAAGGCGAATGGCTGTGCACCACCGCCATCACCTCCGGCCTCGCCCGGTAGATCTCGCCGTGGATATAGCGCTCGATGAAGCCCTTGCGCTTGTCGCCGCTGGCTGCCTCGCTGTCGGCGTTCCACTCGATGAGGTCGGCGGCGGTGACGAGCGCCGGCGCGCGCGAGCGCGACATGATGAAGTGATCCGGCTTCTTGTCGCTCCGCGCGCTGACATGACCATAGGCGTCGAGCACGCCGTGGTCGGCGAGGATGCGGCTCGCCGCGACGAGATCCTCAATAAGTGTCTGGCTGGCTGCAATCTTCTTCATTGGATGCGCATTTCCCTCAGGTGCGTTGAAAAGACGAAAAGGGCGGCGGTCGCGACGATCGACATCCCCGCCAGGAGCGCCGACGCACCGCGCACGCCCAGCGTGTCCGACAGGGGACCCGCGAGGAATGCACCGGCGGAAATCATTGCCGGATAGAGCATGGTGAGGCTCGCCACACGCCCGCGCATCTCCTGCGGCGCAGCCATCTGCATGGACGCCATGTTGCTCGCCGTGAGCGCCATCTCGGCCGCGCCGCCGACGAAGGCGAAGACCGCCGCGGTCGCCATGTCGGGACTGGCCGCCAGGCCGAAGACGGCGAGCGCCATGACCAGGATCCAGCCGGCCTGCATGAGCGCCTGCCGCTGCACGCGCGCGAGCGCATTGGCGAGGAAGCTGCCGCCGATGCCGCCCGCGCCGACTGCAGTGAGCAGGATGCCGAGTCCTTGCGGCCCCGCGCCGAATACGTCCTTCGCGTAGATCGGGAAAAGCGTGCCCCAGATCGGCACGAGCAGCAGGTAGGGCATCGTGCCGAGCGCGATCAGGATGCGCATGCTGCGGTCACTCGCGGCGAAGCGCAGGCCCTCCATCATGTCGGCGAGCGCCGAGCGGCCCTGCGGCTTCTGCCGCGGCGGAAAGACGATGGCGATCACCACCGCGCCCGATGCCGCGTAGAGCGCGCCCTGGATGAAGAAGCAGCCGGCGGCCCCGACCCATGCGATGAGGTAGCCGGCCACCGCCGGGCCGATGATGCGCGCGACGGAGAAGCCGATGGTATTGAGCGTCAGCGCCCTCACCGCGACGTCGCGCGGCACCAGGTCGAAGGCGGTTGTGAGCCGCGCCGGGCGGTCGACGACGTTCGAGGCGCCCATCAGCAGGGTGAAGAGGAACAGCATCCACATGTTCACCATGCCGAACGCGAGCGCCGCACCGACGGCGAGGGAGATCGCAGCGGCCAGGACCTGGCTCACCTGCATGAGGCGCCGGCGGTTGAAGCGATCGGCGGCGACGCCGGAGAGCGGCGCCAAGAGCAGGAGCGGAATGACGCGCATTCCGAGCACGGCGCCGAGCAGCGCGCCCGATCCCGTTATCTCGTAGACCACCCAGCCGAGCGCCGTGTTCTGGATCCACTGCGACAGCCACGAGCAGAGCGAGCTCGACCACAGCCGCCGGAACTGCGGATAGGCGAGAGCTGACGCCAGTTATCGCCTTGATGCGCTCGGCGGCGTGCCGCCCATCGCCGCGTCGTAGCCCGGCAGCACTCGCACGTCGACCACGCACACGGCGCCCTTCTTCACGTGCTCGATCGCCTGCTGCAGCGCCGGCTTCAGGTCCTTCAGCTCCTTCACCGGACCGATGCCCACGGCGCCCTGCGCGCGCGCCATCATCGCGATGTCGATATCGGGCTCGTCGATGCGCTGGCCGATCCACTTGTTCTCGACCGGGCGGCCGCGCTCCTTCGCCACGCGCTCCTGGTGCATCTCGTCGTTGTAGAAGGAGCGGTTATTGGCGATGAGGAAGAGGCAGGGCAGCTTGTAGTGCGCGGCGGTCCAGACGGCGGTGTTGCCCATCAGGAAGTCGCCGTCGCCGCAGATGCCGACGACCATGCGGTTCGTTCCCTTCAGCGCGAGCGCCGCGCCGACCGTAAGGCCCGGACCCGCCCCGACTCCGCCGCCGCCGTCGGCGCCGAGGTAATCGAGCGGATGGCGGAAATGGCGATAGGCGCCGTTCCAGCCGAGCGGTAGCTTGGAGAGGCAGATGTCCATTCCCTGCGTGAGCTCGTTCAGCGCCAGCGCCAGGGCGCGGATGGAAACTTCCTTCGGTTCGGGGAACGTCGGTTCCTGCCGCGGCTGCACGGCGGCCGGCCGCGCCTTCACCGCATCGATGAGGAGCGGCACCGCGACATCCGGCTCGCACATGAGGTAGACGTCCGACGGCGGGAGTCCCTGGTAATCGGCGCTCCAGCCGCGATGGATGTGCGCGTCGACCGACACGCGAATCACCTTCGCGCCGATCGGCTGGTCGCCCCAGGCGGCCTTCAGCGTGCCGGCGGTGTCGACCCAGTCGAGCGACAGGATCACGTCGCAATCGCGCAGCACCTTGCCGTCCGGGAACGTGGCGGGCGGCGCGGCGTGCAGCGGATGGTCGGTCGGAAAAGCGGCGGGCGTCTTGATGTCGGTGAACACCTTTGCCTGCAGCTTCTCGGCGAGCGCCACACGCGCCTTCCAGCCGTCCATGCTGCGGCCCACGCGTCCGATGAGGATGCCCGGGCTTTTTGCGCTCGACAGGAGTTGCGCGGCCGCCTTCACCGTTTCCGGCGCCGGCTGCACCGGCGGCGGCGGCGCGAAGCGCGACACATCCGGAAGCGGCGGCAGCGGCCCGACCTTCGATTCCTGGATCGCCGCGTCGAGATTGATGTACGTCGGCCCGCACGGCGCCGTCTGCGCCATCTGGCATGCGCGCATCAATGCTTCATACGCCGCCTGCACGGAGCCGGGCTGGTTGTCCCACTTCGTGTAGTCGCGCACGAGGGCGCCCTGGTCCGACGCGGTGTGGATCCAGTCGATCCACGGCCGGCGGCGCGCGGCGTCCCAGGGCCCGGTCGCGCCGAGGATCAGCATCGGCACGCGATCGCACCAGGCGTTGAAGATCGCCATCGAGGCGTGCATCAATCCGACGTTCGAGTGCACGACGGCGCCCATCATCTTGCCGGTCGCCTTGGCGTAGCCGTGCGCGATGGCGATCGCCGATTCCTCGTGCAGGCAGAGCAGCATCTGCGGCCGCTCGTTGCCGAGATAGTTGACGATCGAGTCGTGCAGCCCGCGATAGCTCGCGCCGGGGTTCAGCGCGAGGTACGGGATATCGAGCTCGCGCAGCATCGCCGCTATGGCGTCGCTACCCCAGTGCTCCTGCGCCTGAGGCACGGGCGCCGGCATATCACGAAGAATCTTTTCATTCGCCACGGATGCCTGCCTCCTTGATCACTTTGCCCCACTTCTCATAGTCGGCGCGAATGAAGCGCGTGAATTCCTCCGGCGACTGGGTCACCAGCTCGATGCCCTGCGGCGCGAGCTTCGCCTTGACCTCCGGCATGCCGAGCACGCGCGCGATTTCGCCGTTCACCTTTTTCAGCACATCGGCCGGCACTTTGGCCGGCATGAAGATGCCGAGCCACGGATCGACCGAGAAGCCGGGCAACGCTTCGCCGATCGCCGGCGTGTTGCCGAGGTTGGCAAAGCGCTGCGGCGCGGTGCTGCCGAGGAGCTTCAGCTTCCCGTCGCGGATGTGCGGCAGCAACGAATTCGCCGCGCCGATCCACACCTGGATGCGACCCGGCAGCAGGTCCTGGATGGCCGGCGCCGCGCCCTTGTAGGGCACATGGTTCATCTTGATGCCGCCGAGGAGCTGAAGCATCGCCGCCGAAAGATGCTGCGGGCTGCCGTTGCCGGACGAGCCGACGTTAAGCTCGTTCGGGTGCGCCTTCGCGTAGGCGACGAGTTCCTGCACCGAGCTCACCGGAAGCGACGCCGGCACGACCAGCAGGAACTGGATGCGCGCCACCTCGGTCACCGGCTGCAGGTCGGTGAGGGGGTCGAAGGTGGTCGCCTTGGCGATGTACGGATTGGTGACGAAGACGTTGTCCGGCGCGAGCAGCCACGTGTAGCCGTCCGGCGCGCTCTTCGCCACCGCGTCGGAGCCGATGTTCTGGCTGCCGCCGGTGCGGTTCTCCACCACCACCGGCTGCTTCCACGTCTCCTGCAGATTCTGCGCGAGCGTTCTCGCAATAGTGTCCGGCGAGCCCCCCGGCGGCAGCGGCACCACGATCTTCACCGGCCGGTCCGGAAAAGCCTGCGCGATCGCCGCCGACGCGAACAGCGCGGCCAGCGTGGCGAGCCAGTGTGTCACGGTTCCCTCCTCGATTGTTGCAACGCGGAGTTTACCTAGTGGAAAGGCGGGAATACGATGAATGTCCCTGCTCATTTCACGGAAGAGGAGCCGCAATTGAGCCCCACCAGGACCGTCATCGCATTCGCCATCGCCACGCTCGCCGTTCCCGCCTGGAGCCAGGACACCGCGGATCCCGGCAAGGCAGCCGTCGATGGGACCTGCAACACCTGCCATCCGCTCTCCGCGCGCGTCGGCACCGGTTACACGCCCGAGGACTGGAAGACCGTGCTGCAGATGATGAAGAACCACGGCGCGCAGATCCCGGCCGACAAGGAGCCGGCGATGTACGGCTACCTGGTCAAGGCCTACCCGGTCAAAGGGCGTCCCGACGCGGTGATCGTGCCCGGGCCGACGAAGGTCAGCATGAAGGCCTGGCCGGTCGGCCAGCCGGCCTCGCGTCCGCACGACCCGTTGGCGGCCAGGGACGGCTCGCTCTGGTACACGGGGCAGATGACGGGCGTCCTCGGCCGCCTCGACCCGAAGACGGGCAAGATCAAGGAATACCCGCTGAAGACCCAACACTCGGGTCCGCATGGACTGGTCGAGGACAAGAGCGGGAACATCTGGTACACGGGCAACGCCGCGGGCCTGGTCGGCAAGCTGAACCCGAAGACGGGCGAAGTCACCGAGTACAAGATGCCGGACCCGGAAGCCAAGGATCCGCATACGCCGATCCTCGACAAGCAGGGCGTGCTGTGGTTCAGCGTGCAGGGCGGCAACAAGATCGGCCGGCTCGATCCCAAGGAAGGCAAGGTGAAGCTGATCGACATGCCGACGCCGAAATCGCGCCCGTACGGCATGGCGGTCGACTCGAAGAACCACGTCTGGTCGGTGCTCTTCGGCGTGAACAAGGTCGCCGTCATCGACCCGAAGACGCTGAAGGTGAAGGAGTACGACCTGCCGAACAAGGATTCTCGTCCGCGCCGCATCGCCATCACGCCCGACGACATGGTCTGGTACACCGACTACTCGCGCGGCTATCTCGGCCGCCTGAATCCGAAGACCGGAGAAGTGAAGGAGTGGCCCTCGCCGAGCGGCCCCAAGTCGGCGCCGTATGGCATCTCCGAAATCAAGGGCGTGCTCTGGTACAGCGAGTCGGAGTCGAGCCCGAACACCATCGTGCGCTTCGACCCCAAGAGCGAGAAGTTCCAGAGCTGGGCCATCCCGGGCGGCGGCAACATCGTGCGCAACACCGACGTCACGAAGCAGGGCGACTGGGTGCTCGCCAACAGCCTGACGAACCAGGTGACGCTGGTCCACGCCAACAAGTGACCAACCGGCGGCAGTTCATCGCCGCCGGTGCTCTTCTGCCTTCGCTCGCGGCCGCGCAGGCGCAGGCGAAGCCGGTCGGCGCCGAGCACTATGCGACGAAGAAGACGCCGGACGGCGACGTCCGGCTCTTCATCTGGCGGAAGAAGCCCGCGAATGCGAGCAAGGGCGCCATCCTCTGGGTGCACGGCTCGTCGGTGCAATCGGTCCCGGTGTTCGACCTGCAGATTCCCGGCAAGCCGGAGTACTCGGTGATGGACTGGTTCTCGCGCCTCGGCTACGACAACTGGTGCTTCGACTGCGAGGGCTACGGCAAATCCGACAAGAAGCGCAACATCAACGCGGACGTCGCCACCGGCGCCGATGACATCGCCGCCGTCATGGAGTACATGGGCGCCCAGGGCGTGCAGAAGGCCATGCTTTACGGCTCGTCATCCGGCGCGCTGCGCGCCGGAATGTACGCGCAGCGACATCCGGAGCGCGTGGCGCGAATCGCGCTCGACGCGCTCACCTACACCGGCGAAGGCAGCCCGACGCTGAAGAATCGCGCCAAGGGCCTGCCGAAGTACAAGGCGTCCAACCGCCGCCCGATCGATCGCGCGATGGTGCGGTCGATCTTCACGCGCGACGGCCACGGCGATGCGGCCGATCCGGCGGTGGTGGAAGCGTTCGCCGACGCCGTGCTCGCCCTGGATGACTCGATGCCGACCGGCACGTACATCGACATGGTGGAGAAGCTGCCGCTCGTCGATCCGGAAAAGCTCAACGTGCCGACGCTCATCATGCGCGGCCAGTGGGACGGTATCGCCACCATGCAGGACGTGGTCGACTTCTTCGTCAAGCTGCCCAATCCGGACAAGCAGCTCACCGTGATGCCGGGGGCGCATACCAGCATGCGGTCGAAGAACTACGAGCGCGCCTACAACGTGCTCGATACGTTCTTCGCGCGGCCGGCCCTCGCATACACCGGCACGCCCGGCTAGGCGATCAGTCGTTCGTCTGTGTCGCGTTGTCGCCTTTGGCGTCGGGCGCCGTGTCGCGACTCGACGAGCCACCCGACGCGCTGCTGCCCGGCGCCGCGGCCGCCGGTTCCTGCTTGCTGTCCGTCTTGGCACCTTCATCCCGCAGGCACGCCTGCTTCTCCGCGGCGCTCAGCCTGTCGCAGTGCGCCGATCCGCCTTCTCCATATTGCGAGCTCGAGGGGCGCTGGCTCGCGCCGGCAGCGTCCGAAGTTGCCGGCGAACTGGGATCCGTGGCCCTCGGCTGCGCGGAGGTTTGCGCCATGACAGCGGCCGGTAGGGACAGCGCGGCCGTCAACAGCACCGTGTAGATTGCCGTGACTCTCATCGTTCGATCTCCTTGGTGGGGGAAGGACGAACGATGCAATGGGCATGCCACCCGGCAGCAAGGTGGACGACAGCTATCGCTTCACTTTTGCGAGCGCGGCCTTCAATCCATCCGCGAGCTTCTGCGCATCGTCGTTCGCCCAGAAGTGCATGAAGAAGAGCCGCGGCTGCTCGCCGAGCATGTGACTATGGAGCGCGGTCACCTCGATACCGTTCTCGCGCAGGGTGCGCAGCACCGGGTTCACCTCGTTGCCGGTGAGCACGAAATCGCCCGTGATGGCCGCCTTGCCGCCTCCGGTCGGCTGGAAGTTGATGGCAATGGCCATCCCCATGGCCGCCGGCACTTGCGCGCCATGCTCGGTGATCTTCCCGGCGCGCGGGATGCCGAACGCAAGGACCCCGCCGTTGTTCGCGCCTTTCGCGCCGAGGGTTTTTTCAATGGCCGCCGTGTCCAGGTCGATTTGCGGCGGCGCAGCCGGCTTTGCCGGCGCCTCGAGCGGCGTCTTGCTTTCCTCGAGCGCGCTGCGCACCGCCGCGGCGAGCTTCGCCGCGTCGCCGTGGCCCTGGTAGTGCATGTACATGACCATCGGCTGCGAACGCAGCAGATGGTTGTGGATCGCGGTGATCTCGATGCCCTGCTCGATCAGCTTCTTCATCACCGGATTGACTTCCTCCTGCAGGAGCACGAGGTCGCCCATCACAATGGCTTGCTCGCCCATCTTCTTGAACGCGAGGTAAGAGCCGAGCGCGAGGGACGGCTTGATCTGCACGTCATCGACCGTCACCTTGAGATCGCTGCGCCCGATGCCGACGCGATAGATGCCCCCCGGCATCTCCGTGCCCGGTCGGCCGATGGCCTTGGCCACGGCATCCCAGTCGCCGTCGGCCGCAGGTGCGGAAACGGAAACGCTGATCATCATCATTGCGAAAAGGAATGGCTTCATGACTACCTCCGGTGGGGAATCAACCTTTCACGAGCGGATAAACCACGAGCCCCACGACCGCGGCGACGGCGACGATGGCAGGCTCGGGGAGTTTCTTCACCTTCCATAGCAGGACGAGCGTCACCGCCATGATCAGCACGGTCGGGATATCGGTGATCGAACGCTTGCCGAGGACGATCACCGCCCCCGCTATCGTGCCGACCGCCGCGGCGGTACAGCCATCGACGAAGGCAACGATTGCCGGTTTCTTGCCGTGCTTGCGGAAGTACGGCGCCGGAATGATGGTGAACAGATAGCACGGCAGAAACGTCGCGAGCGCGGCGACGACCGCGCCGGCGAGCCCGGCTACGAGGTAGCCGATGAAGCCGACCGTGATGACCACCGGCCCGGGCGTGATCATCGCTACCGCCACCGCATCCACGAACTGCCGCTCGGTCAGCCAGTGGTGCTGGGTGACTACGCCTCCATATAGGAACGGGACGATGGCGAGGCCGCTGCCGAAGACGAAGGCGCCAGCTTCGGCGAAGAAGATGCCGATCTGCGTGAGGACCGACCAGTCGGTCGTGGCGCCCAGCGCGCATGCGGCCGGCAAATGATCGGCGAGCGACAGGAAGCCGACGAGCGGCGTGCTGCCGCCGCGCGCGAGCCACCCCGGCGGTGCCCGCACGAGCCACGCCAGCAATCCGGCGACCAGGAAGATCCAGAAGATTTCGGCTTCCGTGGCCACGGTCACGATGGCCGCCACCAGGTAGATTGCCCA
>Ga0207707_10001631_pt1 | contig 20692 bp, 22 predicted proteins | sample KBSC83BmetaG_FD_184336 | JGI IMG/M metagenome (GOLD analysis project Ga0207707, IMG submission 184336) | Corn rhizosphere microbial communities from Kellogg Biological Station, Michigan, USA - KBS C8-3B metaG (SPAdes) (version 2) | ecosystem: Host-associated > Plants > Roots > Rhizosphere ...
AGCCATTCGAAGCTTTGCGGCTTCACTATATAAATAGGATTTGACTCGTTGTCGCTCCCGAGGCCCCAGCCATCGAGAATGATGAGAATCGCGGTTTTCTTGGCCATTTTCCCATTATGTCTCATCCTTGCCAGTTGGGCAAAAAACCCCTACAATAAAGCTACCAAAAAGTCATTAAATTCTTATGAAATTTCTAACCACCATTAACTATGCAAACGGCACTTACGGCAGCGGCCGCCCTTGTGATAGGAGCGGCAATCGGGTACATTGCCCGGCGTTACTGGGTCACTAAACAGATCGGGGGAGTTGAGGACCGGATCAAGAAAGATCTCGCGGACGCGGAAACAAAAGCGAAAGAAATCGTCATCGAGGCGAAAGAAAAGGCCGCCTCGATTTTGGTTGACTTCCAAAACCAGGAGAAAGAGCGCCGCAAGGAAATCGATGCGCTCGAAGCGCGCGTTCTGAAAAAAGAAGAAACGCTCGAGAAGCGATCCGCGGAAGTTACCGCCGAAGCGGACAAGATGCGTGCGAAGAACGATGAAATGCACGCGAAAGAAACCGCGCTTCAGGAAAAAGAAAAAAATATAGAAGTGCGCCTTGAAAAAATCGGCGGGCTTTCGGTTGATGCGGCGAAAGAAGAAATTTTCCGGCGCGCAAAGGAAGACCGCGCGCAGGATCTGGCTCAGCTTCTTCAGAAAGTGGACCGCGAGAACCGCGAAGAGATCGAAAAGAAAGCGGCCGACATCATCACGACCGCGCTCCAGCGCTACGCGCGCGGCCATGTTTCGGATATCACGACGACTGTTTTTCAGATCGGCGATGAGGAATTAAAAGGAAAGATCATCGGCCGCGAAGGCCGCAATATCCGCGCGCTTGAGCGGGCGACGGGCGTCGAGTTCATCATTGATGAAGCGCCGGACACGATCATCATCTCTTCGTTCGATCCATATCGGCGCGAAACAGCGCGCCTCGCGCTTGAAAAATTGATCAAAGACGGCCGCATCCAGCCGGCGAAGATCGAAGAGAAAGTGGAAGAGGCGAAGGCGGAGCTTACGAAGCGCACGCAGGAGATCGGCGAAACCGCTGCGCAGGATCTTGGCGTGTTCGATCTGCCGAAGGAGCTTTTGCAGCTCATCGGCCGCCTGCACTTCCGCACGAGTTTCGGCCAGAACGTGCTCATACACTCCGTTGAAATGGCATACATCGCTGAAATGATGGCGCGCGAGCTTGGCTTGAATGCCGAAGTCGCGAAGAAGGGCGCGCTGCTGCACGATATCGGCAAGGCGATCGACCACGAAGTGGAAGGCACGCATGTCGACCTCGGCATCAAGATCTTGAAAAAATACAATATCGATGAACGCGTAATCGAGGCGATGCAGTCGCACCACGAAGATTATCCGTATGCGCGGCCTGAGGCATATATCGTGACGGCGGCGGACGTCTTGTCTGCCGCACGCCCCGGCGCCCGCCGCGGTACAGTTGAAAATTATGTAAAGCGCTTGGCGGATCTTGAAAAGATTGCGATGGATTTTCCGGGCGTGAAGAGCGCTTATGCCATTTCGGCAGGCCGCGAATTGCGCGTGTTCGTCGTGCCGGAAAAAGTCGATGATTTCCGGGCATTGGAGCTCGCGCGTGAAATTGCAAACCGCATCCAATCAGAGTTAAAATATCCTGGTGAGATCAAGGTGAACGTGATCCGCGAAATCCGGGCCGTCGAATACGCCCGCTAATCTGAATCGTATATACTTATAAGAACGAAACGATGGATACGATATTTAACCACCCGCTTACAGCCGCGGTCATCGCGGGATTTTTGTTAGTCGGGATCATCGGAAAACTCTTCAGGGCTTCATTCGAGAAGATCGCAAAGCTGTATCTGTATATTTCGGTATTCTCCGTGCTGGTCGTGATGGATTCGATTTTCTTCCCGTTCATCGGCGGCAAGGATTATTTTTTCCGCTTCTCGATTGAGCTTTCGCTCGTGTCGCTCGTCCTCTGGTGGGCGTTCGATGCGCGAAAAGGGGAATTGAAAGAGCGCATGAAGGCGCTTTTCAAGAAGCCGCTCGTGCGCGCGGTGAGCGTTTTTGCGGGAGCAATGCTCCTTGCAACGCTTTTCGCGTATGATGTCCACGCCGCATTCTGGTCAAACTATGAACGCGGTGAAGGGTTTTTCCAGTTCCTCCATTATTATGCGTTCTTTCTCTTGCTCGCATTTCTTTTGCGTGACGAAAAAGATTGGCTCCGCATGTTCCGGCTTTCGCTCGTTGCGGCAGGTTTCATGATCTTGTACGGCATCGCCGGCAACTTCGGCGTGCCGAGCTTCATCGGTCCGTACGCAACGGCTGCGGCGCCTACCGGCGGATGGTGGCATGTTTTGATCGACGGCCGCTTCCAGGGGTCGCTCGGCAATCCGGCGTATGTTGCGCCGTATCTCATCTTCGCCATGTTTTATGCGGCGTATCTCTGGCTTTCGGCGCGCGCTGCAGGTAAGTCGAAAAAAATCGGATGGACCTTTGGCATCATCATCGCCGTACTCCTTTTCTTCTTTATTCTCAGCCAGACGCGCGGCGCGTTCCTCGGCTTGGGTCTCGCCGTGCTCGCATTTCTCGTGTATCTCATCATTTCTCCGAACCGTAAAGTCAGGAAATGGTCTGCGCTCGCGCTTGGCATCCTCGTGATCCTGGGAGTCGGCCTCTACTCGGTGCGCAACGAACCGTTTGTTCAAAAGTTGCCGGAAGCGCGTCTTTTGCAGCTCAGCTTGAATGATTACACCGCACAAACCCGGTTGTGGGTTTGGGGCGAAGCATGGAAAGGATTCCTCGAGCGGCCAGTCTTCGGCTGGGGCCCCGAGAACTTCGCGACGATTTTCGATAGACATTTCGATCCGCGCTTCTACGTGCCGGGCCAGAACACAGAAACGTGGTTTGATCGTGCACACAGCGTTTACTTCGATTATCTTTCCGAAACCGGCGCCGTGGGACTTTTAAGTTATCTCGCCATCTTCGCCGTGTTCTACTGGACGTTTGTGAAAAAGCAGCGCCGCGTTATGCGCGAAAATCCGGGCGAACGAAAAATTGCGCATTATATTGAACAGGGCCTGATCTTCGTGTTGCCCATCGCATATCTCGGCCAGGGGATCGCGATCTTCGACGTGTTCCCGATGTATATCAGCTTATTCCTCTTCCTCGCATTTGCGTCGTATCATCTAACTGAAAAGAAATCATAACCATGGAAGACCGAACCTATCGCATTACTATCGGCATCGTGATCTCGGCAGCGATTTTTGCGGTCGCCGTGTTCGGCTCATACCTGCCCATGCGGAAAGCGGAGATGTTCATTTCGACGCTGCAGAGCTTGCAGACGAGCCCCGCGTCGTCGCTCAATGATCTTGAAACGCGCATCGCAAAGCCGCTCGACTATCCTTCGCCCATCGGCCAGGAAGAGCTTGTGCGCAACACGGCGAACAGCGTGCTTGCGTTCGTGCAGCAGGGCGGCGATCCGACCTCGACCAAAGAGCTGATCACTTTCTTGAACCATTACTACGATCCGATTATCGCGCGCGGAAAAGGCATGAGCTTCGGCCAGGACCTCTACCTTCAGGGCGTGATCAACGAAGTTGCGTTCGTGCAGACCGGCGATCAGACCTATCTCAATTCGTCGCTTATGTATTACAAAGAAGGAAACGAACTCGGCCCCAACCGTCCGCAGACGCTCTATGGCCTCTTTGATGATTATCGCGCCGCGGCCGATGCGACGAACACGATTGCGACCGCGCAAAAGATTTTAGCGAACTGGCCTTCGGACACGCGCATTCAGGACGGCCTTCAACAGTTCGAAGCGCAGCACCCGACGAGTACGCGGAAATAGCATCGGAACATTTCATCATTTCCCATGAAAAAAGCACTTATCACCGGCATTACCGGACAAGACGGATATTTTCTTGCGAGACTGCTTCTTAAAAAGGGATACGAAGTCCACGGTATGGCCCGGCGGAATAGCCAGAAATCGCTCGGTACGGTTGATATGATGCCCGTTTCAGAACGGGAGAAGATCGGCATCGACTGGGGCGATGTTACTGATTACACATTCGTCGAATCGGTGGTGAAAAAGCATCAGTTCGATGAAATATATCACCTCGCTGCTCAGAGCTTTGTAGGGCTTAGCTTCACAAACCCGCGGCTTACCTATGACGTGAATATTTTCGGCACGCTTAATATGGTGAATGCCATCAAAGATCATTCGCCGAAGACGAAATTTTATTTCGCTGCAACTTCGGAATTGTTTGGGAAAACAAAAAACGAAACGCAGAACGAGAAGGCGCCGTTTTATCCGCGGAGCCCGTACGGCATTTCGAAGCTCGCTGCATTCTGGACGGTGAAGAATTACCGCGAAGGACACGGCCTTTTCGCGAGTAACGGCATTCTATTCAATCACGAATCTGAAATGCGCGGACCCGAGTTTGTGACGCGAAAAATCACCCTTGCGGTGGCAAAAATCGCGAAAGGAGAAGGGGGCCCAATTGAGCTTGGCAACCTGAATGCACTGCGCGACTGGGGATATGCAAAAGATTATATTGAAGGCATGTGGGCGATTCTCCAGCAGCCGAACCCGGATGATTTCGTGCTCGCGACGGGCGAGAATCACAGTATTCGCGAATTCGTGGAAGAAGCATTTCGCTGCGCTCGGATCGATATCCAATGGGAGGGTTCCGGGGTTGATGAGGTCGGAAAAGAAAAGGGAACCGGACGGGTTTTGGTGCGCGTGAATCCGGCGTTCTTCCGCCCGGCGGAAGTCGACGTGCTGCGGGGTGACTATGCGAAGGCGAAGAAAGCGTTCGGTTGGGAGCCTAAAACACCCTTCAAGGAACTTGTCGCGATCATGATGAAGCATGATCTTGGGAATAACTAGGCGATGGCTGATGTAATCGAATTTTTTAAGCAAAAGAGCCCCATTCTGGAGCTTATCGGATCTCCGACGTCGATAAATTACCGCAAGCTGAGCCTGCTGGGCCTTAAAAAAAAAGAGCTTCCGATCGGAGTTTTTTTGGCTCTTATGTTGCCGGTTTCTTTTTCACTCAAAAAGAAAAATCTTGCTCGGCAATGGGAATTTCTTGATCATGAGGCGCGTTTTGAGCTTGCTAATTTTCTCTTACCTGACGGTTCGATTGATCTTTTTGGTCAACCGTTTTTTGCGCCGAATTATTACGAAGCGATCGGCCTCATTAAAGATGTTATCGTGAACGACCAATATCAGGCAAAGAAGTTTTTGAAAGAAGATTCAATCATCATCGATGCGGGCGCGAATCTCGGCGCATTTGCCGTCATTGCTGCGAAACAGGCTCCGCGAGGAAATGTATATGCATTTGAACCGGCAAAAGCAACATTTTCATTTTTGAAGAAAACGGCAGCTGGATATGTCAATGTTGAATGCGTCGAAAAGGGGCTGGGCGATAATATTTCCGAGAAGAAAATATTCATTGATCGAAGCAGTACGGCTGGCAATGTGATGGAGGATAGCCCGTTTTTCGGCTCTTCGCAGCGCGAGACGGGAGAGTTTGAATCGGTCTCCGTAACGACGCTTGACGACTTTGTTCGCGAGAATAAAATCCCGCGGGTGGATTTTATAAAAATCGATACCGAAGGATATGAGGCAAAGGTTTTGAATGGTGCTCGGGAAACGATTAAAAAATTCCATCCCGTGGTCGCCATGTCTGCTTACCATAATCCGCAGGATAAAGTAGAGCTGCCTCGTATCATGAAAGAATTATCGCCTGATTATATATGTGAGTTACACCGGGATAGCGAAGAAGATTTTATTTGCTATGTCAAACCAAAACGTTGAGGCAGTATCTGTTGTTTTCGCTTCTGACGACGGCTATTCATTTTTTCTTGGCGCCGCGCTCGTATCTCTTTTTGAAAACAAAACCGGGAATTATCCTGTCGTTGTTTACGTAATTGACGGTGGCATTGCGCCAGTCAATAAAGCGCGCTTTCGCGAGCTTGAGTCAAAATATCGGTTTACAATTCGGTACCTCGTTCCGGATGATTCATTGTTTGAGGGATTGCCAACGGGGATTTGGCCCGTTGCGGCGTATTATCGGATGATTGTAGCGCGCTTGCTCCCGAAGGATGTACGGAAAATAATTTATCTCGATTGTGATATTTTAATCCTGGGCGACCTCAAAGAGTTATACAACATCAATCTCGGAGGAAAAATGCTCGGTGCGGTACGCGACCCCATTGAGGGCGAGCGCTCATGTGTTCGGCTTGGAATCTCAATCGGCGCCGGTTATTTCAATTCGGGCGTTCTCTTGATTGACATTGTTGAATGGCGAAAGGCGGACGTCGAGCCGCGTCTTTTCGTTGTTCTGCGAAAGTGGCGGGAGAAGTTATTTTTTCCGGATAACGATGCGCTTAATATCGCATTCCGTGAATCATGGCTCTGCATTCCCGAACGGTTTAATGCGTTTCCATTTTCGCATGTGTCGAATCCCTTGATTGTCCACTTTGCTTCTGCAAAACCATGGTACCGACTCTCTGCAGTACCGTATCGCGATCAATATCTGTACTATCTGCACAAAACCCCATGGGGGAAGCATCCTTTCCGGAGATTCATGGATCTTTCGTTCGCGCAAAAATATCATTTTGATTTCATTGCGTGGCCAGCGTGGAACGTTCTCAAAAAAATGAAATCGCTATTGCGACGGCGGAAAGCGTAGGTATTTTTTATATTTTTCCGCATTCTCTCGAATGTAAGCTGGGAAGCGATTGTCGATCGGCACGAAAGTGAAGCCGGTTTTTCCGGTCCGGATATCTTTGCCGTCAACAATCAAATCATCTGCTGCATTTTTAGTATCGGCAATCTCACTCGTTTCGACGACGGCATGTAACTTTTCCCTGATCCTTTCGATGGTTCCGATGCAGGTGAAATGCCATCCCCCGAGCATGATCACGATCGGAATGCGCTTCATTGTCCTAAGAAACCACTCTTGAATCTTTGTTTTTATAATAAACGGGAAGCGCCGATCGTGGTGTAGGGCGTTTTCCATAATCGAGATTCCCCGTGCATTCTGCAGTGGTTGATTTTTGAACCGATTCCAACGGGACATGACTGAACCGCACCAGCGGTCGTGGTACTCGCAATTCAGAAAATAGGTAAAAAAGCGCTGATCGAAAACGGCGATGATGTCTCGATCGGTACTTGCGATTTTTAAAATTGCATCTGGATCGGGGATTTCATCGAGATCGGAGAGGATAATCCAGTCGTCCGTAGATGCATGTTCGAGTCCGCGGGCAAGCGCGTTTCGTTGATAATTCTCACATTCCCAGGGGTTATTCGCTATTTCCGAGGGGAATTCAGTGCGAATATATATTATTTTCTCTTCGAATTTCTTAAAGCGTTCCCGGTTTTCCTCAAAATATAAAGGCTTATCTTTACCGGTGTGTGTTTTTGCCGCCTCAGAAATGACGAATTTATCGACGTACGGAGCAAGCACGTTGAGGCGTATATCGAGCAGGTCAAGTTCGTTAAAAAATGGGAAGCAGTCGTAAATCATCATGTGTTATGATAATTTTATCACTGAACCATATTCCAATGAAAATCGCCGTTAATCTGCTTCCGTACGTGGATTATCAAGGGATCGAAACTTTTGCAATTAACCTGCTTGTAGCTTATGCCGAGCGGTTTCCGGAAGACGACCTCGTGCTCATTAAGCACTCGCTTTCGCCCGGTTTTTTTTCAGTTCCGCTTCCGAATGTTTCCGAAATTATTATACCGGTGCAAAAGAGGAATAAGGGGGCGCTGGCTTTTCTGCAGCAGACAAAGCTCTACGGGATTTTGAAGGAAATAAAGCCCGATGCGTTTTTTGCAATATCACCGATCGCGCCTGTATTTTATGGGAAAACTGTTATGACGATCCATGATTGTGCATATGATCGTTTTGCCGAATTCGCAAATCTAGCCTCGAAATGGTATTTCAAAATTATGTATTACGTTGGGAAATACCGGGCAAAGGCGGTTGTTACCGATTCGGAATATTCCAAAAAAGAATTGATGGATTTATATGGCGTTCCGGCGGAAAAAATTTTCATTGTGCACCTTGCGACCCCTCAGCTTCCCCGGGTGGATGAAGATGAAGCTACTGCCCTTAGAAAGAAATGGAATCTTGAGAGGCCGTACTTTTTATATGTCGGCAATACTCGCCCTCGCAAAAACGTGGACGGCTTGCTCAAAGCATTCGCTGAATTCAAAAAAAATCACCGGGAATACGTACTGGTGCTTGCTGGAAAGATTGATACGCGTTTTCTTGATGTTGCGGCGATGACAAAACAGCTTGGCATTTCAGATAGCGTTATACAGACCGGATTTATTTCGGATGAAGAAAAAGTGGCACTTTATAAGGGAGCTCATGCTCTTGCGTTCCCTAGCTTTTATGAAGGATTTGGTCTGCCGGTACTCGAGGCGAATGAGATTGGCGTTCCGGTAATCACCTCGCACACATCGTCGCTCCCGGAAGTTGCCGGTGATGCCGCGATTTATATAGATCCGCGTGATGTACATTCCATAGTGGATGCGATGGAGTACATATCCAGTGATCCGGCGCTTCGGAATGACTTGATAAAAAAAGGATATATGAATGTAAAACGATTTTCTTGGCGGTCGGCTGCCGAAGAGCTGCACGAGGCATTTTCGTTTTCAATCCGAGCATGAAGGTATTGCTTGTCAATAAGCTTTATTCTCCGTGGATAGGGGGTATTGAAACAGTAACCAAAGACCTCGCCGAAGGCTTGCAGGGAGCCGGCTTTGAGGCGGAAGTCTTGGCGTGTGCGCCGAAGGGCGGTGGATCCAATGAGGAAATTGGGGGGGTTCTGGTGCATAAGGCCGCGAGCTTCGGCATTTTTTTGAGTACGCCGCTTTCGCTTGATTTTTTCAAACAATTTCGACACTATGCCCGGGAAGCCGATATCATCTTTTTGCAGCATCCTTTTCCGCTCGCAACACTCGCACATCTCTTTTTTGCCCGAAAGAAAACGGTGGTCGTATGGTATCACGCGGATATCGAGCGGCAGAAGATAGCGAACATTTTTTTTGCGCCGTTTCTTCGGCGCTCGCTTGCCCATGCTGCCCGAATTTTTGTCACCGGCAAGAATATGATTGAGCATTCATCGTGCTTGCGCCCGTTGCGTTCTCGGTGTGCGATTATTCCGTATGGTATTGATCTTTCACGCTTCACAGAGGGCGAGGATATTCGTAATATCGCAGCGTCCATCCGTGTGCAGTTCGGAGCACCACTCATTCTTGCTGCCGGCCGACTCGTTCCGTATAAAGGATTCGAATATTTAATCAGAGCCATGAGAGGTCTCCCGGCAAAACTCGTTATTGTGGGCAACGGCCCGCTCGAGGCGGAATTGAAAAAATGTGCCGCGAACGAAGGGTTGGGCAGCCAAATCTTTTTCGTTGACCATGTTCCCGATTTGGTCCCATATTTTTTTGCATGCGATCTTTTCGCATTTCCTTCCATATATAAGACGGAAGCATTTGGCATCGTACAGCTCGAGGCGATGGCTTGTGGCAAGTCGGTCGTGAACACGAATCTTCCGACCACTGTTCCCGAGGTGAGTATTGATGGCGAAACGGGCTATACCGTGCCGCCGTGCGATGCTACGGCGCTTCACCGTGCCATGGCCGCTATGATGCATGATGCAGCGTTACGCGAGCGCTTCGGTAAAGCGGCGCGCAAACGAGTGGAAGATGTCTTTTCAAAAGAGCGCTTTATTGCGGCTGTCGCCGACGCGCTGCGACCCCTCGCGGGATAAACGTTCCGGACGCTAGCGCGGCAAGAGTGCGTTTTTTACTTCAATAAGCGTTTGCTCTTTGAGCATGTAAAGCAGAAGAAGATATATGGCCGCGGAGAGCGCGATATTCGCTATGACGTTCATGCCGAAATGCAGCGCGGCGAGTGTGCATGCCGCCATGATGAACGATGATGTAAAGATTTTTCCAAGCCGGCTGCCGATTGAAAAACGATTCACTTTTTTCATGGCGTACCAAAGATAGCCGTTGTTCACCGCCTGTGCAGCGAGTGTCGCGACTGCCGATCCTGCAATGCCGAACGGCGGAATGAGCAGGAGGTCGAGCGCGATATTCACTCCGCCGCCGAGGGAGGACGAGACGATGAGGCTTTTCTGATGCTCGTATGCGAAGAGCGCGTTGATAATAATCGATGCGGCAAAGTCGAAGAGCAGCGTTGCGGAGAGTAGCTCAAACGACAGCCCGCCTGTGCGGTACGGGGTGCCGAAGATGAGCTGCATGATATCCGTACCAAGAATGATGCCACCGAAAGATAATGGAATCGAAACAAGAAATACGAGGAGCAAAGTACGCTCGAGCACTTCGCGGAAGCGCGCATCGTCTTTTTTTGCAAGGCGGGCAAGGAGCGGCAGCGTGCTTGATTGGATGATGAGCGGCATGAGGTAGAGGATTTGGATGATCCGGATCGCCGCGGAGTAAATGCCGACTTCGGAAGCGGAGCGCATCCAACTGATGATGAGGATGTCCATGTTCGTAAAGAGCAGTCCCAGGGCGCCGCTTACGGCGAATGGCCATGCTGACCGGAGTACCGGCATCACGAGTTTGCGCGAAAAAAACGCGGCGATGGTTTTAAAGTAATGCCGGAGCAGGAATACTGCAACGGCCACGCCGACAAGGTCGCCTGCGACGTAGCCCCATCCGAAGGATTGCGCGGTCGGCGAAACGGCGAGCAGCATGAAGCCGAAAACGACAATGCCGAGGTTTGTTAGAAGGTAGATGCCCGCTTCCACCTCCATGCGTTCGACGGAGCGGAATATGGACGAAAGAAAATCGCGGAGCGTGTCGAGCATGAGGATGAGCGCCACGATGGGCAGGAGCGGCTTGGCGCCGGGAAGCGTCGTGAAGTACGGCGCGCCGAAAAGAACAATACCTACGCCTATGATAAGCAGGGCGATTTTGATCACGAGGGTCGTCGAAAAGAGTTCCTGGCGAATTTCTTCGGAGGCTTTCGAAGAATCGCGCATTAGGATGCTGTTGATGCCCGGATCCATAAAGAGCGCAAGGAATCCTGAGAGCGTAAGAGCATATGAAAAAACGCCCCACTCGGCCGTGCCGAGGATGCGGGCGCCATAGATGATTACCGCCGCCTTAATAAGCCGTCCGCCGAAATTCGATATCGAAAGCCAAATCGTATTTTTTGCGACGGTCTGCCGCGTCGTCGTGTTCTCGAACAGGAACGATTTGATTTTCTGGAACATTACTTTATTATCTAAACATAATGAAGGCAGTCATTCTCGTCGGCGGGAACGGCACGCGATTGCGCCCGATTACGTACGAAATCCCCAAGCCGCTGGTTCCGGTCAAGAAGAAGCCGATCGTGAATCATCTCATAGAATTTTTCGCACGCCACGGCGTGGATGAAGTCGGTCTTTTGGCGTCCCAAAGCCATCATCCGGATTTCATGCGCTGGATGAAGGCGTGGGATGGCGAGTTGCCTATAACGAAAATTAACATATTTCTCGAGGAAAAACCACGCGGAACATTCGGCGGCGTGATGACGCTGCGCGATTGGATCGGGAACGAAAATTTTATTCTTTCGAACGGCGACGAGCTGAAGGATTTCGATCTTACACAGCTCATCGAGTTTCAGGCGAAGTCGGACGGCGTTGGCACGATCGCGATCGTGCCCGTTAAAAAACCGCACGAGTACGGCGTGCCCGTGATGAACGGGAGCCATATTCTGGAATTTCTGGAGAAGCCGGAGAATCCGCCTTCGAATTTCGTCTCGTCTGGATTATACGTTTTGAGCCCGCGTATTTTCGAATATGCCGATCCCGCGCAGGAATTCATAATGATCGAGAAAGATATTTTCCCGCGCGCCGCGAAAGATAAAAAATTGTCGGGCGTGAAGTTCGAACATGCGCGCTGGTATGACTGCGGCAATCTTGAGCGCTGGGAGTGCGCTATGAACGAGTGGTAGGGCGCGTTTAGATTTTTTTGTTTGCACGGGCTCTTTTTAGCGCGCACAAAAAACCACAAACGCGCTCTCGTAATTGGTTTACTTCCCCTTCGCGAGCAGCGCCTCCTCCGCCGTGTAGCGATAGGTGAATCCGGTTGATTCAATTTTCGTGCCGTCAACGTTGATAGGGAAAATAAGCCCCGCTGCTGCTTCGGGCGGCGTGGGGATCCTGCCATGCGTGCCGTGCCAGGCGATCGCGAAAAGCGGGCGCACTGCGCGCGCGGGGATGCGAAGCGTGCGTTTTTTCAAAATGCGCGCGATGTCGTTCGCGGTGAGGAATTTTTTGGGAGCGACATTATAGATGGCCGGATTTTCCTGCGCCGCCGCGGGACGTTTCGCAATATGTATAATGGCATCGCGCACGTCTTCTTCATGCACGAACTGCCGCGCCCAATGCGGGCCGGCCTTGATGACGAACGGCAAAAGTTTGCGCAGGAATGTGATGAGGCCGAATTTGCTCGCCATGGATTGCCCGCGCGGGCCGGTCACGCTATTCAGCCGCAGCACGGACACTCCGGTTGCGGGCGTGCGGTCATGCATCAGCTCGAGCAGCACGCGTTCAACGAGCGCCTTTTGATATCCATACGGATTCACGGTTTCCGTAAGCGGCGCGGTTTCCTTGAGGAGCACGCCTTCGTTTTCTTTCCGCGCACCGTACGCGGCGACGCTGCTTAAATAAATGAGTTTTTTCGCGCCCGCATCGAATGCGAATGCGAAAACGTTCCGCGCTGCGGCGAGATTTTCGGTTTCGGTTTCCTTCGTGCGGCCGTACGGATTGCGGATATTGAATGCGCAATGGATGACAACGTCAACTGCGGGGCCGTGCGTGCGCCCATGGCCGTTCACGGCTTTGCGCAGATCAAGCGTAGCGAGATCGCCCGCGATCCACTCCGTTTTTGGAATCTGCCGGGCGGCTTCGGAAGGCGACAACCGATCGATGCAGATGATCGTTTTCACCGCGGGATCGGCTGAAAGTTTTTCGATGAGGAGCGTGCCGATGTATCCGGCAGCGCCCGTAATGACGATGTTCATTTGAATGGAGCGAAGGTGAAAATTATTTTCCTGCGCCCGTCACGATCGTCTTTATCGTGCGAAGCACGATGAGCAGATCGAGCGCGATCGAGCGATTTTTCAGATAATAGATATCGTAACACAGGCGCTCTTTCGTTTCTTCGATCGAAGCGGTGACCGGAAAATTCACCTGCGCCCAGCCGGAGAGCCCCGGCTTCGTAATGGTGCGGATCGTGTAGTATGGCACTTCATCTTTAAGATGCTCCCAGAACTCGTGGAAATCGGGGCGGGGTCCGATGAGCGAAAGCTCGCCGCGGAGGAGGTTTAAAACCTGGGGCAGCTCGTCGAGGTGCGTTTTGCGAAGGAAGCCGCCCGCGGCGGTGACGCGTTTTTCGTCTTCATCGAGCCAGGCGCGCTTGCCGTCTTCCGGCTCGCGCATGGTGCGGAATTTATAGTGCCGGTATCGCGCGCCGCTCTGGCCGATCCGTTCCTGTTTCAGGATGATCGGGCCGGGCGACGAGAGCGCAACGGCGAGCGCGATGAACGGGAAAAGAATAATGGTGACGGCGCCGATCACGACTGCAAACGCAATGTCGACGACGCGCTTCACGAATTCATACACCGGTTTTTTCACGAGCAGGTTCTCGAGGAACCAGGTCTCTTCGAGATCCGCGAGCGGCACCTTTCCCATCACGAGTTCATAAAAATTCGTGAGGTCGTGGATTTCGATGCCTGAGCGCAGGAGTTCGTAGAGCACGCTCGCCACGCCGAAGTGCTGCTTTATGTGGCGGGGCACGACGATCGCATTCGCGCCGTACTGCGCGACGAGCGTTTTAATATTTTTTACGGATGCCATGTCGTCGTCTTTGATCCATGTTTTGATTGCATAGCCGAACTGCGGAGAGGCGGTGAGTGCGTCCGCGATTTCGCGCGCCGAATTGCTCTCGCCGATCAGGATGATTTTATTCGGAGGTTCGCGGAATGAGAGCGCCTGGTTGAACGCGCGGCGCCAGATCATTTCGATCGCGCCGAAGATGACCACCGTGATGAGCAGATTGGTTTTCGGCGTGATGCCGAATCCGGGGACGAGATAGAAAATGAGGACGGCGAGGACGCCTGCGGTCGTGAGGGCGACGAGGAACGTGGTTACGAAATCGAGATTATTGCGGAGCCGGCGGAGGTCGTAGAGTCCTGCAATATAGAAGATGATGAGCCACAGGATGAAAATGATCGCGAACGGGCCTGCGTGGAGCGTCACGAATTGAACGTAAAAATCGCCGCCATAGCGGATGATGAGCGCAAGGAAGAGCGACGCATAGAGCGCGATCACGTCTCCCGCGAAGAGGAGCAGCTGCTTGAGCTTATTGCCGGAATCCATATCAATCTTCTTTTAACACAGTTCGCGCTTATCTGAAAAGCGAACCCCCGGCGCCGAATCGGAGCACATAATAGATGCCGTAGAAGATGGCGAGCGTCACGGCGAGCATGAAAAGCAGGATCGTGAATCCGATGACCCAGTCCCATTTCTTGACGTTCAGGTTCGTGCCGGCCACCGCGCCGCGGATCACATTCGATGTGCTGCTGAACGGCTGTCCGAAGACGACGATCCAGAAATAATTCACGGCGTAGCGGACCGCGGTTTTTGCGAGGCCCTCCATTGCGAGACGGCGGCCCGAGGAATAGACGGGAAAGCCGAACGAAAACTTCACCTCGCCGACTTTGCTCATGCGCTTTGCGACGTCCGTATCGTCGCCGTAGAAGGTGATCGTGACATCGTGCCCGCCGATCGCTTCGAGCGCCGTGCGGCGCACCACGTAATTGCCGCCCTGCACGACCGATGCGTTGCGGAAGATGAAGCGGGAGACAACGTACACGCCGTATGCGATCGAGTAGAAGACGCGCACGAGGAGATTGATGCCCGCCGGCAGATCATAATAAATGTACGGTCCACTCAGGCATACGAGCCTCGGATCGCGTTTGAATGCGGCCTCCGCTTTGGCGAACCAGTCGGCAGGGAGCATCGTGTCCGAGTCGAGGAATCCGACGAGTGCGCCATGCGACGCACGAAATCCGCGCTCGCGCGTACGGCTTGTGCCGGGGATCGGTTCTTCAAGGAGCGTCGCCTTCGGATAGCGCGCAACGACTTCCTTCGTTTTGTCCGTAGAGCCGTTGTCTACCACAAACACTTCGACGTCCGTGCGGTCTTTGATGGTCGTGAAAATAGATTCGAGCGTTTTGCCGATATACGCTTCTTCGTTCCGCGCGGGTATGACGACCGAAAAATTAATGTTTGCCATCGGTTCTTTTCCACTCTTTGGTGTACGATCGGTTGAATAGCAGCACGGAAAAATAATTGAGCGTCCAGGTCCAGAGGAGTTTCGGCCATCCCATTTCTCGTGCGCGCCGGTTTTCGGTGTATGCCGTGAGGCTCCAGATCATTTTCGTTTTTCCGATGCCCGAAAGGCGCATGAAAAGATCATTATCTTCGCCGACCGGCAAATCTTCGCGGTAGCCGTGCATTTCCTGGAACGCCTCGCGCCGGATCATCTGAAATTCTCCGGACGCGCTTCCCGCACGCATGAGATTATTGTGGAACCACTGCATAAAGCCCATGATCTCAAGCATCACGTCGTCGGCGAGCGTCGCTTCGTCGGGGCGGATTTTTATTTTCACCGTTGCGCCGACCATTTTTTTATCCTTCTCGAATTCGGAAATCAATTTTTTGAAAAAAGCGTTCGGGTCGGGGATCGTCATGTCGGCGTCCGTGAACACGAGGTAGTCGCCCGTGGCGTAGCGCGCGCCGTTGTTCCGGTTTGCACCGATCGTGCTTCTCCCTTCAAAAACATGCGGAATGACATTCGCATACTGCTTTGCGATCTCAACCGTGCGGTCCGTGCTCTTGTCGTCGGACACGATGATTTCGCGGTCGATTGCCGTGAGGTCATCGTGCAGGTGCTTGAGCGTGCGGCCGATGATCCGCTCCTCGTTCCGCACGGGAATGATGATTGAAAGCGTTGGCATATTATTTATCATTGAACCGCGAACGCATGAATTTGGCGAATCCGTACATGGCGGCGAAGCCGATCACGATCATTGCGCCGATGAACGCCCAGCGCAGGCTCCGGTCGACGAGCACATACAGATCCCCGAGGAAATAGCCGACGGCGAAGAGGATGCCGGCCCAGATGAATTCGCCGAAGAAATTGATCGTCATGTATTTTTTGAAGTTGACGTGCGCCGCCCCTGCGGCGATGAGCGTGGCAAGGGCGAAGCCGAAGCCCATCGTGATTTTCGAAATGAAAAGGATTTTCGTCTGGTGTTCCGCGAACATTTTTTCCGCGCGCTCAACGCCCGCTTCGTCGAGGTTGATGAAGTGGCCGAACCGGTTGATGAGCGGACGGGCGCCGTGGCGGCCGATGGAATACCAGATGATGTTGCCCGTCAGGTCTCCCGCGATGAGGATCAGGTAGATCGGCCAGAAGTCAAAAAGGCCGAGACGTACGAGCAGTCCCGCGATCATCATGACGACCGGCCCCTCGACGATGCCGAGCGGGTAGGCGATGTGATAGCGGTACGTTAAGAGCCACGCGACGATGGGAGATGAAGGAAGCATATATCCCATTCATTATACCTGATATATAATTGCTGCATGACAGGCTTTTGGACGCCCGAACGCAGGCACTCTTTATATCTCGGCATTTTGCTCTTTATATTAAGTGCTATCGTGCAGATCACGCTCGGGCATTATTCCTCGATGCGATCGCTTTCGGCGCCGTATGCGCGCGATGTTTTTCTCGACAATCTTCCCGTGGTCGACCTCACGCCGGTGATCGTCGCGGGCAATATCCTGCTTTGGATATTCGGTTTTTTCCTTTTGATCAAGAATCCGCGCTATCTTTCTTTTGGCATCAAAGCGATCGCGCTTCTCGATATCTGCCGCGCGTTTTTCATCAGCCTCACGCATCTCGGTCCCTATCCGCATGCGTTCTCGCCGGGGCCGGATAATTTCGGTTACGGTATTTATAAGATTTTTACGTTCCAGGGGAATTATTTCTTTTCGGGACACACCGCGCTGCCTTTTATGTTCGCGCTCATCTTCTGGGATAACGATCTTCTGCGGCGTTTTTTTGTCTTCCTCACGGCATTTTTCGGCGCGGCGGTGCTTTTTGCCCACGTGCACTACTCAATCGATGTTTTCGCGGCGCCATTCATCGTGTATGGGGTATATGCGATTACGACGAAGGTATTCGCGCATGATTATGCGCTTGCGGAGTCGGGTTGATGGCGGATGTGGAAAACGGTATCCTAATAGCATGGAACAAAACAACATGGAACAAGAGGCGCAGTCCGCGGCTAAACCGAAAGATCGCATGCTTGCGGTGAGCATTCTGATTGCCGCGGTGCTCGTAAGCGGATCGCTCGTGTTCGCCGCTGTCTATAAACCGGCCGCACCCGCAGGGGACACGGGGCAGACCCCGCAACAGCCAACCTACAACACTTCCGACATCATGAAGATCGGCCCAACCGACGCGATTCTCGGTAACGCGAATGCGCCGGTCACGCTCGTTGAGTATGGCGATTATCAATGTCCGTTCTGCGCCTCGTTCTTTGCGAATACCCAATCGCAGCTCATCAAAAATTATGTCGATACCGGCAAGGTGAAGATGATATTCAGGAACTTCGTAGTAAATGATCGGACGGCGAGCGATCACGAATCGCATAACGCAGCTCTTGCGGCCGCGTGCGCCAAAGATCAGAACAAGTTTTGGCAATTCCACGATGCGGTTTATTCGGCGGAAGTGCAGGATGAAATGAAAAATCCGGCGGGAGCGGAAAATAACGGCAACCTGACGAGGGCGCTCTTTCTCCAGCTCGCGGGAACGGTCGGGATGGATAAGGCCCAGTTCGCTTCATGCTACGATTCTGGCAAATACGCCGCCGGCGTGCAGGCGGAATCCGATGCGGCCCGCGCCGATGGCGTGGATGCCACCCCCACATTCTTCGCGAATGGCGCGGCCATCGTGGGTGCCCAGCCGTATGACCAGTTCCAGGCCACGCTCGATGCTCTTCTTAAATAGCCTGCCGCAATGGTTTCCGGTTCATTTGAATCCTTATTCAAAAAAATAGGGTTGATTTGACTCATCGCATTGCCGGATTTACAATGGAATCGTGACCGAACATTGGGCGGAACTTATCATCGGAGCGTGGGTTATGGTATCGCCGTGGCTCCTCGGTTTTTCGAGCATCACGATCATGAAGTGGAGCGATCTCCTGTGCGGACTCGCCCTCGTCGTCGTGAATGCATGGTCGCTCGCAAAGGTCGGAGAAAAATAAATCAATCATATATCATCATGTCCAAAGTTATGATCTACAGCACGCCGAGCTGCGTGTACTGCAAAATGGCGAAGGAATTTTTCACGAAGAACAACGTGAAGTACGACGAATTCAACGTCGCCTCCGACGCGAAAGCGCGCGAGGAAATGGTTGAAAAATCGCAGCAGTTGGGCGTGCCCGTGATCGACGTCGACGGCAACATCGTCATCGGTTTCGATCAGCGGACGCTTGAGAATCTTCTCGGATTGAAGAAATAAGAAGTCGGAGATATCTCCATCCCTATCTCATGTATGACCTCGTTATTATCGGCGGGGGCCCGGCAGGCGTAGCCGCGGGCGTTTACGCCGCGCGCAAAAAAATGAAAACCCTCCTCGTGACCGACAGTTTCGGCGGCCAGTCTTTGAATTCCGCCGGCATCGAAAACTGGATCGGCACGAAAAGCATCTCCGGCTTCGATCTTGCGAAAGCCCTGGAGGAGCATTTGCGCGCCCAGGCGGACATCGAAGTCGTGGACGGCGAGCTGGTAGCCGGCGTTTCAAAAAAAGACAGCGGGTTTGCAGTGAGTACGAAAGGCGGAAAAATTTTTGATACGAAATACGTTTTGATGGCTTCGGGGAGCCGGCGCAAGCGCCTGGGCGTTCCCGGCGAAGCCGAGTTTGAAGGGAAGGGCGTCGTGTTCTGCACCACGTGCGATGCGCCGCTTTTCGGCGGCAAGACGGTCGCCGTTGTGGGCGGCGGCAATTCGGCGCTCGAAGGCGTCATGGACCTCATTCCGTACGCTTCTAAAATTTATCTGTTGGTGCGCGGCGATTCGCTGCGCGGCGATCCCGTGACGCAGGAAAAAGTGAAGGCGCACCCGAATGTCATCACGATGTGGAATACGACCGTCCAGGAGGTGCGCGGCGATAAATTCGTGACGGGCGTGCGGATCAAGGATGCGAAAACGAATGAAGAAAAGGAACTCGCACTCGACGGCGTGTTTGTTGAGATCGGCCTTCTTCCGAACTCCGACTTTGTGAAAGATCTCGTAAAAACCGACGGCTTCGGCGAGATTATCGTCGATCACCGCACGCAGGAAACCTCGTGCCCGGGCATCTGGGCGGCGGGGGACGTTGCGGATGTTTTGTATAAGCAGAACAATATTTCCGTGGGCGACGCGATCAAAGCGGTGCTCAATATTTACGATAAGGCGAAGAAAGCGTAGCGGTTATTCATTAAAAAATCATTAAATATTGTTTGATTTTTGTTCCGGTTTGGGTATGGTGAAAATATGTCTTCTGCGATCACCATTGAGCAGGTAATGGGGGCCATCGAAGCGTAGGAGCCAAGACAAACAGCTTGAAAACGGCAATTGATAATCTCGCGATTCTCGTGAATCGGGGAGGATAATCTGGAGGAACGCATCGACATCCTCGAAAAAGCCTCTTGACGCGCCACGCGTGAGCCGTATAGAATTCCTTTTAGCACTCCCCAGTCCGGAGTGCCAAATTATGTAAAGTAATGAATTTCAAACCATTATCAAATCATCTCTTCATCGAACCCGTCGAAGAGGAGAAGAAGACGAAGGGAGGCATCGTGCTTCCCGAAACGGCCGAAAAAGAGCGGCCGATGCAGGGCAAAGTGGTTGCCGTCGGTCCCGGCAAGCGGAATGACAAGGGCGAGCTGCAGCCGATGAGCGTGAGGGTCGGCGATACGGTGCTTTTCAAGAAATACGGTCCGGATGAAGTCGAAATCGAGCACAAGAAATATCTCGTGGGCGACGAAGACGACATTCTTGCGATCATTCAATAACATTTTACGAAACGAATATGGCAAAACAGATCAAATTCAATGAAGACGCGCGCACTTCTATTAAAAAGGGAATCGACAAGCTTGCGGAAGCCGTGAAGATGACGCTCGGTCCGCGCGGCCGTGCGGTTGTGATCGAAAAAGGATATGGCGCGCCGCAGGTGACCTTTGACGGCGTGACGGTGGCGAAAGAAATCGAGCTTGAGGACAAATGGGAAAATGTCGGCGCCGAATTCATCAAGCAGGCAGCCGATAAGACGAACGACGGCGTAGGCGATGGCACGACGACGGCGACGGTGCTCGCGCACGCGATGATCGACGAAGGCGAAAAGATCATCAAAGAAAAGGGGTTCAACGTGATCCAGCTCGCCGAAGAATTGAAAAAAGTGAGCAAGGATATCGTTCACGCGCTCGAAAGCCAGCGCGAAGTCATCAATGACAATAAGAAGATCAAAGAAGTTGCGACGCTCTCCGCGAAAGACGAAGAGATCGGGACTCATCGCCACGGTG
>Ga0207707_10001632_pt1 | contig 20686 bp, 18 predicted proteins | sample KBSC83BmetaG_FD_184336 | JGI IMG/M metagenome (GOLD analysis project Ga0207707, IMG submission 184336) | Corn rhizosphere microbial communities from Kellogg Biological Station, Michigan, USA - KBS C8-3B metaG (SPAdes) (version 2) | ecosystem: Host-associated > Plants > Roots > Rhizosphere ...
CCCGCCTGGATTCTCGGGACAGGGCTGGCAAACCGGATCCGGGCGTGCGGCTCGGGCGCGCGGCCACTCCGGAATGACTCAAGCGCCGCACGGGCACCACCCAGCGCGCCTGTCACCCAGAGACCATCCCCGGGCAACGCACCCGAGCGAAGGATGGGGTGGTCCGTTTGACCGACCACCGTCACTGCGATCATCCACTGCGCACCCTTCGACAGGTCGCCGCCCACGACGTGGGTTCCACAATTGCTTGCAGCGCGCCCAGCCCCGCGCATCAGTTCGGCCAGGTCCACCGCGGATGTTTCCGCTGGTGACACCACGGCAACCAGGACGCCGCCGGCCTCCGCACCCTGCGCCGCCAGGTCTGACAGCGCGGCCGCCGTGCTGCGATACCCGATTTCGTCGAGCGAGAGCCAGCTCCGCTCGAAGTGCACATGTTCCACGCTGACGTCGGTGCTGGCCACGATGCGACCGCCAGCCATCGGAAGTTCGGCGCAGTCATCGCCCATGCCGCGGGCGCTGGTGCCGAGGGCCTCGGCGATCGCGCGGATGCGGTCGAACTCCGGTCCGGGGCCGAGCGCGGCAGTCAGGGACGTACGGCCTCCCGTGCAAAGCGGACGAGGCCATTGCCTGTCGCCACCCAGACATAATCGGCATCCACGGCGATATCGCGCGCGTCGGCGGGAATGTCGCCCAGCGGAAATACCCGCGAAGCCGGGAATCCGGGCCGCGCAAAGCCGAACCCGCGCTCGCCAGCGAGCCAGACTCCGGGGCCGTCCACTCGCATGGCGCGCAGATCTCCCAGCACCCCGGACTGTTCCGGATCCACGTGCCACGTGCCCCGCAGATCCCTCCAGATCAGCCGGTCCCGGGTCAACGCCACCAGTGTGTCGCCCAGCCAGGTGATCTGCAGCACTGGCTGGCGGAAGTCGGGTGGCTCGGTGCCGGCAGGGCGCAGCAGGTCGCCCTGTCGGCCAACGGTGTAGAACAATCCGATCCCCGTTCCGACCCAGGTGGTGTCGGCCGAAATGGCGACCGACAGCGCCGCATCGCTGAAGCTGGGCGCCACCCGGAAGACTTCCAGGCTGTCGGAGATTCGGGCGGCACCGTGCGCGGTTCCCACGGCGAGCCATCCCTGCCGCGACACGATGTCGTACACCCTGCTGTCAGGCAGCCCGCGCCCGCGATCAATCAGCTCGGTCCTGCCGGAACCGGGATCCAGCTGCAGCACACCCTGATCGGTGGCAAGCCAGAGGGATCGCCCCATACCGGTGATCCTGCGGGCGGTGCTGAAGGGAAACCCGGTCGCGGGTGGACCCTGCTGGTATCGGAACTCGCGCAAATCGGACGATGCATAGGTGAGTGCGGCGTAATTGAGCGCAGAGCGCTCACTCGCGGCCCAGACACCACCCGGCGCCGCGAACAAGGCCGTGACCGACGCCCCCAGAATGCCGAAGGGCAACCGCTCCGGGATCGCAGCACCTTCCTGCAGGTAAAGCAGTCCGGCGCCGGAGGTGCCAAGAAACCAGCCCAGCCGGTCGAAGCTGCGTGCAGCGGCAGTGATCTGCGCGGCAGCGAGACGGCCGTCCAGCAAGAAGGAGGTGGACATCGCCGACACCGCCGGGTGCTGCTGGAGGAACTCGGTGACGCCGACCGGCACCAGCGGCTGCGCTGGGGCACTGGCCCGGGAGGGCGAGAATCCACCGCGAGGAAGTTCGAACCAACCGCCCTCTGTCCGCAGCAGCAGGCCGCCGAGCGGATTGGCAAGATCGAAGGCGATGGCAGAAATACGGCCCGGCGCGGGACCGCTGGTCCAGGTGCGGAGATTGGGCTCGTAGTGGATCCAGCCATCTGGCCGAGCCAGCCACAGCGAATTGTCCAGCGGATCGGCGAGCGAAAGGAAGACTCCACGCAGCAGATCCGGCGTAGGCGGATCCACCGTGCCTTCCCACTCCTGGAACTGGGGCTGGCGAACCAGCAACTGGGACGGTGATGCGGCAAAGACGCGGTCGGAAGTGGCCGCTACCGTTGTGATAGTGGAGAAATCCCCGACGACGACCCGGTCCTCTGGACGCCAATCACGGGTCGGGCTTTGCGCCCGCAAGGCTGCAGGAGCAAGCACCGCAGCAAGCAATGCGGTGATATAGCGCGCCGTAACGTTATATGGCACTGCGTATTATATGCTCATACATAAGGTTATTTCTCGCTATCACGTACTGGCTGGCCGCGCCAGCTCCCAAAGAATTGGCGGCCGGATCTCATAGCCGCCACCGCGCCGCAATTCCCAGTCGCGCCAGACATCCGGCAACGCCTGCACCACGTCATTGGGGCGCATGGCGTGGGCGGTATGGCGCCGGGCAGCGGTGTCGCCAGCCCGTCCCAGCGCCACTGCTGCCAGTGCGCCCGCGCTGGCCGGCTGGTCGAGCTGGGCCAGAAAAGTACCGCAGATCCCGCTCAGCACGTCGCCGCTGCCGCCGGTTCCCAATCCAGGGTTCCCCGCCGACACCGTCCAGGAAGGGCGCCCAGGTGAGGCCACGATGGTTGGCACTCCCTTGAGGAGCACGACAGTGTTCAGGCGGATGGCCGCGTCCTGGGCCGCAGCCCACGGGTCAACTTCGCGCTCGGCGTCCAGGTCCGGCACCAGTGCGCGAAACTCGCCCGGATGGGGTGTGATGATCGCGGTGCGGCCCGCGAGCGCCTGGGCCAGTTCTGCCGCCCTGCCCTGGAAGCAGGTCAGCGCGTCGGCGTCCACCACCAGGCGGCGCGCCAGGCGAGCGACCGCCGCGACAAACGCGGCGCGGTCTCCGGCGCGGCCCAGTCCCGGTCCAATCACGACCGCATCGGCCCGGGCCAACAGCGCCTGCGCGGCGTCGTCGAGCGGAGCGGCGAAGTTGCACGATTGGGTGAGCACGTCCGGTTCGGCGGCCCGAAGCTCCGCCATCGTCTCCACAGGCGTCAGCGCGTGCACATAGCCGGCACCAGCCGCAAAGGCCGCCCGTGCCGCCATTCGTACCGCGCCGGACATTCCCGGCGCGCCCCCGACAATCACGATCCTGCCGCGAGTTCCCTTGTGGTCCCCGGCGCGGAATTCAGGGAGGTGACGGGCGGCCCAGTCATCGGTCGCGAGTTGCGGCCAATCGGCATCGGGAGGTGGCAGCCCGATATCCAGGACGACCACCGCGCCGGCCTGGTCCCGCGCGAGCAGGTGGCCGCGCCGGGGACCGCCGAATGTGATGGAGAGATCCGCGTGGGCGTTGCCGTGAACGACACCGGTACCCAGATCCAGGCCGGTTGGCCCATCCATGGCGATCAGCGGTACCCGCAGTTCCTGAAGCCGGTCGAGCAGCGCCTGCGCATCGGCGCGTGGGGCTCCTTGCGCGCCGGTGCCGAGGATCGCGTCCACGGTCAGGGCAGCAGCGGGCCACGGTCCATCGATCGGCACACTGCGCACGCCGGCGGCACGGGCGAGCTGATAGGCGGCTTCACACAGTGGCGATCGCTGCCCGTCGAGCGAGGCCACCCAGACCGGCGCACCCGCCGTCGCGAGGGTGCGCGCGGCGACCCAGCCGTCGCCACCGTTGTTGCCGGTGCCGGCCGCCACGATGATTCCGCCGGCCAGCAGCGGCGCATAGCGCGCAGCGATGACGTGTGCGGCGCCGCGGCCGGCGGCGTCCATGAGCGTGGCCGGCGCGATGCCGCAGCGCACGGCGCGCTGGTCCCACGCGACGGCGTCCTCGGGAGCGAGAACCGGCAGCACCAGGCGAGTCATGTCAGGTGAGGTTTCAGCAACGAAAGCGCAGCAGGACGGAGCCGGCGAAGGGCGCGCCGGCGGCCGCGCTACTTCACGCCGTGCCCGATGGTCCGGCCGATGGATATTTCCCCGTTGTCAATCCGGAGATTGAACCCGCATTCGGGGTTGGTGCAGACCCAGGCCTTGTAGGTAATCGGCGCTCCATCCCGCCCGTAGTCGGACAGTGGAATGAGCCTCCCGGTGGTGCACTTCTGACAGACCGGCCAATCCCGCTGCTCCATGCGTCCCTCCATCATCCCGTCGCGGTTCTTGGTACTCCCTGCCAGTCGTACTGGCCGCCGAACACGTCAGCGAAATCGTAGACGGCGGCAAAGTCGGATTCCCGGTCTCCCGGCTGCGTCACCAGCAGCCCCACATCCACCAGCGTATAGACGATGCGGCCGAAGTCGTCGGTGCGGCAGACGCCCCAATGCCTGAGGACGGTTTCGGCCATGAGCCCGAACTGCTCGACGGCAAAGCCGCGGCAGGCCCAGGCGAGCTCGGCACCCGTCACATGACGCCGGGCATCGAGGCCTGACTGAAGGTACTCGACGGCTGCAAGCACGAACAGATACGCCCGCTCGTCATAATACCCCCCTTCCCGGCGGATCCGGGCGAGCACACCGTCGGTGAACTGGAGTCCGTTCATACGGCGGCGTGGTGCCTCGCGGCATATAGCGGGTACAGCCCAGCGAGGCCTTCGACTTCTCGCCGGATCTGGCCCAGCGTGGCCTCGTCCTGCCGGGTCAGCGCCAGGGCGATGAAACCTGCAATCCGCTCCATCTCGTCGGTCCCCATGCCTCGCGTGGTCAGCGCCGGCGTGCCAACGCGGATGCCACTTGTCACGAAGGGAGATTCCGGGTCGTCCGGAACAGTGTTCTTGTTGACCGTGATCCCGGCCTGGCCCAGGAGCTTCTCCGCCGCCTTGCCGGTGAGGCCACGTCCACGGAGGTCCACCAGCATCAGGTGCGTGTCCGTGCCACCGGAGACGATGTTGAATCCTTCTTCCATCAGTCCCTCAGCAAGCGCACGCGCATTTTCCACTACCCGGCCGGCGTAGCGCTGAAATTCCCTGGTCTGTGCCTCGCCAAAAGCTACGGCCTTTGCCGCGATGATGTGCTCCAGCGGGCCGCCCTGGGTGCCGGGAAAGACCGACTTGTCCACCGCCTTGGCCAGGTCCGCCTGGCAGAGGATCAGGCCGCCGCGCGGTCCACGCAAGGTCTTGTGCGTGGTGCTGGTGACGATTTGCGCATGGGGAACCGGTGATGGGTGCACGCCACCCGCCACCAGGCCCGCAAAATGGGCCATGTCCACAATCAGAATGGCCCCGACCTCATCGGCAATGCTGCGGAAGGCCGCGAAATCAATGATGCGCGCATAGGCACTGCCGCCGGCGACAATGAGGCCGGGTCGCTCGGCCCGGGCGATGTCGCGCACTGCGTCATAATCAATGCGACCCGTGGCCGGATCCACGCCATAGTTCACCACCCGCCAGAGGGTGCCGCTGTGGCTCACCTTGGATCCGTGGGTGAGATGTCCACCATGGGGCAGTGACATGCCCAGCAACGTACCGCCCGGACGCAACACCGCCATGAACGCCGCGAAGTTGGCCTGCGCGCCGGAGTGGGGCTGGACATTGGCGTGGTCGGCCCCGAAGAGCTGCAAGGCACGATCAATGGCGAGCTGCTCGACCTCATCCACGATCTCGCATCCGCCGTAGTAGCGCCGGCCCGGATATCCCTCGGCGTACTTGTTGGTCAGTGGGGTTCCGGCCGCATCGAGCACCGCGCGGCTGGCAAAGTTCTCGCTGGCGATGAGCTCGAGTCCCTCGCGCTGGCGAGCCAGCTCGCGATCCACCAGCCGGGCCACCACTGGATCCGCATGGCGCAATGTCGCGTTGAGATCCAGCGTCACAGTTCCTCCGCAGCCATGATATGTCCTTCCTTCCTGCTCAGCGGCGTCCGCTCAGCCAAAGCTTGTCGAGTCCGTTGACGGCGGCGATCCGCTCTTCCGCCAGCCGGTCGGCAGCACGGTACGTCGGAATCCCGTCGCGCTTGGCGATGGCGAAGATCCGCTGGATGGTGTCGTAGATCTCCCCGGCCTTCTTGTGGGAGCGCTCTTCGGGCCACTTGTGCAGCTCGCCATACACATTGATCAGGCCGCCGCCGTTGATCACGTAGTCCGGCGCGTAGCTGATGCCGCGGTCGTCGAGGATGTCGCCATGGCGTTCTTCGGCCAGCTGGTTGTTGGCGGCCCCGGCGATGACCTCCACCTTGAGGCGCTTCAGCGTGTCGTCATTGATTGTAGCACCCAGTGCGCAGGGTGCGTAGATGTCGCCCTTTTCATCATAGATGGCGCTGGGCTCGACTCCCTTGGCCCCGAACTCGTCCACCACGCGCTTCGTCTTGTCACCGTCAATGTCGGTCACCACGATCTTCGCGCCCTCGCCGTGGAGATGGCGGCTGAGGTAGTATGCGACCTTGCCGGCGCCCTGCACCAGCACCGTCTTGCCAGACAGGTCGTCCGAATTCCAGTGAGCCTTGGCGGTGGCCTTCATGCCCATGTAGACGCCGTAGGCCGTGACCGGCGACGGATCGCCGGAGAGTCCCATGAGCCCCGCCACGTGGTTGGTCTCCAGCCGGACGAACTCCATGTCCATGGGGCTGGTCCCGACGTCCTCCGCGGTGATGTAGCGGCCGTTGAGCGACTCGACGAAGCGGCCATGGGCACGGAAGACGGTCTCGCGGTCGGCGCGCTTGTTATTGCCGATGATGACCGACTTGCCGCCGCCGAGATTGAGTCCGGCGACCGCCGCCTTGTAGGTCATTCCCCGCGCCAGTCGCAGGGCGTCGGTGATCGCCGCGTCGGTGCTGTCGTACTGCCAGAAGCGGGTGCCCCCCAGCGCAGGACCCAGCGTCGTATCGTGAATCGCGATCACGCCGAAATATTCGCATGAGGGATCATGGCACATAACCAGCTGCTCGTGGCCCAGCTCATGGATTTCGCGAAAGATGTCCATTCCGTCCGACTCCCTGTGAGAATTCGCGCGTCACGCATGCCTCTGCGCGGCTCGCAACGTTGAGGTCAGGAGCTGTAGCTGAAGAATCCGCGCCCGGTCTTCCGGCCCAGATGCCCTGCCGCCACCATCCGCCGGAGCAGCGGACAGGGGCGATACTTGGGATCACCAAGGCCCCGATGCATCACTTCCAGGATGTCGAGGCAGACATCCAGGCCGATGAAGTCCGCCAGCGCCAGCGGCCCCATGGGATGCGCCATGCCGAGCTTCATCACGGTATCAATGGCCTCCGGCTCGGCCACGCCTTCCATCACGCAGAAAATGGCTTCGTTGATCATGGGCAGCAGCACGCGATTGGCCACGAAGCCGGGATAGTCATTGACCAGCACCGGCGTCTTCCCAAGCTCGGTGGCAATGCCGGTCACCTGACCGGTGGTAGCGGCACTGGTATCCTGCCCCCTGATCACCTCCACCAGCTTCATGACGGGGACCGGATTCATGAAGTGCATGCCGATGACGCGGTCGGCCCTGGCCGTTCGCGCTGCGATGTCTGTGATGGAGATGGAACTGGTGTTGCTGGCGAGAATCGTCGTCGGCGGGCAGATGGCGTCCAGCGCCTCGAAGATGCCGTATTTCACCGATGGCTTTTCGCTGGCCGCCTCGATGACGAGCTCGGCGCCGCGAGCCGCTTCCAGCGTGGTGGCGGGCGCCACGCGGCCGAGGATCTCGTCGGCCGCGCCGGCCGGCAGCGCACCCTTCTTGATCTGGCGCTCGACATTCGAGCGGATCGTCACGGTGGCCTTCTCCAGCGCCGGTGTCGCCGTGTCTATCATCGCCACGGCCCAGCCATACTGGGCGAACAGATGCGCGATGCCGTTTCCCATGGTACCGGCACCGATGACCGCGACACGCCTCATGCTCCGTCCTTTCGAAGTCGTTGCACCATCAGCAGACAGGCGGCGGTGAGCGCGACCGTCGCGGCAAGCCCGCCCTCCGGTCCGAACGCTCCACCGGTGACCAGCACCGAGCCGCCGGGATCGTAGTCCAGCAGCGGAATGCGGAATGGCAGGCCGCTGACAGGCGCGTCAAGCGCCGCCAGCGTCATGTTCCAGCCAAAGTGCGCGCCGAAGGCAGTCCAGAGCCCTCCGGGCGCGTAGAAGACCAGCCCGAGAAACACGCTGGCCAGTGCGATGTTCCCGAGCGCCAGGCCGGATACGTGCGGGTTGAACGCGTGTCCCAGCGCGAATATCACCGCGATCACCAGCAGCGCGGTGCCGCGCCCGAATACTGCGGCCAGCAGGACCAGGGGAACTCCGCGAAACACTACTTCCTCCGCCAGCGCGGCGGGAGCGAGCACCGCGCCGGTCCGCGCAAGTGACGCCGCGTAGCCCAGCGGCCCCCCGGCATCGGCAGACCAGCCCGATGGCGTGAGCATCACGGCCACCAGCAGCGCAGCCACCGCAGCCAGCACGCCCGCCAGCAGGCCCCAGCCTGCCCCCCGCAGGGGCGAGCCGGTATCTCGCCAGCGGAGTACCGTCAGATCGAGTTTCGCAGCCTTGATTCCGACGAGCCAGGTGGCGAACAGCGCGGCCAGCAGGAAGGCGACCCCCTGAACCAGAATGGAGGGGCCCGAAACGGTCCGGATCCAGGCAGAGACGGCGTGCACGTCACCGGTGATGAGCCACGCGAAAACGAACCCGAGCAGACCGGCGCCGATCCAGGAGAGGGCAAGGAAGGCGATCGTCCATCCAATCGCCGCCAGCCACCCGCCCCGCCCGGTCGCGGCCACCGTTTCAGCGGCGCAACGACAATCGGGACCCGGCCGCGACCAGGATCGCCGTGGCGATCGCGACCTTGATCAGGTCGCCCAGGAAGAACGGCAGGAAGCCGGAGCGAAATGCGATGCCTGGATCGCCACCCAGCAGGGCGAGTTGGGATACGCCGCCGAGATGGATCAACGCCATGGCCACCGTGAAGACCAGCGCTGACCAGCATGCCAGCGCGAGGCCTCGCATGCGCCGGTTCGCCGCCAGGCCGGCTACCGCCGCCGCCAGCGGGAAGGCCAGCAGGTAGCCGCCGGTGGGACCCATGAGCCGCCAGACACCTCCACTGCCGCCGGCGAACACCGGCGCGCCCGCGGCGCCGGCCAGCAGGTACACCGCCAGCGCACCAGCAGCCTCGGCGGGCCCGAGCCAGGCGCCCACCAACAGCACGGCGAGCGGTTGCAGCGTGAATGGAATGGGAGTGAACGACAGCGGAAGGGAGATCTGGGCGCTCAGCGCCACAACCAGCGCCCCCAGTCCAATTCGGAGCACCCGCGACAGTATTTCTGGCCGGGCGGCGGCGCGACTGCCAGGCAGCGGAAGCTGCATCAGATCTTCTCCACGGAGAGGGCAACCGCATTTCCGCCACCAAGGCAGAGTGTAGCGAGGCCGGTGGACTTCTGGCGCTCATCAAGCGCGGCGAGAAGGGTGGTGAGAATCCGCGCGCCGCTGGCGCCGATGGGATGACCCAGGGCGACCGCTCCGCCGTTCACGTTGACGCGATCCCAGTCCCAGCCCAGTTCACGTCCATCCGCCAGCGCCTGCACGGCGAAGGCTTCGTTGGCTTCGATCAGGTCATAGTCGCTGATCCGGGTGCCGGCCTTCTTCATCAGGTTGCGCACCGCGAAGATGGGGGCGAAGAACAGGTCCTTCGGCTCGCCACCACCGGTCGCATACGCCGTGATTCTGGCACGCGGCGTCAGGCCATTTGCCCTGGCAAATGCCAGCGACGTAACCACCAGCGCGCTCGCGCCGTCATTGAGCCCCGGCGCATTACCGGCCGTCACGGAACCATTCTTCGTGAACGCCGGCCGCAGCTTGCCAAGGGCTTCAAGCGAAGTGTCCCTGCGGGGGCCTTCATCGGTATCCACGACCGTGTCACCTCGTTTGCCAGGCACGGTGACAGGTATGATCTCCCCCCTGAACCGGCCGGCCTCCTGCGCCGCCACTGCCTTCTGGTGGCTGGCCAGTGCAAACTGATCCTGCTCCTGCCGCGTGATCCCGGTCTTCTCGGCGGTATACTCGGCGTATTCACCCATGTGGTTGTTGCCGAACGAATCCCACAGCCCATCGTGAATCATGCCGTCCACGATGACCTGGTTACCCGCCTTGATCCCGCTTCGGTATCCATACAGGTAGTGCGGCGCGGAGGACATGGATTCCTGGCCGCCTGCCACCACGCACCCGGCGTCTCCGGCCTTGATGGCCTGCGCGGCGAGCATGACGGCCTTGAGTCCCGACCCACAAACCTTGTTGATGGTCATGGCCGGCACCGTCCCGGGCACACCGGCATGGATCATGGACTGGCGCGCAGGTGCCTGTCCGCTGCCGCCCTGCACCACCTGGCCCATGATCACTTCATCAATGGAAGCGGCGGCGATACCCGCGCGCGCAATGGCTTCGCGGATCACGATGGCGCCGAGCTGAGGCGCCGTCAGGCTGGACAGCCCGCCGAGAAACCGGCCGATCGGGGTCCGAACGGCCGAAACGATGACTGCAGTGGTCTCGTCTGACATGGGCGGGAAAATAGCGGGATGGGGCTCAGGGTGCGAGCGCGCGCGTCCTCACCCGGTCGGCGACGCGGGCCATGAGTTCATCCACCGGAATCACGTCCTGCTTCTTGCCGGTGCCGCGCACCCGTAGTGCTACGGTCCCTGCTTCCGCCTCCCGCTGCCCGATCACCGCCATGTAGGGAACCTTCTGCATCTCGCCGTCGCGGATCCGGTAATTGAGCGTCTCATGCCGATCATCCACATGCGCGCGTATGCCGGCCGACTTGAGCTGCGCCGCCACATCCCGGGCACGCTCGATTTCGGCGTCGGAGATCGGGATCAGGCGCACCTGTTCCGGTGCCAGCCAGACCGGGAACGCCCCGGCGAAGTGCTCTATCAGGTTGCCGGTGAACCGCTCCAGCGTTCCGTAGATGGCGCGGTGAATCATCACCGGGCGATGCGGCCGGTTGTCCGTTCCGGTGTATTCCAGTTCGAACCGCTCGGGCAGGTTGAAGTCCAGCTGGATCGTAGGGCCCTGCCACAGTCGCCCGATGGCATCCTTGAACTTGATATCGATCTTGGGACCATAGAACGCCCCACCACCCGCATCGATGCTGAACGGAATTCCTTTCCGCTCCAGCGCCCGTTGCAGCATTGCCTCGGCCTGGTCCCAGACCTCGTCACCGCCCAGCCGCTCCGGTGGCCGGGTGGAAATCTCGAAGTCCAGCTCGAAGCCGAAGGTCTGGCGGATGATCCGGTCCACCTGGTCAAGACAGAGGAAGATCTCGTCCTCGACCTGGTCCAGCCGGCAGAAGATGTGGGCGTCATCCATGGAGAGGCCCCGCACCCGCAGCAAACCATGCAGCGTCCCGCTTCGCTCGTTGCGGTAGACGTTGGCCACTTCACTCAGGCGAACCGGCAGGTCGCGATAACTCCGCTGCTGGCTCTTGTAGATCAGGCAGTGCATGGGACAGTTCATCGGCTTGACGCGATAATGCACGTCGTCCGACTCCCCCGCGCCGCTGGCCATGGCCGGAAACTGGTTCTCGGCGTACAGCGGCAGGTGGCCTGACATGAAGAAGAGCTCTTCGCGCGTGATGTTCGGTGTGTATACCAGGTCGTAGCCCGACGCGACGTTGTCGTCCTCCACCGCCCGCGAGAGCAGCCACTTCACCATGGCCCCCTTGGGATGCCAGAGCACCAGCCCCGGCCCGACGATTTCGCTGATCGAGAAGAGATCGAGCTGCTTGCCCAGCACCCGATGGTCGCGCTTGCGCGCCTCCTCCAGGCGATTGAGGTAGGCGTCGAGATCCTCCTGCCGGAACCACGCGGTGCCGTAGATCCGCTGGAGCATCTGGCGGCGTTCGTCGCCACGCCAATACGCGCCCGCACCGTGCAGCAGCTTGAAGTGCTTCAGCCGGCCGGTGGACGGAATGTGCGGGCCCCGGCAGAGGTCGGTGAACGGACCGTCGGTGTACACGGTGATCGTCTCGTCGTCGCCCAGCTCGCCGATCCGCTCCAGCTTGAGGGGATCGTCGGCAAACCGGCGACCGGCCTCACCCCGATCCACCACTTCGCGGGTGAACGGATAGTCCGCCTTGGCCACGTCGGCCATGCGCGCCTCGATCCGCTCCAGGTCCTCCGGCGTGAAGGGGCGCGGCACGTCGAAGTCGTAGTAGAATCCGTCGTCGATCGCCGGGCCAAAACCGATGCCCGCACCCGGGAAGATCTCCCGTACCGCCGTTGCCAGTACATGGGCCGCCGAATGGCGAAGCAGCCCCAGCGCGTCGGGATCCTTGTCCGTCACGATGGCCACCGTGGCCCCGTTCTCCAGCGGGCGGTCGAGGTCACGGATCTGCCCGTTGACACGGGCGGCCAGCGCGGCCTTGGCGAGGCCAGGTCCGATGGCGGCGGCCAGATCGCGCGCGGAGGCGCCGACCGCCAGCTCACGCTCGCTACCATCAGGCAGGATCACCCGCATGTTGCTCACGGCTGTGCCTCCTGCACCGCGGGGTTGGCCACTGGCGGCGTGTCCCGAGCCAGCGCCATGTACAGCACCACGCCAAGTACGATGAGCGCGGCCACGCTGAGCCAGCGCATGAGATCCGACAGGGGCACTTCGAGCCGCTCGTCCGCCATCAGGGTCGTCCCGGAATTGGAAATGAATGCTGCGGACCATCTCTCAAGGCCGCCAAGCGTGTTAAACTTAACGCTGGCCGAAACCAATTTGCACGAGGGAGTACAGTGCGCCGCAGCGAACCGATGTCCGCAGGAGAAATCGCCGGGTGGGGTGCCCTCGGCCTGGTGACCGGGCTGGTGCTGGGCACCGCCCTCGGCGCCTGGGCTGGTGGCGTCAGCCGGGAACGCCTCAGCCGCGCTGCGCGCCGGCTCCGCGCACCAGCCTCGCCAGCCCGGCACTCGGTGGCCGCCACGGCAGCGGCGGCGCTCGAAGCCCTCGCCGCGGAGCCGTCGCTGGCTCACCTGACCCTCGAGGTCACACCCATCGGCCTGCGATCGGTGGAGTTGCGGGGCTGGGTGGCTGATCGCGCCGAGCGGACCCTTGCGGCGCGCACGGTGCGGCAGGTCGCCGGCATCGAAACCGTCATCAACAGCATTCTGGTGCGCGGTGAGGACGACCGGCCGCGCAGTCCGTCGGTCCTGCCTGCCAATCAGACCGCATGAGCGCGCCGCTCTCCCCACAGTACGATCCGCAGGACATCGAAGAACGGCTCTATGCGCATTGGGTGGCGCTGGGGCTCTTCAAGCCGGAGGCTCGCCCCGATGGTACGCCCTATGTGCTGATGATGCCGCCGCCCAACGTGACGGCGCAACTGCACATGGGCCACGGACTCAACAATACGGTTCAGGATGCGCTGGTCCGGTTCGAGCGGATGCGCGGTCGCCAGACGCTCTGGCTGCCGGGGACCGACCACGCCGGCATCGCCACCCAGAATGTGGTGGAGCGCCTGCTCGCCAAGGAGAGCCTCAGCCGCTTTGACGTCGGGCGCGACATGTTCGTCGAGCGGGTCTGGGAGTACGTGCGCGAGACGGGCGCCACTATCCTCGAGCAGCTTCGCGCCATCGGTGCGAGCTGTGACTGGTCTCGCACCTACTTCACCCTGGACGAGGGGCTCTCTCGGGCCGTGCGGGAGGCCTTTGTCCGGTTGTACGAGAAGGGGCTGATCTACCGCGGACTTTACATCATCAACTGGTGCCCGCGCTGCCTCACCGCCTTGTCCAACGAAGAGGCGGAGAAGCATGACATGCCGGGCAAGCTCTGGCACCTGCGCTACCCGCTGGCCGAGGGCGGCTACCTCGTGGTCGCCACGACCCGGCCGGAAACGATGCTGGGGGACACCGGGGTTGCGGTGCACCCCGGCGACGAACGATTTGCGGCAGTGGTGGGCACCGATGTGATACTGCCCATCACCGGGCGGCGCATCCCAATCGTGGCCGACGACGCGGTGGACCCCTCGTTCGGCACCGGCGCGGTCAAGGTCACACCGGCGCACGATCCCACCGATTTCGAGATCGGCAAGCGCGCGGGACTCGCCACGATTGACATCATGACGCCCGACGCGCACATGAACGACGAGGTGCCGCCTCGCTTCCGGGGCCTGGACCGGTACGAGGCACGCCGCCTGGTGGTGAAGGAGTTCGAGGAACTCGGCTTGCTGGAAAAGGTCGAGGACCACCAGCACGCCGTTGGCCGTTGCTATCGCTGCGACACCGTGGTGGAGCCTCGGCTGTCCGACCAGTGGTTTGTCCGGATGGCTCCGCTGGCCAAGCCCGCGCTCCAGGCCTATCGCGACGGGCGGCTCCGGTTCATTCCCGAGCGCCGCGGCGAAGAATACGCCCAGTGGATGGAGAACATCCGCGACTGGTGCATCTCCCGGCAGCTCTGGTGGGGGCACCGCATCCCGGTCTGGTACTGCGAGAACGAGGCATGCGGGCAGGTGGCCGCGAGCCGGACCGACCTGGATCGCTGCGCCGCCTGCGGCGGCGCCGTGCGCCAGGACGAAGACGTGCTCGACACCTGGTTTTCCTCGTGGCTGGTGCCCTTCTCGACGCTGGGCTGGCCCGACCGGACGCCGGATCTCGATCGCTACTACCCCGGCAACACCCTGGTCACCGCGCCGGAGATCCTGTTCTTCTGGGTCTCGCGCATGGTCATGTCGGGATGCGAATTCATGGGCGAGGTGCCATTCGACACGGTGTACCTGCACGGCACCGTTCGCGACACCCAGCACCGCAAGATGTCCAAGTCGCTGGGCAACGGGATTGACCCGCTGGATGTAGTGGCGCGCTACGGCGCCGACGCTCTCCGCTACGTCATCCTCTCCGGCATGGCCGTGGGCACCGACCTCATCCTTGATCCCGCGGATCTCGAGACCTCCTTTGCCTCGGGCCGGAACTTCGCGAACAAGCTCTGGAATGCCGGGCGTTTCATCCTGTCGAATCTCGACGGACCGCCGCGCCCCATCGCCGGGGATCACGCCGACGTCGTGCGGCCTGCCGAGCTGACGCTCGCCGACCGATGGATCATGGCGCGCTGCGATGCGACGGTGCGCGAGGCCACCGCCGCGTACGAGAAGTTCCGCCTCAACGACGCGGCCAGCACCATCTACCACTTTGTCTGGTCCGACCTGGCCGACTGGTACATCGAGCAGATCAAGCCGCGGCTCTACGGCGACCAGCCTGGCGGTGACGTCGCCCGGGCGGTGGCGGCGAGGACCTTTGACGTCGCGCTGCGGCTGCTGCACCCCATCATGCCGTTCGTCACCGAAGCGCTCTGGACCCGCCTGCCGCAGCGCGGCAGCAACGCAACCTTGCTGACAGCCCGGTGGCCCCAGCCTGACTCCCGCGCCCGCGATGACGATGCCGAGCGCCAGTTCGGCCTGGTGCAGCAGCTCATCACTGCGGTGCGCCAGGTACGGGCGGAGTACGGCATCCAGCCTGGCGCGTCCGTTACCGTACGGGTGGCGGCCACGACGGCGACAGCGCGGGATGCGTTCGTGGCCGAGCACGGCACGGTGCTGCGGCTGTGCAAGGCTTCGTCCTTTACCTTCGGTGAAGCCAGCGATGAACCGGGCGCTCACGCCGTTCTCGATGACGGCAGTGCCGTCTTCGTGCCTCTGGGTGGCGCCATTGATGTGGAGCGGGAGTGCCGGCGGCTCGGCGCTGAAGTGGAGCGGCTGGAGGCGCTGGTGCGCCAGCAGGAACAGAAGCTTGCCAACCAGCAGTTTGTGAGCCGGGCGCCGGCTCACGTGGTGGAGAACGAGCGGCAGAAGCTGGTGTCCTGGCAGGATCAGGCTGCCACCCTGCGCGTCAAGCGAAAGCTGCTTGGATGCGCCTGACGCGTGCTGCCCTCTGTGCGATGGCCCTGCTCAGCTCGTGCGCCAAGATCGAGCCACCACCGGGCGGGCCACCGGACACGGCACCACCCCAGCTCCTCGCAACCTCCCCTGCCTCCATGGCCGCGTTGCCGGGGTTCGATGGCGAGGTGGAGTTTCGCTTCAGCGAGGTGGTCTCCGAAGGGTCGTCACCCAGCACCGCCAATGGCACCGGAGACCTGCAGCGGCTGATCATCCTCTCGCCCAGCACCCGAGTTCCGGATGTCAGCTGGAAGCGCTCCCGGATCACGGTCCGGCCCGGTGAAGGCTGGATGCCAAACCGCACCTACCGGGTGGAACTGCTCCCGGGCGTCGCGGACTTGCGGAACAATCGCTCCACGTCGGCGCACACGGTGCTGACGTTCACCACCGGCGGGCCGGCTCCCACGGACACTCTCCGGGGCCGGGTCGTGGATTGGACGACCGGACGTCCGGTGCCCAGGGGGTTGGTGGATGCCCTGCTGCTGCCGGACAGCTTGTCGTATCGCATCAGTGCGGATTCGGCGGGCAATTTCACTGCCGCACCCTTGCCGGCGGGGACGTACCTGGTATACGGCGTGGTGGACCAGAACACCAATGCTCGCCGCGAGCCGCGCGAGGCATACGACTCGGTGACGACCAGGAGCAACAGCCCGGCCATCTCCCTGTGGACCTTTCCGCACGATACCAATCCGCCGCGTCTGAGCCAGGCGAGTGCCACGGACAGCGTGACGGTGCAGCTGGAATTCAGCCAACCACTGGATCCCGCCAAGTTGCTGGATACCAGCGTCGTCACGGTGCGCCACCTGCCCGATTCGGTGCGCGTGCCCGTGTTGCTGCTGGCGTCCCGACGCGTGTACGACAGCCTCCAGTCGAGCCGGCGCCAGCAGGCAGCCCCTGCCGATTCCGCGGCGCTGCGACTTCCGCCGCCGCGCGCGGGCGGCCGCCCCGCCCCCGACACCGTTTCTGGCCGCCTGCCGCTGATCTCCCAGCTCATGCTTCAGCTCGCATCACCGATGGACACGTCCGGGCAGTACGCCGTCGAACTCAGGGGCGTGCGAAACGTGACCGGCATCTCCGCGGACGTGCGCGGCATCTTCGTCGCACCAAAGCCGGTGCCCATCCGAGTAGCTCCGACGGACTCGCTGATACCGGACTCGCTCCGCACTGACTCGCTCCCGGCGGACACGCTTCCCCGGCAGGCCGACTCGCTGTCCACCAAACCCCGGCGAGCGGTACCACCCAAGCCGTGAGCGGGATACCTCCGCGCTTTCCCTCCATCGAGCGGCTGCTGGGCGATCCGGCAATCCGCCAGCATTTTCCGGATGTGAGCCGGGCTCGGCTGCTTCGCGCCGCCCGCGCCGCGGTCGAGTCGGCCCGGCAAAGCCGGGACCATTGCGAGCGTGACTGGGCGGCAGAGATGGACCTCCACCTGCGGGCCGAAGGCAGCGACGCCATTCCGGAAGTAATCAACGCAACCGGCGTCGTGTTGCACACCAATCTCGGTCGGGCACCGCTGGCGGCCTCGGCGGTGGAAGCGGTCCGCCGCACTGCCACGGGGTATTCCGCACTGGAGTACGACCTCGACAGCGGCACCCGGGGCTCGCGCGGGCTCCGGTGCCGGAGGCGCCTCGCCATGCTGGCGGGTTCGGAAGACGCGCTGATAGTGAACAATGCCGCCGGCGCGCTGCTGCTCGCGCTGAACACACTGGCCGCCGGGCAGCCGGTGGCCATTTCGCGCGGTGAGTTGATCGAGATCGGCGGTTCGTTCCGGGTGCCGGAGATTGCCGAACGGAGTTCCGCCCGCCTGCTCGAAATCGGCACCACCAATCGGACTCATCTCAGCGACTACCGCGATGCCGTTGCAGCCGGAGCCCGGGCCATCCTTATTGTCCATCGGTCCAATTTCGAGCAGCGCGGTTTCGTGCACACGCCGGCCCCGCACGACGTCGCGGCGCTGGCCGCCGAGTCGGCCATTCCGGTCATTTACGACATCGGAGGCGGACTGGCGGTCGATCTCGAAGCGTGGGGCCTTACCGGCGAGCCAACGCTCCAGGAGGCCGCTCGGAGTGGCGCGAGTATCGTCATCGCAAGCGGCGACAAGCTGCTGGGCGGGCCGCAGGCGGGGCTGCTGATGGGCGCGGGGAAGCTGATCGAAGACATTGGCCGGAACCCGCTGGCCCGCGCCCTTCGCGCCGACAAGCTCACGCTCGCTGCGCTGGGTGCCACGCTTGCGCTCTACGACGACGAGTCGGAGGCGCTCGCGGCGGTGCCGGTGCTCGCCATGCTCACCGCCAGCGCGGAGCGGTTGCGGCAGCGAGCCCAGTCGCTGGCCCAGGCATGCGGTGCAATAGCGGCGTGTGAACTGTGGGACGACTGGTCCCAGGTGGGGGGCGGCGCGTTCCCCGAAGCGCGACTCGCGACCACGGTAGTCGCGATCGAGCCAGGACCGATGGGAGCTGACGCCCTGGCCCTTCGGCTCCGGCTGAGCGCTGTCCCGGTGATTACCCGTGTCAAGCGAGGCAGGATATTGCTGGATCCACGGACCATTTCAGACGACGATATCGCTCGCGTAGCCGAGCAGCTGGCGTCGGTGTTCGCGGACCCATGACTTCGGCACCGGCGGTCAGTACGTGAAGGTCCCGATCGCCACGTCCGCATTATTCTCCCACGAGCCGACGAACGACCCGGTCGTCACCGCCGGCGCATGGCCGGCCATCGCGACCGTCACCACGTAGTCCGAGCGGGGGGCACCGCAATCGTCGTGATACACCAGGGTGACCTTGAAGTCGCCGTGCGGAGCATGTCCGGCTGGCCACACGATATTTTCGCTGTTCACGTTGTCCATGGTGCACCCGGCGTTCGAATCCAGATCCAGTGCTCCTCCGCTCGCCGACGTCGGATTGTCGAAGTAGACCAGATCGCCGGCCGGATCCATCACCCGGAGGTCCACGTCGCTGGCGCCGGACCAGCTCACGCTCACCTGCACGTCGCCGGTACCCACATGATGAACCTTGAGATCATGGGCAGCGTACCCGCTGAGGGCCGAGGCGTTGCCGACTGCAACCTGGACCGGCAGACTTGCCGCACTGGCTTCACTGGCTATGCCGAGCACCACATCCGCGGCGGTTGCCCCGGCAGGGAGCGTGAGCTGGTAGTAGCCATCCATGCCCTGCACGCCCACCACCACGGTCGTGAACGCCGAGGTGGCGCTCAGCGCGAGCAGCGCGCTGCCGCCATTGACGGTCGAACCGGTCGCCAGCGCCGTGGGGGCGGCACCAGACCCGCCAGTCGGGGCCACGCCGTCGTGATACGTTGCCGCGGTGGTTCCATTACCGGTGGATACCTGCGTGACGACTTCGCTCAGGGCCCCCTGGGGACCGAGCAGAGCCGGAGCTTCACAAGCGCTGATCGCAACGCCGGCGGCGATCGCAGCAAGCGATCGGATGAGTGGCGGCCGGGCCATGTTGTGCATCCTCTACGGTTGATCGGAGGGGAGGTCGGATATCGCCTGCTCCGGGGCAATGAGCGTACCACCACTGCCTGCCCGGCGTGCATGGGCTAAACGTCCATTCCGCATGCGGTTGAGCACCTTGCCGGCGACCACCGCCCCGGTAACGACCGGCGCAATGCCAAGATGCTATGCGAATGTCCAGCCCTCCGTTACTTTTGCGCCCATGCCGATGCGGGTGGCGGTCTGTATCTCCGGTGGCGGGAGCAATCTGGGAGCGCTCCTGGAGGCCTTCCCCGCTTCGAACGAGGCAGGCGTTGACATCGCGCTGGTGCTCAGCGATCGGCCTGGTGCGGGAGGCTTGGCCCGTGCCCGCCAGAAAAGTGTTGCGACCGAGGTCCTCAGCGATCCGGCTGACAGCGCGGACTGGCTCAGTCGCCTGGATCAGCATCGGATTGACCTTGTGGTGCTGGCGGGCTTCCTCAAGCAGGTGCCGGGCCCGGTGGTGACGGCCTTCCGCGACCGCATCATCAACATTCACCCCGCCCTCCTGCCGGCGTTCGGTGGCAAGGGCATGTACGGCATGCGGGTCCACGCGGCGGTGATCGCCAGCGGGGCACGCGAGTCCGGATGCACCGTGCACGTGGTGAATGAAGAGTACGATCGGGGCCCGATCCTGGCCCAGGCGCGCGTCCCGGTGCTCCCGGATGACACGCCGGAGTCACTCGCGGCGCGGGTGCTGGCAGCCGAACACCGACTACTCCCCGCCGTTGTGCGGGAAACAGCGCGCCGAGGGCGTCCGGTGCCGCTTCACGCAGTGGACTGAACGCCTGGAACCGAAGGTACAACTCTCGCCATGCCCAGGGCCCTCATTTCTGTCAGTGACAAGCGTGGTATCGCCGCATTTGCCCAGGGGCTGGTTGCCCTCGGCTGGGAGCTGGTTTCAACCGGCGGAACCGCCAGCGCGCTACGGGCCGCAGGGCTGACGGTTCTGAGCGTTCAGGACGTGACCGGCTTTCCCGAGATCCTGGATGGCCGGGTAAAGACACTGCACCCCAAGATTCACGGCGGGTTGCTGGCCCGGCGCGACGCGCCGGAGCACCAGGCTGCGCTCAAGGCCCACGGCATCGTCCCGTTCGACCTGCTGGCAGTCAACCTCTATCCGTTCCAGGCAACAGTCGCACGTCCCGGCGTTTCACTCGAAGACGCCATTGAGAACATTGATATTGGCGGACCGTCCATGCTCCGGTCCGCCGCCAAGAACCATGAATGGACCCTGCCGGTGGTGGACCCGACCGACTACGGCATGGTGCTGGACCACCTGGGCCGGGGTGCGGTGCCACCGGCGGTGCGACGGGAGCTGGCGGCCAAGGTGTTCGCCCACACTTCCGACTACGATGCCGCGATCGCCCGATTCCTCACGCCGCAGGAGGACGGCCTGCCGGCACGCATCGGCCTCACGATGGAGCGGGTGCAGGCGCTGCGCTATGGCGAGAATCCGGGCCAGCGCGCGGCGCTCTACGTC
>Ga0207707_10001636_pt1 | contig 20667 bp, 18 predicted proteins | sample KBSC83BmetaG_FD_184336 | JGI IMG/M metagenome (GOLD analysis project Ga0207707, IMG submission 184336) | Corn rhizosphere microbial communities from Kellogg Biological Station, Michigan, USA - KBS C8-3B metaG (SPAdes) (version 2) | ecosystem: Host-associated > Plants > Roots > Rhizosphere ...
ACGGCCGCTCGTCGGAACGTAGACGTTCACCACGCCGCCGCCGGCGACATAGACGAGGTTGCCGGCGACGACGGGCGAGGTGCCCGCGGCAGGATGCGACCACACCGCGTGCAGACGGCGGCCCTGGAGAAGCAGCGCTTCCGTCCCCGCGGACGTCGACAGGAAGACCCACGTGCCCTTCCACACCGCAGGCTCGCTGAACATGTCGAGGCCGCCCGGCAGCTCGAGCGTCTGCAGCTCACCGCCGGTCTTCGGGCCTGGCGCCGGCAGGTGGTGGAGGTCGAGCAGGCGCAGCTTCCCGTCCTTCCCGCCCTGGACCGCGAGGCCGCCGGCGAGGAACGCCGGGCTCGTCGAGCCGAGATCGAGATCCGCCGTGTTCAGGTGCTCGTGATCGGCGGGCGTCCAGTGGCGCAGCAGGCGTGAGGCGTCCGGGGTGAGCACGAGCACGCTGTCACCCCAGTCGGTCTTGCCGTCGAACGGCGCGTTGCCGGTCGCAACGACGAGTGTTCCGTTGGCCGGATCGACCGCAGCGCCGTTGCGCGACCAGATCGCCGAGTCGCTCGACGCGCACGTCTTCGGGACGATCAGCGCGTGCCGGTCCGAGCAGAGCGAGTTCCAGACGTGCGCGATACGCCCTGTCGACTCGGACATCGTCACGACGTGGCCCTGGTACGACGGCGCGTCGCCGATGTAGCCGCCGGTCGTCGCGATCACCCGGCCGCCGTACACGTTCAGTGACGAGGTGAGCTTCTCGTGCGTCGGGTCGAACGTGATCCGCGTCGTCCAGAGGACGTGGCCGTCCGACAGGCGCAGCTTCCTGATGCGCCCGTCGGGAGACGCCGCGTACACCGCCGTGCGGTCGCTCGACAACGCCGGCGACGCGTTGGTGATCTGCACCGAGCCTGCGAGCTGCTCGTAGGTGGGCGGCGTGAACCGCCAGAGGACGCGACCGGTGCCCGCGTCGAGCGCTTCCGTCTTCCCGTAGGTGGTCGTGAACAGGAACGCGTCCCGGCCGCGCACGCCCTTCGCCACATAGATCGGCGACGAGTCGACCGTGCCGTCGATCCGCACCCGGCGGCGACGGAGCTGCGAGACGTTCGCCGCGGTGATCGCCGCGTCGGGCGAAGCGTTGTGCCGCGCCGTGTCGTAGCCGTACAACGGCCAGTCGTGGCTCACGGGATCGTCGGCGGACGAGGCCGTGCCGACGATCGCGGCAGCGAGCGCCGCCACGAGCAGCAGGCGGATCACGCGGAGAGGTGGAAGAAGTCGCCGGAGTTGACGGACATGAGGTAGAGCTCGCCGTCGGATCCCTGCGCGAACGACGACAGCCCACCGAGCGTGAACGGCTCGCGCCGCACGCTCGTCGCCTTGCCGTCCGCGATCTTCAGGCTCCAGACGAGCCCGGAGCAGTAGTCACCGTAGAAGTAGCGCCCGGCCACCGACGGGATCTTCGTCCCGCGGTACACGTAACCGCCGGTGACGGAGCAGCCGTCCTCGTGCGGGTACTGGGCCACCGGCGGGTGGTACACACCCCGCCGCAGGAGCTTCGTGATCCCGTCGTACACGTGCGTGCCCTCGTAGCGGTTCCACCCGAAGTTCGCGATCGTCTCCGTGCCACGCTTCAGGTAGTCGACCTCTTCCCAGTTGTCCTGGCCGACGTCGCCGATGTAGAGGTCGCCGGACTTCTTGTCGAAGCTGAACCGCCACGGGTTGCGGAGGCCGTACGCGACGAGCGTCCAACGCGGGCTCTTGGCGTTGATGTTCAGCCGCATGATCTTCGCGAACGGGCGCGCCAGGCTCTGGCCGTTCCCGCCGGGATCCCCGGCGCCGCCGCCGTCGCCGTTCCCCCAGTAGAGGCGGCCGTCGGGCCCGAACTGCAACTGCCCTCCGTTGTGGTTCGGCGCGAAGTCCTTCACGAAGAGGCGCTGCTTCGCCGACGACAGGATCGCGCGCGTGCCGTTCGACTTGTACTCGACGACGCGCGAGTTGCCGCTCTTGTCGGTGTAGTCGATGAAGAAGCGATGCGACGTCTGGTACGCCGGGTCGAACGCGACCGACAGCAGGCCCTGCTCTCCCCCGCTCAGCACCTGCGACCGGATGTCGAGGAACGGAGTCGACCGGATCGTCCCGCCTGTGAGCACGCGGATGACGCCTGCCTGCTCGACGACGTACAGGTTGCCGGGCTCGCCTGGAGCAACGGTCGCGTAGATCGGCGCATTGAAATGGGCGATGCGCACGAGATGCAGCGCGTCGCTGCGGGCGGAGGCGCCCATGGCGAGCACGAGCAGCGCGAGGGCCGCAGCGGCGATCGCGACCTTCACTGCGCAGCCAGGTCGTGGGAGCGCACCCACGGGCCGGGTGGCGTGAGCAGCGACTCCGCGTGCAGGTACGCGAGGCCGGCGAGCGGAAGGTCGGCCCACCGCTCGAAGCAGAAGTACCGGCGTCGCCAGTCGGGGAAGAACTTGCGGTTGAAGCTGTGGAGGCGCTCGAGCTGGAACAGCCGGTCGCCCTTGAGGAGCACCCAGCGGAGCGAGCGCGTCGCGCGGGACGCCTCGTCCCCGGAGCGCATGAAGTCGGCGAAGACCGCGAAGTTGAGCGACACCTCGGTGACGGCGTGCTGGCGCGCCCACGCGACCGTCTCCGTGATCAGGAACTCCATCAGCCCGTTCGGCGTGTCACCGCGGCGGCGCATCGACGCGAGCGAGTATCCCTCGCTCGCCGGCGACGGAACGAGCTGCAGGAAGCCGCCGATCCGACCGTCGGGGGCGACGGCGACGGCGAGCACGGTGTCCGGGTACAGGAACAACGCGTCCATCGCCATGGTGAACCCGCGCTCGGGCCAGTTGCCGCGCCACTCCTCCGACACGGCGCGTATCTGTGCGCGCAGCGACTCGTCGGCATCCGCTGTCGAAAGCACCTGAACGCGATACCCCGACTTCTCCAGCCGCGAGACGGACTGGCGCACCTTGCGGATCGCCCGCCCCTCGAGCGAGAACGTCGCCGGACGGATGACCGCCTCGTCGCCGAGGTACATCGACTTGAAGCCGATCGACGCATAGTCCTCGAGCGCGTCGTTCGCGGCACCCGCGACCGCGACCCGCCAGCCCTTCGCGTGTGCGATGCGTACGAACTCGCCGATGAGCTCGCGCCGCTCGGCGACGTCGCCGATCGGATCACCCGCCACGAGAGCAGTCCCGCCGATCACGCGATACGCAAGGAACGACCGGCCGCTCGGCGAGAAGAAATAGCTCTTGTCCCTACGAAGCGCGAAGTACGCGAGGCTGTCCGAGCCGTGCTCCTGCACGAGCTCGGCCGCCCGCTCGCGCTCCTCACCGACCGCCGGCGGGACGCCCTGCGGCCGCAGCCACAGCCACAGCGCGCGAAAAGCGAGCGCGCCGACGAGCAGTGCGAGCGCCACTTCGATGCGGCGCGAGTACACGTCGTTGTCGTAGATGCCGACGATGAGGAACGGCACCGCGACCGCGAGCGCAACGGCCACCTGGAGCAGCGGCACGACGGTCGCGGGGTCGCCCGGCGCCACGAACTGCCGGCGCGAGCGGAGAAGCGCGACGAGCAGGACGACGTGCACGGACGCCTCTTCGAAGTCGAGGCCCTTGGCGAGGTGCGCGATCGCCGACGCGATCACGATCGCGACGGCTAGCGTCCAGGCCCGGTGCTTGCGCCGCGCGAGACCGCGTGAGAGGAAGATCATCGCGAGCCCGAGGGCGAGCGCAACGGTTCGCGCCGCCTCCGGGACACCCGGCGGCAGGATGCCGTCGATCAGGTCAGTGCGGTCGGCGAACTCGGGCGTGAGCGCCGAGACGATCGAGATCACGCCCGCCAGCGTGGCGGCCCACGCCAGGGCGACAGGGGTGGCCGGGCGACGCACCGGTCGTACCGTAGCTGGCGCCGGTGTCAGACACCGGCGCTAGAGGAGAGCGCGGCGGAGCTCGTCCTCCTTGCCCGGCTCGAGGATCGCGAGCACCTGGTCGCCGACCTCGAGCTGGGTCTCCTCGTCCGGGATCTCGGCCTTGCCGGCGCGGACGACGGAGATGAGTCGCGCGCCCTCCGGGAGCTCCAGCGCGCGGACGCGCTTGCCGTGGCAGTTCGCGCCCTTGTCGACGGTCACCTCGACGATCTCGAGGTTCTCCTTGCGCAGCTCGAGCAGCTGCACGAGCCCGTGCTCGGGCACCTCGTGCTCGATCAGGCCCATGATCGCGCCGGTGGCGGAGACGGTCGGCGAGATGCCGAGCAGGTCGAAGTACGCCTGGTTGCGCGGATCGTTGATGCGCGCGATCACGTTGCCGACGCCGTAGCGTTCGCGGGCGAGCTGGCAGATGACAATGTTGTCCTCGTCGTCACCGGTCGCCGCCACGACGAGGTCCGGCGGCCGGGTGATGCCCGCGCGCTCGAGCACGAACAACTCGGTCGCGTCACCGCGGATCACCTGGTGCTCGAACTCCGCCTCGAGCTTGTCGAAGCGGTACGGCTTCTGCTCGATCAGCGTCACCTCGTGGCCGGCACGGAGCAGCGACCGGATCAGGTTGGCGCCGACCTTCCCGCCGCCGGCGATCAGGACATACATCTACGCAACAACCTCGTCTTCGGCGTGGCGCACGGCCGAGACCAGCGTCTCGATCGCGGACGACGTCGGGCACACGATGTGAAGGCCCTTCGTCGCGTAGAACTGCGCGCGGGCCGGATCGAGCACACGCACGATCACGGTCGGCACCTCGAAGTGCTTCTGCGCCACCTGGGCGATCACGAGGTTGGTGTTGTCGCCGTCCGTCGTGACGACGACCGCGTCGGCCTCCTCGATCCCGGCCTCGCGAAGCAGTGTGACGTCCATCCCGTGACCGACCACGAAGCCGCCGGTCCAGTTCTCACCGAGCCGGCCGAGCGCGTCCTCGTTCTCGTCCAGGACGGTGACGTCCCAGCCCGAGGCGAGCAGCTGCAGCGCGACGGCCGAGCCGACCCGGCCGCATCCGACGACGATCGCTTTCACAGCGGCGCAGCGTACTCCCAGAGAAGGTCGCAGTGTCTGACACCCTGAACGGTGCCGAGTGACTCTGGCTGTTCAGAAGGTGTCAGACACGCGGCTGCCTGGTCACGTGGCCGCGAGTTCCTCGTCCATGACCGTCTGCGGGAACGCGACGATCAGGACCTCGCAGGGCGCCTGGCGGAGGACGTAGTCGACGGTCGGCGAGAAGAACCGCGACTGACGGCGCCAGCGCGGCGCGGAGCCGAGCACGATCAGGTCGGCGTCCACCTCCTCGGCGTGGGCGACGATCGCGTGGCCGATCGCCCGGGCGCGCACGGTCGTCCCCTCCACCGCCACGTCGAAGTCCGAGCCGAGGAGCTTCGCCTCGGCGAGCGACGCCTCCGCCCGTTCCTCCTGGTCGAGCAGCGGCGCGTCGAGCGGCAGCTCGAGCGGGACGCGGATCACGTGCAGGGCCTGCACCTCCGCCCCGTGCTCCGACGCGAGCTTGACCGCCGTGGCGAGCATCTCCTCGCCGATCACCCCGAGCTTCATCGGCACGAGGATCCTCTTGAACTGCGCGACCGGAACGACGTGACGCTCGTCGGGCGCCTCGACCCGCTCGAGCAGGCCCTCGCCGCGGGACAGCCGCACGCTGACGAAGATCACGAGCCCGACGAGCAGCCACAGCGGGCCGGCGTAGCGCGCCGCGGGATGCGTCGCCATCGCGATCACCCAGATCGCGAAGGTCGCGGCCGCGCCGACGATCGCCGGCAGTGGGATCTCGCTGCCGCGGATCGTCACCGAGAACGGCGCGCGGTACGGCCGCGGCAGCTCGGGCTCGTCGATGCGCAGCTTGATCACGGCGAGCTGTGCAGCGGTGAACGCGAGCAGCACGCCGAACGAGAAGAGGCTCGCCAGGAACGCGACGTCGTCGCTCTTCACCGACGCGGCGCCGATCACGATCGCCGACGACACGACCGCGGCCGAGAGAATCGCGTACGGCGATACGTGTGCCCGGCGGCTCAGCCGCCCGAACGCACGCGGCAGCTGCCCGTGCTCGCCGAGCGAGTATGCGAGCCGGGAGAACCCGGACATCGACGTCGTCACCGCGGCGAGGAGGATCAAAGCGCCGGTGATGCCGACGTAGAAGCGGAGCACTCCGCCGAGATCCCACGGGAGCTTGTGGTCGATGCGGTCGGCGACACCGAGCAGCGGCGCGTTCACCCACTTCGTGCCGAGCTCGGTCTTCGGCCCCGGGAACGCAGAGAGAGCGACGACCGCGATCGCGGCGTACACCGTCACGACCGTCGCGATCGCACCGAACACGGAGCGCGGCAGGTCGACACCGGGGCGCCGCGCCTCCTCGGCGAGGTTGGCGACCGTCTCGAGGCCGGTGAACGCGAGCATCGCGAGCGGCAGCGCGAAGGCGAGCTGGTGCCACGACGGGCTCGAGCCAAGCGACGTGCCGTGCGCGAGCGCGTGCGGTGAGAAGACGAGCGCGAGCCCGAGCACGACGAGCAGCAGCTGCGTCAGCAGGTCGAGCGCGGGCACGACGATCCCGAGCCCGTAGAGCGACGGCCGTCGAACCATCCGCACGAGCGCGACGAGCGCGATCACGGAGACTGCGACGATGATGTCCCACGGCGAGCGGTCGATCGCCTCTACCTGCAGCGCGCCTGCCAGGTAGTGCGGCAGGAAGAGCGCGGAGAGCGAGATCACCACCAGGTAGTCGAGGAACAGCGACCACCCGGTCATGAACCCGAAGAGGTCGTTCGTCGCGCGGCGCACGAACGTCGCAGCCCCGCCGGTCTCGGGGAGCGCCGCCGTTCCTTCGGCGTAGGAGAGCGAGACGATCAGGAACAGCGCGCCGACGCCGAGCAGCACGAGCGGCGTGAAGCCGAGCGCGTTCGCTGCGAGGACGCCGAGCGCGAAGTAGATCGACGAGGCGATCTCGCCGTAGGCGACCGAGTAGAGCGCGCGAGCGTCGAGCTCGCGTTTGAGCCCAGGCAGCTTCCTGGCCACTAGCGGGCTCTCCTCCGCAGGAGGAAGAGCCTGCCTGCACCGGCGGCGATGAACAGCACTCCGAGCAGCACGCCGACGCCGCCGCCGTGCCACGCCGTGACGACGAGCATGACGACCCCGAGCGCCACGAGCAGCGCTGCCGAGATCGTGGTGAGCGTGCGGTACATCATGCGGCGCGCTTCCCCGCCGCGACCATGACGCGGGACGGCGCATGCTTCAGGACGTAGTCGACGGTGTGACCGAAGATCGTCCGGTGCCGCCCGCGCGGTGCGCCGAGCACGATGATCTCCGAGGCGCGGCGCTCCGCCTCTTCGACGATCGCGCGGCCCGCCTTGCGCGCGCGGACGACGCGCTCGACCGTGCGCACCCCGTAACCTTCTGCCGTCGCGCGCAGCTCGTCCAGCAGCTCGTATGCGTCGTCGAGCTGCTCCGTCAGGTCGGCATCGAGCGGCAGCTCGAGCGGCACGACGATCACGCGCAGCAGCACGATGCGGCCCGCGCGCTCCGTCGCGAGGCGCGCCGCGAGCTCGACCGCCTCGTGGGACTCCTGCCCGGCGATGACCGGAACGAGGATCGACCGGTACTCGAGCGCAAGCGCCGCGCCGAGGGCGATCGGAGCACGCGATGTGACTCGGAGCGGGACGCGCAGCCGGCGGCGGTAGAGGAGATAGAAGACGAAGCCGGCGACGAGCCAGGCGAGACCCGCGTAGCGCGGGCCCGGCTTCTCGATCACGACGAACAGCCAGGCGAGGCCGGTGCCGATCCCGCCGAGGATCGCGAACAGCGGCCAGTCGACGCCGCGGAAGCGGAAGTTCGGCCGCGCGCGCCACTCGAGCTCCTCGTCGCCGCCCTTCATGCGCAGTGCGACCACCGCGGCGTGCGCGATCGTGAACGAGAGCATTGCGCCGAACGCGTACATGTTCCCGAGGAAGTCGACCTGGCCGGCGAGCAGGAAGAGCGTCGGCCCGACGCCCGCGAACACGATCAGCGCGAGCCACGGCGTCTTCAGCTTCGGGTGCAGCCGGCGGAAGACCTCCGGAAGCTGCCGGTACGTCGACATGGAATACGTGATGCGCGACGCGCCGATCACGCCGGCGTTCGTGGCGATGAACAGGATCGTCGCCGCCAGGATCCCGACGTAGACCTTCGCCGCCGACAAAACGGGACCGTGCAGGCCGAGGTTCTCGACGAGGCCCAGCACCGGGTCGTTCTTGAACCCGTGCGGCGGGTTCTGACCGAGCTGCGTGACGTACTTGCCGTGCTCGTGCTTCACCGGCATCGCCGACAGCGCGACCCACGGCAGGGTGAAGTAGATCGCGAACACGGCGGTCGCCACCCACGAGATCGACCTCGGGATCGTCCGCACCGGGTCTCGCGCCTCCTCGGCGAGGTTCGAGACGGTCTCGATCCCGGTGTACGCGATCATCGCGACCGGGATCGCGAGCAGGAACGCCGACCAGCTCGGCGCAACGCCGAAGTGCACGTTGTGCCACAGGATCGTCGGATGGAAGATCAGGACGAACCCGAGAAGCACGAGCAAGAGCTGCGTCGCGAAGTCGACGACGGCGAGGAAGATGTTCAGCCTCGCCGCCTCCTGGATGCCGACGATGTTGATGCCGACGAGCACCCAGGTGAACGCGATACCGACGACGATGTCCCACGGGTTCGTCCGCAACGGCGACCAGAAGATCGAGAGGTAATGCGGGACGAAGATCACCGAGATGGCGATCGTGATCACGTAGTTGAGCATCTGCGCCCACGCCGCACCGAACGACACGAGCTCGTTGAACGCATGGCGGGCGAAGCTCGACGAGCCACCGGCCTCCGGATAGCGGACGGTTCCCTCCGCGTAGGTCGCGGCGGTCGCGGCGAAGATCAACCCGCTGACGATGAAGACGAGCGGCGTCAGGCCGAGCGCGATCCCGGCGACCAGGCCGAGCGCGTAGTAGATCGACGAGCCGACGTTGCCGTAGGCGGTCGCGAACAGCGCGGGCGCGCCGAGGACGCGCTCGAGGCCGTGGCTCTGCCGGCGCCGTGGCACGGGTGGAGATTAGTGATGTGGCCGGGCCGCGTTGCGCGTTTCCTGGCGCGGCCGCATCACCCGTCCGACGTCGGGACGCTGCTCAGGATCACGTGCGGCTCGAAGAGCAGGCAGCGCTTGACGGCGATCGCCCGCCTCCCCCGCAGCCGTGGCAGGTTGGCCTGCAGCCGCTCCGGCAGGACGACGTTCACGGCCGCGGTCTCGTCGGCCGTGAGGCGGCGAACGTAGTCGAGGATCGCTTCGCCGAGGCGCCCCTCGAGCGGTGCGTCGTCGACCGGCAGGCCGAGGTCGTCGTCACTCCAGCTGCGCCCGCCGAAGTGGACGGCCCGGAGATCGTCGGCACCGATCCCGCGGGCGTAGTCGATCGCACGAGTCGTCGCGTCGTCGACCTCGCCGGCGACCACGCGGACGACGAGACGCTCGGGCACGCGGCCTTCCGGCCGCCGCTCCGACGTCACGGCCGGGACGTCGGCCACAACGACGCCCGGCTCGGTGAGCAACCGGAGCTTCAGGCGAAACTGCGCGCGCTGCGCGGCGGCGAACAGTGACCGCTTGCTGAATTGCTCGGGTAGCACGACGGTGACGACCACGTCGTCCCCCGCCCCGCGAAGGCGCGCGATCTCGTCGAGCACCGCCTGCTGCGCATCGGTGCCTGCGGGCCGGACGTCGAGCCGCGGGTCGCCGCCGGTGAACTCGAACCAGCGGGCGTGGATCCCCGAGTCGGTGTTCTTCCCCGGGACATGGAGGGCGTCGAAGCTCCCGCGGCCGACCTTGCGCGCGTACCAGACTGCTCCCTCGGCCGCGACGTCGAGGGCGTCCGCGTAGACGAGCACCCGGTTCTGCACGCCGGGACGGTACTCGCTCAGCGGAAGAGCTGGTACGGCACGCTCGAGAGGATCACGTGCCGCTCGAACAGAAGCAGCCGCTTGATGTACAGCGCCCGCTGGTTGTGGAGGACGCGCGCCCAGCCGCGCACGACGACCTCCGGCATGACCACGTTCACAACGGTGTCCGGGTCAGCCGTCAGCTCCCGCAGATAGGAGAGAAGCGGCGCGCCGATGTCGCGGTAGGCCGCCTCGTGCAGGTCGAGCGGCAGCTGGATCCCGGCATCGTCCCACCCCGCCCGCGCCTTCGCCGCCTCCTCGGCGTCGAAGGCGAACGAGACGGCACGCGTGTCCTCGACGCCGAGGGACTGGGCGTACGCAAGCGCGCGGAGCGAGGCGGCGTGGACGTTCGCGACGAGCACGCGCACGGCGAGCCGGGTCGGGGTTCGCCCCTCCGGCCCACGCCGGTCGCTCACCGCCGGGACGTCGGTGACGACGACGCCGGGCTCGGACAGGAGCTTGAGCTTGAGCCGGAACGACGTCGCGCCGGCAGCGGACAGCAGCGATGCGCGCCTGAACTGCTCGGGCACGACGACGGTGACGAAGTCGGACTCGCCGCGCGGCAGGCTCCACACCTCTTCGAGGAGCGGCTGCACACACCCTTCGTCCGTCGGCAGGATCTCGAGCCGCGGCTGCGCGGCGAACTCGAACCAACGAGCGCGGATGCCGGAGTCGGTGTGACGGCTGGGCCGATGCAGGGCGCGGATGCTCTCGGGCCGCGCGATCTGACGTGCGTACCAGACTGCGCCTTCGGTGGCGACGTCGATCGCATCGACGGAGATGAGGACGTCGTTGGTCGGCAGGCCCGCGGCGGCGACCGCACCCATCCCGGCGCGCAGCCGGCGCGCGAATCGGCGGTAGTGGCGATTGATCCCGAGGAACGACGCGACGAGGAGCGGTACGGCGACGGTCACCAGCCACGCGCCTTCGGCGAACTTCGTCCAGACGACGACCAGGGTCACGACGCCGGTCGCCGTGGCGCCGACCGCGTTGATCACGATCTTGTGCCGCCAGCCCAGGTCGCGCGTCCGCAGCCAGTACCGGACCATCCCCGCCTGCGACAGCGTGAACGCGGTGAACACCCCGATCACGTAGAGGTGGATCAGCGAGTCGACGCTCGCGTCGTACACCCAGAGGAGCACCATCGCGATCGCCGTCAGGACGATGATCCCGTTCGAGAAGACGAGGCGGTCTCCGAGGTTCGTGAACTGCCGCGCGAAGAACCGGTCGCGCGCGAGCAGCGCGGCAAGGCGCGGGAAGCCCTGGTACGACGTGTTCGCGGCGAGCACGAGGACCGCAAGCGTCAGCGTCTGCACCGCCCAGTACATGAAGCCGAGCGCCGACGACGACGGGAACACCGCGCGCGCGATCTCCGACAGCACCGACGGCGTGCCGCTGGTCGTCGGCCGCGCGTGCACGTGCACCGCGAGCCAGGAGACGCCCACGAACATCGCGATCGCGATCCCGCCGAGCACGAGCAGCGTGGTCGCTGCGTTGCGGCCGTGCGGCCGGCGGAATGCGTTGACGCCGTTGGCGATCGCCTCGACGCCCGTCAGGGCCGTCGAGCCCGACGCGAACGCCCGCAACACGACGAATACGGTGAGGGCGCCGACACCGGTCGCGAGCGGATGCGGTGCGGTCGCCTGCGGGCACGTTCCATCCGCGCAGCGCGCCAGGCCGACCCCGACGAGCGCGAAGATCGACGCGACGAAGCCGTATGTCGGCAACGCGAACAGGATCCCCGCCTCCTTCACGCCGCGCAGGTTCGCGACTGCGATCAGCACCACGCACGCGAGCGACAGCGTCAGCTCGTGCCCTCGGAGCGATGACACCGCCGACGTGAGCGCGAGGACGCCGGCGGCAACCGAGACCGCGACGGTCAGGACGTAGTCGGTGAGCAGCGCCGCCGCCGCGACGAGGCTCGGGAGTCGCCCGAGGTTCTCCTTCGCGACGACATACGCTCCGCCTGAGCTTTCGTAGACCTGCACCGTCTGCCGGTACGACAGGACGACGATCGCGAGCAGCGCGGCGATCGCGAGCGCGACCGGAAAGACGACGTGCGCCGACGCGGCGGACGCGCCGATGAGCACGACCAGCGCGGCCTCGGTCGCGTACGCGACGGAGGAGAGCGGATCGGATGCGAAGATCGGCAGCGCGAGCCATTTCGGCAGGAGCGTCTCCTCGAGCTCGTCCGACGCCATCGGACGGCCCACCACGACGCGCTTCAGCCGCGGAGCACGGCGCTCGAGCTCTCTGATGCTCATGCGCCGTCGAGCACTGCGAGGATGCCGGTCGCCGCAGCGAGCAGCCGCTCGGAATCGCCGCGACCGTAGAGCGCGCCTGCTCCGTCGGTCAGCAGGCGCTCGACGAGGAGCACGCCGCGCGGAGGCACGGGCTTCGCGACGTCGAAGAGCCGCGCTGCGATCGCGAGCAGCTGCGGCCGGCACTCACGCACCGCAGCGCGCGCGATCGGCGATGCTGCCGGCAGAAGCCGCTCGTCGGCGGCGTGCACGACGTCCGTCAGCGACCGGGCGAGGTCGATCCGGTTCTCGTCGGCGACGAGCTCGGCCGCACGCCACGCGAGCCGCGGCGGCGGAAGCCGGGTGGCCGCGAGCTCCGCGTCGGCGCGCCGGCGCGCACCGCGAAGCGCTCGCCGTGCCTCCCACGACCGGACCGGCGCGAGCAGCTTGGGGTTCATGCTGCGACGGTAGGACGGGTCGCCTCAGCGCCGGCTCAGGATCGCCGCGCGGCCTCTCAAGAAGCTCTCAAGTCACGGACGACACGAGCCGGTACCCCGCGCCCGGCTCGGTGAGCAGGTACCGCGGCCGCGCCGGGTCGGGCTCGAGCTTGCGCCTGAGCTGAGAGACATAGACGTGCAGGTAGTTGGACTCGCCGCCGTACGCGGGCCCCCACACGTCACGCAGGATCGCACGGTGCGTGAGGAGCTTTCCCTCGTTCAGCGCGAGCAGCCGCAGGATCTTGAACTCGTGCGGCGTGAGATGGACGAGCTCGCCGGCGACCGTGACGAGGGACCTCTCCAGGTCGACGCGGATCGGCCCCACCTCCACGACCGGCTGCTCGGGCGCGCCGGCGCGTCGCAGCACGGCGCGCAGCCGCGCGAGCAGCTCGCCGATCGCGAACGGCTTCGTCACGTAGTCGTCTGCGCCCGCGTCGAGCGCGGCGATCTTCTCGTCGTCGTCGCCCACGGCGGAGACGAGGATGATCGGCGCCTTGCTCCACGCGCGCAGCTCACGGCACACGTCGCGACCCGACCCGTCGGGCAGCAGAAGGTCGAGGATGACCGCGTCCGGCGGGCGGAGCGGCGCCGCGGCGAGCGCGTCGGCCGCGGTCGCCGCGGTGTCGACCTCGTACCCCGCGCCGCGCAGGTTCGTCGACAGCGCGCGCAGGAACTGCGGCTCGTCGTCGACGACGAGGACGCGCTGCCTCATGACCGCATCACCGACATTGCGTGCTCGACGGGGAAGGACAGGCGCACGCGGGTACCGCCCTGCTCACGCGCCGAGCTTTCGAGCGTCACGCCGTTCGCCTGCGCGAACCCGCGCGCGATCACGAGGCCGAGGCCGAGGCCCGGCTCGCGCGATGCCCCGCCCTGGTCGAGCACCTCCACGTGCACGCTTGCACCGTCGCCGTGAGCGAGCACCTCGACGTCGCCGACCGAGTACTTGAGCGCGTTGTCGATGACGTTGAAGAGCACGCGCTGGATCTGGGCCGCATCGACGGCGACGGGCGGCAGGCCGCCGAAGCCACCGAGCCGCAGGCGATCGGAGCGACCGACGTCGGACACGGCTCGCGCCAGGAGATCGTCCACGTCCCAGACCTCGATCCGCGGCACCGCGGCGCCTGCCTCGAGCCGGGAGAGGTCGAGCACGCTCTCCACCAGCCGCGTGAGCCGTGTCACCTCGAGCGAGATCGAGTCGAGCAGCTCCGCGCGATCCGTCGACGAGAGCGAAAGCTCCCGTGCCTGCAGGCCGTCGACCGCGGCGCGGATGGTCGCGATCGGCGTTCGGAAGTCGTGCGAGACCGTGTGCAGGATGACGGTCTTCAACGCGTCGGAGCGTCGTATGCCTTCCGCGCGCCGCCGCTCCTCTGCGAGTGCCAGGAGTGACTGCACACCGGCCTCGAAGCGCGCGTGCGCGAGCTCGCCGGCGAGCACCTGGTCTGCACGCTCGCGGATCTCGTCGAGGGGCTCCTCGCGCAGCACCGCCGCAGACGCGTCGGCGAGCAGTGCTGCCTCACGCTCACGCTGCTCGGCTTCCGCCGCTCGGCGGCGTGCGCTCGTCGCCAGGTTGCTGCAGACGATCGCGGTCGCCACGTACACGGCGAGCGCCGTCCAGTTCCGCGCGTCGGCGAGCGTGAGCGTGTTCACCGGCGGCAGGAACAGGAAGTTGAACACGAGCATCGCCGCGACCGCGACCGCGCTCGCGTAGACCGCACCGAAGAAGACGGCGATGACCAGCACCGCCGGCGTGTAGACGACGCCGAGGCTGAGCACCGGCGCGATCGGCTCGACCGCGTAGACCAGCCCGGTCGCCAAGGCGAGTGCGGCGAGGGAACCAGCGAGCGCCGCAACGTGGCGTTGCATGAGACGAATCTAGCGCGGAGGCCCGGCGTGCCGGGCCTCCGCGCGTGAGGGTCTACCCGTGGATCGAGACGATCAGGGGGATGATCAGGATCGCGACGATGTTGGCGATCTTGATCATCGGGTTGATCGCGGGGCCGGCCGTGTCCTTGTACGGGTCGCCGACGGTGTCGCCGGTGACGGACGCCGCGTGCGCCTCCGAGCCCTTGCCGCCGTAGAGGCCGTCCTCGATCGACTTCTTCGCGTTGTCCCACGCGCCGCCGCCCGAGGTCATCGCGATCGCCAGGAACAGGCCCGTGACGATGGTGCCGATCAGCAGGCCGCCCAGCATGCGGGCGTTGATGATCCCGACCACGATCGGGAACCCGATCGGGATGAGCGCCGGTGCGAGCATCGACTTGATCGCCGAGCCGGTCACGATCCCGACCGCGCGGCTGTAGTCGGGCTTCTCGGTGCCCTCCATGATCCCGGGGTGCTCGCGGAACTGGCGGCGCACCTCTTCGACGACCTGGCCGCCGACGCGGCCGACCGCCTGCATGGCGAGCGACGCGAAGAGGAACGGCATCAGGCCGCCGAGGAAGAGACCGGTCACGACCCACGGGTCCGAGAGTGAGAACGTCGTCGTCAGACCGCCGTCGGAGAGGCCGGTCGTGTACGAGTCGAAGAGGATCAACGCAGCGAGCGCGGCCGAGCCGATCGCGTATCCCTTCGTGACCGCCTTGGTCGTGTTCCCCACCGCGTCGAGCGGATCGGTGACGCCGCGGACTTCTTCGGGCAGGTCGGCCATCTCGGCGATGCCGCCCGCGTTGTCCGTGACGGGGCCGTAGGCGTCGAGCGCGACGATGAGGCCCGTCATCGAGAGCTGCGCCATCACCGCGACGCCGATGCCGTAGAGGCCCGCGAAGTGATGGGCGACGAGGATGCCGGCGACGATCACGATCACCGGCGCGGCCGTCGCCTGCATGCCGATCGCGAGCCCCTCGATGATGTTCGTCGCGTGACCGGTCTGCGACGACTTCGCAATCGCCTTGACCGGGCTCCACCGCGTACCTGTGTAGTACTCGGTGATCGCGACGAGCAGGAACGTGACGAGGAGGCCGATGATCGACGAGATGTAGAGGTCGCCGAAGCCGTACTTGCCGCCGTCGAACGCCATCGTGATCGGGATGAACCCGATCGCGGAGAGCACGGTTGCAGCCAGCACCGCCTTGTAGAGCGCGTTGATGACCGCGTTCTCGCCGCGGCCGAGCCGCGCGAAGAAGGTGCCGATCACTGACGCGACCGCGGCCACGGAGCCGAGCGCGAGCGGATAGAGGTACATCCGGTTCGAGAGATCCCCGACGAGCCCGACGTGCGTCCCGAGCAGCATCACTGCGACCGCCGTCACGGCGTAGGTCTCGAACAGGTCGGCCGCCATGCCCGCGCAGTCCCCGACGTTGTCGCCCACGTTGTCGGCGATCACCGCGGCGTTCCGCGGGTCGTCCTCGGGGATGCCCGCCTCGATCTTGCCCACGAGGTCGGCGCCGACGTCGGCGGCCTTCGTGAAGATGCCGCCGCCGAGCCGCGCGAACACCGAGATGAGCGAGCCGCCGAACGCGAGGCCGACGAGATCGTTGATCGCCGAGGTCGGCGAGTTGTGCAGCGCGCCGGTCAGGAACCAGTAGTACCCGGTGACGCCGAACAGGCCCAGGCCGACGACCAGCAGACCCGTCACCGAGCCCGCCTTGAAGGCGACGTCGAGCGCCGGCTTCAAGCCGCCGCGAGCGGCCTCGGCGGTGCGTGCGTTCGACCGGACGGCGACATTCATGCCGATGAAGCCGGCAGCGGCCGACAGCGCCGCGCCGACGAGGAACCCGAACGCGGGCCCCCAGCCGAGCTTGTGATAGACGCCGAGGAGGATGAACGGCACCACGGCGACGACCGCGATCGTCGTGTACTGCTTGCGGAGGTACGCGGCCGCGCCCTCCTGCACCGCGGCGGAGATCTCCCGCATCCGCTCGTTGCCCGGGGACTGCTGGAGCAGCCACCACGTCAAGTAGAGCCCATACGCCACGGCCACGGCGGCTCCGACGAGGCCGAGGAGCACGGGATGATGCATGAACCAGTTCATCCGTTTTGCTCCCTCACAAAGTCAAGCGCCGAAGGGCTTCGGCGCGGGCGATTATGTATCACATGCTCCGGCTTGTCAGCCGGAGCTAGCACGCACGAATTCGACCTGAAGCGCAGTCAAAGCGCTCTGGAGATCGTGGTGGAGCTCCCCGCCGATGTGCGGGAGGACGCTCTGCAGGGCGTCGATCGCAAGCTTTGCCTCGGCGAGGTCCTTCGCCTCGAGCCTGGCGTAGCCGAGGCTCGCGAGGCCCGCAGCCGCAGAGACCAGGAACTCCTCGACGCTGATCGCTGCGAGGTCGTCAGCCACCGATGGGTTCGCCTGCCCGCACCTGCTCGGCGTAGATCTCTTCGAGGGACGCGCCCTCCTCGACGCGCGCGACCTGCCGCTCGGCCGCATTGCGCCCGGGGATGGCGAGGTACTGCGCGGCGCCGATCTCGTCGGCGACCGGAGCGACCCAGTCGAGCAGCTGCTCGAGGCGCGCTCGGGCCGGGACCGGCTCGCCGCGCTCGAAGTCGAGCAGCTCGCCGGAGAGGCCCCAGCGGATCGCCCGCCACAGGTTCTCCTCGAGGAGACGGTGCGGCAGGCCGGGCAGCGTCTCCCCCTCGTCGTGCGCCCGCGCACAGCGCGCGGCGAGCGCGTAACAGAATGCGGCGAGCGACTGCGCTTCCGCGAGGTCGGGCTGGCTGTCGGCGATGCGGATCTCGACCGTCGGGTACGCGAGGTGCGGACGGACGCTCCACCAGATCTGCGTGTGCTCGGTGATCGAGCCGGTGCGGTAGAGGAACGCGACGTAGTCCGCCCACGCCTGCCAGGTGCCGTACGCATCCGGGATCCCGCAGCGCGGGAACATGCGCGTGAAGATCTCGGTGCGCGCGGAGTGGAGGCCGGAGTTGACTCCTTCGACGAACGGCGAGCTCGCGGACAGCGCGAGCACCTCGGGCAGTAGGTTGCGCAGCGCGTCGTGCACCGCGATCGCGCGATCGGCACCGGCGATCCCGACGTGCACGTGGAGCCCGAAGGTGTTGTTGCGCCACACGACGTAGCGGAGCAGCTCGTCGTTCCGCCGGTAGTGCGGCGTGTCGATGATGCGCTGGTCCTGCCAGCGGCTCCACGGGTGCGTGCCGGTCGCACCGAGCGCGAGCTGCTGCTCGCGCGCGAGCGTGTGGATCTGCGACCGGCGCTCCTGCATCTTCGCCGCGGCTTCCTGGAAGCCGGTGCAGCGACCGGTGCGGATCTCGACCTCGGACGCGATCAGCTCGCCGACGACGTGCTCCGCGAAGTCGGTCTGCTCGGCGGCTGCCTTCAACGGCTCGAAGCGGTTCGTGAGGTCGAGCGTCTCCGGGTCGAGGAGCGCGAGCTCCTCTTCGACCGCGAGCGTCAGGTCGGTGCCCGACTCGAACTCCTCGCGGTTGCGCGCGAGCAGCTCTTGCCACGTCCCTTTCTGTTCCTCGCCCATTTCGCGGGAGCCTAGCCGCCTGGTTGCAGAAGGCGGCGCGCGACTCGGGCCCACGACCAGCGTTCGACGACCGTCCGTCGGGCGGCGTGCTGCAGCAGCACCCGATCCTCGCGCGACAACGCGAGCAGCTCGTTCAGCTTCGCCCTGAGATCGGGGGCGTCGCCGGTCTCGAACGACGCGAGGTGCCTGAGGTGCGGCGGGTACTCCTCCTCGAGCCCGGCTGCGACTTCGGCGAGCCCGGAGTGGCGCGCGACGAGCGGCGGTGAGCCCGCGGCGGCGGCCTCGGCGGCGACCATGCCGAACGCCTCGGGGAAGATCGACGGCACGACCGTCGCGTCGGCAAGCGGCAGGAGCTGCGCGAGGTGACGATGCTCGAACGGTCCCGTGAAGAGCGTTCTCTTCGGCGCCAGCGCTTCGAGCGTCGAGCGATAGGGGCCGAAGCCGACCACGAGCAGCCTGGCGTCCACGCCGTGCATCGCCTCGAGCAGCACCTGCACGCCCTTCTGCTCGATCAGCTTCCCGAAGTAGACGACCGTCGGCTCGTCGCCGGCAAAGAAGCGCCCGAGGCGCGCCGCGTTTCCCTCGTCCGGCAGCCGCTCATCGGCGTTGCCGGGGTTCGGTGGGTCGTTGCGCGCCTCGTCGATCAGTGCGGCGAGCGCCTCGTCGCGCGGGCGCAGCCTGAACTCGTCCACGTCGACACCGGGCGGCACCTCGTACACGCGGTCGACCTGGCCGACGACATCCTCGAGCACTTCGCGGATGTGGGCCGAGCCCACGTAGGTCGCTTCCGCGCCGGCGAGCGCGTCGGCACCCCACCGCTCGAGCTCGGGGCGACCGCGCATCGAGTACTCGAGCTCGGAGCCGTGCGCCTTGACGCGGAACGTCGCACCGCTCGTGGCGCCGACCGGTCCGCCCATCAGCACGTGGTTCGCGAACACGACGTCGGCGGGAAGCAACTCGCGGAGCGCGGCCGCGTTCGCGTCGACGTACGCGCGCTTCTCGATGTCCGTGAAGTCCTGCAGGAGCTTCGGCGTGAGTCCCGCGTACCGGTCCATCACGAAGACCGGCAGCAGGCCGCCGGGCAGGTCGACGTTGACGATACGAGCGGCGCCGATGTCGTAGTGCTCGGGCGCGCGCTCCTGGCAGACGACGACGACGTCGTGGCCGTCGTTGCTCCATTCCCGCGCGAGCGCGCGGGTGTAGACGTTCGAGCCGGTGCCGCCGAGGAGATAGCCGTGCCACAAGAGGACCCTCACACCGGAATGGTGTCTGACACCTCGGGTGTCAGACACCCTAAGCGAGGTGGAAATACAGGGCGTGCAGCAGCTCGACCGCGGGGTTCGAGGTGTGCACGGTGACCTCGGCCGGAACGTCGAGGAGCGCTTCCGAGTAGTTGAAGATGATGCGCACGCCGGCGTCGACGAGATCGTCCGCGACCTTCTGCGCGGCGACGGCCGGCACGGCGAGCACGCCGACCACGATGTTCTTGGTGCGCACGGCGTCCTTGAGGAAACGCTCGTCCTCGACGAGGATCCCGCCGACATCGGAGCCGATCACCGTCGGATTCGCATCGAACACCGCAGCGATGTTGATCCCGTGCTCGGCGAAGATCGGCGAGCTCGTGATCGCCTGGCCGAGGCGGCCGGCGCCGACCAGCGCGATGTTGTGCTGCCCCTGCGTGCGCAGGATCTTGCGGATCTCCGAGAGAAGCGAGTCGATCGAGTAGCCGACCCCGCGCTTCCCGAACTTCCCGAAATTCGACAGGTCGCGCCGGATCTGCGTCGCGTTGATGTTCGTGTAGTCGGCGATCTCCTGCGAGGAGATGCGCTCCTTGCCCATCTTCTGTGACTGGCTGAGGACCTGGAGGTAGCGCGAGAGACGCGCCGCCACACCAACGGTCAGACGATCCGAGACCCCTACACCGGCAGAACCTTGCAACATCACGAAGTCATTGTGCCGAAGGCTCCAGGACGGCCGTTCGGTTGTCACAAACCCTTACGTTTGTGACACCTTGCGGCGCAGCGCCGCCTCGTCCACGTAGTAGACGAACGCTCGGGCACCGTCGATCTCGACGACCGGCAGCCACTCACGGTAGCGCTCCTCGAGCGCATCGTCGCCCGTGATGTCGACGCTCTCGTAGGCCACGCCGACACGCTCGAGCACGTCCCGGGCGCGGTCGCACAGGTGACACCCCTGCGCGTGGAACAGCTTGACGTCAGGGATAGAGGCCACGCGTGACCGTGGCCTCGGCGACACGCTGGACGGCGAGGCCGTACGCGGCCAGGCGCATCGACGTCGAGCGGTCGGCCCGCGTCGACCACGTCTCCTCGAACGCGCGCTTGACGATCTCGTTCAGCCGCGCGTTCACCTCGTCTTCCTTCCAGAAGTACTCCTGCAGGCCCTGCACCCATTCGAAGTACGACACGACGACGCCGCCCGCGTTCGCGAGCACGTCGGGAAGGATCAGCGCGCCGTTCGCCTCGAGGATGTCGTCGGCGGCGGGTGTCAGGGGCCCGTTCGCGCCTTCGACGATCACCTTCGCCTTGACGGCGCCGGCATTCCTCTCGGAGACG
>Ga0207707_10001637_pt1 | contig 20656 bp, 38 predicted proteins | sample KBSC83BmetaG_FD_184336 | JGI IMG/M metagenome (GOLD analysis project Ga0207707, IMG submission 184336) | Corn rhizosphere microbial communities from Kellogg Biological Station, Michigan, USA - KBS C8-3B metaG (SPAdes) (version 2) | ecosystem: Host-associated > Plants > Roots > Rhizosphere ...
CTGGGCCCACGCCGGCCGCGCGACGTGACGGCCCATCATTCGGCTCCGTACCACAGCTCGCCGATCCGCTGCTTGTTCAAGTACTTCATGTCGCGCGTGCCCAGGAAGGTCCAGCCGATGAACTGGCCGCGCTGGTAATCCGAAGCAAGCAGCACACCCTTGCCGTTGCCCAGGTCGTAGCCCTTGATCAACCGCGCGCGCGTTCGCAGCGCGCCCGTCGCGGCATCCTGCTCGGTCATCATCCAGACCTCGAACGGATCCGCGAGCAGATCGAGCAACAGCGGCAGGAACGGCGTGCGACCCGGATCCTTCGCGATGTGCTCGCCCAGCACCGCGGCATCGATCGCGATCGGCAGCCCATGCACGTCGAACACGCCATAGTCCGCGCCGAGCAGCTCGCGCAATGCCGTCGTGGTCGCCTCGATGCCCTCGACGCGTGGACCCAGCGGCACCGGCGCAGGCCGCAGCGGAATCATCGCCGGGCGGCCGAGGTCTTCCGCCGTCGTGGTCACCAGCGGTTGCCACTGCGCGGCTGCAGCCGCCGATTCCAGCGCCTGTTCGGCCTGCTGCTCCAGCCAGGTCTCGAAGGCATCCTTGCCCGGCGCATAGCCGAAACCGGGATCCACGCCGGCCGGCGTCTCGATATCGCGCGCGCCGCCAGGACTGCGCTGACCCACGGTGACCGATTGCATGTCGATCGGGGGCGCCTGGTCAGGGCCGCTCTTGCCCATGTCCGCGAGGTCGCGCTTGCTGCGGCCGCGCACCGTGCACTGGCAGCCCCAGCCGTTCGGCGGAAAGTGCGAGTGCCACCAGGGATCGTCGGCCGACAACACCAGGCCGTTCCACGCCAGATGCTGCGGACGTGGATGCTGCACGGCATCGCTGTGCACGTATTCCCAATACGGCACGCGCTGCTTGATCGACTGTAGTTGCTGCCAGCGGCCGGCGGCGTAGGACGTGCGCAGGTTGGTCTCGTAGATCACACGGCTGCGCCAATTGCGGCCGCCGTTGTAATCCCAGCCGTATTTGGCAACGATCGAATCGAAGCGCTTGCGGAACTGCTCCAGCGTTTCGCCGTTGGCGATCGCGGCATCCACTGCCTGGCGAAAGTCCAGCACCAGATCATCGCGATTCGCGCCGGCGACCATGAACGCGTGATCGTGTGCCTGCTGCCACACATCGAGCCAGCTTTGCGTGTTGACGTTGGCCTTGCGCCGGAAGAAAGCGATCTGCTCGGCGAAGGGCAGCGAGCCGTAGGAGACATCAGCCATCGCTGACCGCTCCGACACGACGAATCTCACCCAGCCGCAATGCATTGCGCAGGTAGCAGCAGCGCGACGCACCAGGCGTGTAGAACTCGAAACGCTGGCCGTCACGTTCGAAGCACACATGCCAGCGGCCGGCCCGGTTGCGCGACGCGCACAACCGCGTCCGGCGAGGCGCCAACAGCCATGCACAAACCGAGACAGCCACGCAGTTTCCGGGAAACCGCTTCATGGGCTCACCTTCGACGTCAGGTGCCAGCCGTTGCAGGCCGGGCAGCGGTATACGCGCAGGCTGCGCGTGTTGTGCTTGCCCGCGCAGCGCGCGGCACGAATCAACGCGCGTTCCTCGCTTCGATGCCGGATCTTCCGCATGCACGCGTCGATGTCCTTCGCGGACGCGTACACACTGATCGTGCGTTGACGAAAGGGATGACGGAACATCAGGTGCCTGCTTCCCGCAGGATCTCGTAACGCCCCGCCAGCGCGGCGGCGGCGAGCGCCTGCTGCATCGCTGCGGTGTACTGGTCCAGTGACATGTTCGGCATGAGCGCCATCAGGCCGTCGCGCACCTGGTCCAGCGTCTGCGACTGCTGCACAAGCGCCTTGATCTGGCCGATCCACTGATCCATCGCCGGCGATACCTGGGCGGATGTGCGGTCCGCCTGGCGCGCCGGTGGATCCGGAGGCAGCGTGGTCACGGTGCCGCCCGCGAGCTGCGCGGTGCCTGCCGCAATGCCAGCATCTTTCACCAGCGCGTTGCTCACGGGCATGGCCGGCGCCTTGGTCGCCTGCAGCAGGTCGTTGTCGTCGGCGTCGGGTTCGGGAATGCCCATGCGTTCCTGCGCCCACTTGCGCGGGATCTTCATACCCATGCCGACCAACGGCGGCAGCGCGCCGGAATACACGGCGATGTCCGCGATCTCCTGCACGTTGAATTTGAAGCGCGGCGCGCGGCGCGGGCCGGCCGGCGCCAGTCCGTTCAATGCAGCGATCGCATAGATCAGGTCGCGCGTCAGCGTGGCCTGGATCTGCTTGACGTCGGAATCGCGCAGATCCTTGCGTACTTCGTTGTGCACGTTGCCGAGCGCATTGGTGCTGCTCTTGCCGTCCGCCTGGCTGGTGAGCGTGCCGCCCAGGATGGCCTTCGACTGCGACTTCTCGCACCAGTCGATCATCAGCTGGTACGAATCCGGCTTGCCGGTGGTGGCGTCCTGGAAATCGATCTCCATGCCCTGGGGAATGATGCCTGCGGCCTTGTGGCCCAGCGACATCAACGCACGCAGCAGCGTGGACTTCTCGCGCTCACTTGCACCGGGGGGATATTTGCCGACGCGGATGGGCAGCCCGTAGATCTCCAGAAACTCGGCGAGATCCGCAACCGAGTAATTCTTGAACAGGTAAGGCCACGCCAACACGCGGTACAGCGCCGCGCGCGCCAGCCAGCCGGATTTCGCGCGATGCGTGTGCGTGATCCAACCGAACGTCTGCAGCGGCTCGCCCTCGCTGCCGCCCTGGCGTAGCCGGATTTCCTCGCGATAGCCGAGGCTGTACATCGTGAACCAGCGCTGCGGCCGATGCGTAATGGTCTTCGGCAACCACACGCCCTCGACCATGTGCCATTCGAGCTCCAGGCACACGAAGCCCTTGCCGATCGCATCGGTGATGTCGAAGATCATGTCCTCGAAATCAGGGATGTCCGTCAACCATTCGCACAGCTGCTTGGCGGCGCGTTTCTCCGATGCGTACGGGCTGGGCGGCGGCACGATGTCCCAATCGAGCTGCACGATCGCGCGGCGGCGCTTGCCCATCTCGGACGCGAGGTGCGCGTCCTTTTCTTCCATGTCATCGAACAGGTCGCACTGCGCGACCAGGTCGCCCTTCTCGGCGTTGTCCATGATGACGGCCAGGCGCGATGGCGTGAGCCCGCGCGATGGGTGGCCTGCCCACTCATGGTGCAGCGAGATGAGTTCCGCGGTCTGCGGCTGCGACAGGTCGGGCCGTGCGATCGGCTGCCCGTCGGGTCCGAGGATCTGGGTGTCTACCATGCTGGCTGCTCCGGAATCTGGATATCGGCCGTGCCGTCATCCGGCCGGTCATGCATGCGGTTGGACGTATCGCCCACGTTGTCGAAGCCGCGCGGCGCGCGCGGCACTTCGGTGAATTCGATGGATGCACCTGGATGACGGCTGGCGTAGTGCATCAGCGCGATGGCGATCGCGGCATCACCGTGCCGCTGGCCACCATCCTTGCCTTCGCTGCGCACGTCGGGCACGCGCGCCACGCCGCGAATCAGCTTGATCATGCGCAGGTCGCTGGCCACGTCCTTGTCGCGCGGGATCTCTAGCGTCGCATCCTGGAACGCGGCTTTCAGCGGCGGCATCTGCTCGCGATACCAGGTTTCCGACAGCATCACTTGCTCGATGCGATCGAAGCCGTACTTCTGCGCCAAGAACTCGGCGACGGCGGAACCATTGCCGCGCGCGTCCACCGCGGCCTTGACGACGTTGGGCACCGGTTCGCAGATGAAGTCGAGAATCTGCGTCTGCTGCTTGTGCGGCATGTTGCGCAGCTCGACCATGAACGGCACGCGGCGGGTGAGGTCCTGCGCGATCTGCGCCGGCACCAGCACGGTCAAGTCGCCCGTTCGGCCGAAGTCCTCGCCCAGCACGCTCTGCAGTTTCGGATCGAACTTGGCCAGGAGCGGCGCGACTTCCGCTTTCAGCCAGTCGTCGATGACGCCCTGGCGATACGCGTCCGGTTCCTTCTCGAAGCCCGGCGGGCAGGTGTAGCGCAGCACCGGCGCCGGAACCATGCGTGCCTCGATCAGCACGCCCGACAGCCACGTACCGGAACCCTGCGAGGGAATGACGTCCAACTCTTCCGACGCGGCGTCGCCGTAGGTCTTATAGATCTCGGCTTTCCACGCGGCTTCGCTCATGGCGCCCACGCTTTGCCGAGACGCAGACATACGCGACGGTACAGACCCTCCGCCACCGCTTCCAAGAAGGTGATGCGGTGCACTTTGCCAGCGCGTTTGCCAGCACGAATGTCCTCGATCAACTGGTTGAACGGATTGTCGACGCCGTTGTGGGTGCTGATCACGCGCACCTTGCCGCCCCACATCAACAGCGCGATTGCGGCCTTCAACAATTCGTCGAGGTCTTGGTGGAACGCCGCCTCGTCGATCACCACGATGCCCTGCTTGCCGCGCAGGTTGGCCGGACGACTGGACAACGCGACGATGCGGAAGCCAGAGCCGAAACGGATGGTATAGGTCTTGATGACCTTGTCTTCCTTGCCCTCTTCGAACAGCTCCTCGCCTTCCTCGATCGCACCCGCCGCCTGGTTGAACACGCGCGCCCACATGGCGCAGGCCTCGATGTACTCGATGGCCATGTCCATGTTGTAGCCGATGTAATAGACGTTCTGGCCGCCTGCACTGCGCCCGCTGCCGGCGATCAACACATCGTCGGCGGCTTCCGCCCAGGTGATACCGGTTCGACGGCTCTTTTCACAGACCTTGAAGTCGCTTTTATCCGCAACCCAGCGTTGCTGGTAGGGCAAAAGCGCGGGCGGCACGTCGCTCGCAGACGTATCCGGCAGGTCTTCGTTCAGACGCTGTTCGAGGGTAAGCGCCAATGGAATCTCGGCGGTCATGCAGCTATTCCGAGAATCTGCTTCCGGATCGTCTCGGCCGTCTTGGCGCTCAGGCCCTCGGACTTCGCCACGCTGGCGAGCTGCTCGGCCTGTTCGCGTTGCAACGCTTCGCGCGCTTCCTTCGCGATCTGCTGGCGTTCGGACAGGCTCATCTTCCGCGCTTCCAGCACGGCGCGTGCACCGCGGGCGAGCTGCCCGATCTCCTTGATCGAGAGTTCGTCTTCTTTCCCCGCCCCCGTCGCCTTCAACGCGGCATGCGTGGCCAGCGTCGTCACGGCCTGCACCAGCAACTGGCCGCCGCGATCGTTCGGGTCTTCGCCCAGCTCCGCGACCAACGCCGTGCCCGCCGCCTGGATGTCGCGCATGCGGCCGGCGAGCTCGTCAACCTGCTGCTTGTAACGGCCGAGGCCGGAACGGCTGGTATTGATGTCCGGAAATTGCGCGCGCGCCTTCGCGAAAACCTCATCGAGCGTCAGGCTGTCGTCGCGCAGCAGCTTCTCCACGAAGCGACGTTGCTCCGCAGGCAAGCGCACCACCTTGGATTTGCGGGGCATGGGTCACCTCACCGCGGGCCGGGCGTGCTGACACCGACCACGACACTGCGGCCTTTCACCACCTCGTCGCCGTCATTGGTGAGCACCACGCCGTACAGGTTCTCGATGCCGGGCACTGGCGTCATGCGCAAGAGGCCGTTGTTGCCGAGGAAGCGAAGGTCATCGATCACATCGGCACGTGTGCATGGCACGCTCACCATTTCCAACCCCATCTGCACCTGGCTGCTGTTGAGCGTGAAGCCACGCGTCTCGGACAACAGCCGCAGGATCACCAGACGGCGGTCTTCGCGCAGGCGTTCGGCAAAGGATTTCATCAGTCACGCTCCAACAGATGGTTCTGGATGCTGCGCAGCAGATCGGTTTGCGCCGTCATCACCTGCGCCATGCCGGTTACCTGACCCGCCACCCCTGCGATTCGGTCACGGATCGCGTTCAAATCGGTATGCGATGGCGCGGTGCGGCTGGCTTCCTCCAGCACCGCCAGGCGCCGCTCGTAGCCGTCGTTGCGCGCGCCGCGGATCTCCACGCGCAAGCCCACGATGATCAGACCCACGAAATTGATCCCCATCGCGGCAAGGATCAGGCCCAGCATCAAGTCACTGCTCACTGGACCCTCGCTTGAACAACTGCTTCCACCAGGGCAACGCCGGCGGCGGCTTTTCCACTTTCTTTGCGGCCGTGCGCGCGCGCTGCAGACGCGCTGCTTCCTGCGCCTCGGTGGTTTTCACCGCCTTGATCAGGTCGTGCTTGCCGGCGCGGCAGTCGTTGTACAGATGCGCCGCTTCCGTGTGGTTGCGTTGCAACGCCGGCAGATGGCTGTCGGTGGCCAGCGGCAGCGGCGGACATTCCGCCAGCAGGCTGGGATCGATCTTCGGCGTTGGTTGTTCCGTCTCCACCGTCGCCGGGCTGGGCAGTGTCGCCACGATTGGCGTCGTTCCACAGCTGCAGACCGACAGGGCCAATATCGCAAGCAGCAAGATCCGGCCGAGCGGCGAGAAAGGAATCCAACCGCGGTTCCAGCCCGATGTAGAACTGATCCCGTGCAATGCGTCCATTGGTGTAGTCCTCCGCGATGCCGCGCAACACGTTCGCGTCGCGCTCGAATTGCGCGCTCGCGTTCTGCAACGCGGCGTGGTAATCGGTCAGGTCGTTGCGCGATGCGGTGAGCGCCGTGCGCGTGGCGGCAAGATCGGCCTTCGCATGGTTGCGATCGCACACCGCGTAACCCAGCCAGAAGAAGAACGCCAGCATCGCGAGCAGCAGTGCGCCGAGCAGGGTGTCTTTCATGCGCACACCGCCGTGCCCGACCAGCCGGCGTCGATGTAAGCGGGTTCCAGCACCAGCAGGATCTGGCGCACATAGCCGCGGTTCTGCCGCCACGCCGCCATCGAGCGGCCGCGGTATCGCGCAACGCCGTCGAACCACAGCAGCGGATTGGCGCCGGCGCGCTCCGCGCGTGTTTGCTCACGCTGCAGTGCCGCTTCACCACCGTTGTACGCGGAAAGCGTGAAGGCCCAACTGGCGCACGGGCTGTCGCCCTGGTTGCGCTGGAGCAGCCAGTGATCGTAGATCGCAGCCGCCAAGGCGGCCTGCTGCGGATCCCACGGGTCGAACTGACCCAGCTGGTCGGGAAACTGCTGCGCGATCCATTTCGCCGTCGCCGGCATGAACTGCGCCAAGCCTTCCGCGCCTACGGCGCTGCGCGCCGTCGGTCGCCAGTGCGACTCCTGATGGATCTGTGCGGCCAGGCGCGCCGGCGATGCATCGATGCCCCAGACTTCCTCGGCGGCCTGCACCACATAATGACGTTGTACTGCATTGACTTCTGGCACGTCGACGGCGGCGATCTGCGCGGCGAGCGACGGTGCGGTGCCAGCTGCATGCGCGGTACTCGCGATCAACGCGACGCCCAGCACCAGCAGGAACGCCAGCGCGAAGCCGATCAACCAGCCGGGAATGTGCACGCTGAACGAAATGTCCGTGATCCAGCGGTATTCGGGATTGCGGCGACGCTCGATCATCGTGCACCCCGCAACGCCGCTTTTTGCAGCAGCACCTTGGTGAGGTACCCCGCGCGCTGCCAGCGCCATGACTCCGCATCCGGATCGATGGGGCTCAACGCCAACAAGCGATAGACACCGCCCGGCATGAGCGTGCTGCGGCAATTCGGATGTTTGGGCGGCACGAACCCGCCGCTGGCGTAGCGCGGTGTGCTCACGGCATCAATCCCGCCGCCACGATCGTGGCGGCCATCAGCGTGGCGCGACGCGTCTGCGCCATTGCGCGCTCGATCCCATCCAGTTTGGACGGGCGTCCATTCGGCGACGCCGCGCGATCGAAGCCGTAGCCCAGCACCGCGGCCAAGGCCAACTTCGAAACGATCCAGAGGTAGCTGCCGAACTTGGCCGGGTTGAACCACGCCGCGATCACCAGCAGCAGCAGAAACGAGAGAAGCGCCCACAGCGCCATCATCCCGAAACCTTCCAGAGACGCGGCAATGCGGACGTAAACGGCGGTCAAACGATCTTTCATGCCCGACTCCCTGAAGATGCCGGGCGGCGGCACAGGGAGGAACCGCCGCCCGGCGTTACCCGCGGTCTAGGCGGGATTTGCTTGAGGCTTCAGGCTACGTTTGATGCGTCGAGAGTTGGGGACGAAACGTTTCGCCCAACAAAAAGCCCCGCACGTGGCGGGGCTGGAAGGGTTGCGATGCTAGCACCTATTTCGTTGGCGGCGGCGGCAGCGGCATCCAATGGGTTGGCGGGTCGTACATGAGAGTGGCGCTCTCGCCATCGTCCAGCGTCCAATTTGGCCCTTTGGTCTCGTACACATTCTTGCGCCACGAAATCGCAAATGTGCCTTGGGCGAACGGAAAGAAAGCCCATATCCGTGTCCCATTCTTCGGAGCGGTCTCGATCGGCTGCCATTCCATCGTAGTGTTCTCGCTCACGGCTGTGCCAGCTTAAGCTCCAGCTTCAGCGCGTTCAACGCATCATCGAGCTTCGACTTCAGGCGAGCGTTGTTCGTGTCCGCGCCATAGCGGATGTTCGTGAAGTAGTCCTGCGCGGCGACATACAGCGCCTTGGTCGCGGTGAGAACCTGCGGATCGGCCTTGGCCTGCGCCAGCGCGGCATCGAGCTTTGCATCGAGTGCGTCCAAGGCTTCCTTTTCCACATTGGTGTCTTTCGGCCACTCGTTGAGCGACGCCTGAAACAGATTCCATTCCATGCGCGCTTCGTCATGCGCGACGGATGCTTGCAGATCCCGCACGGCTGCGAAGGCGTCGGTGACAACCGCGGCACTCGAAGCCGACGCCGGCGGCGCGGCGTTCGCGGCAGCCATGCCGGAAACTGCAAAAACTGCAAACAAAAGTGCAATGGAGGGTTTCATGATTCCTCTCCCTGGTCGAACATCCAATGGCACTGCGTGGTGCCGCTTTTCACGCTGGCTTCGGTGGCTTGCAGCTCGGGCTTGCCCCACCAGCGGGTGTTGTTGACCGTGATGGTCATCGCGGTGCCGGTCGGCGTGGCCGTGAAGTCGAGCCGTTCGAAATCGCCGCCACCCTGCAGCGCCGCGCGCTTGACGTGCACCACTGCCGTGCGCGCGGCATTGTCGATGTCGGCCTCGATCGTTGCGCTGTATTGATGGTTGCGCGAAATGTCGTGGCAGTCATGTGCCCAGCGCAATGCGCGGGTGTACGCCTCCTGGTATGAGATCGGCAACTGCGTTGTCGCAGTCAGGTCCTGCGCCGTATTGCCGATCGAGACGGCACGGTCGGGCGCGATGGTGGCGCAGCCACACAACAGCAGGGCGCACAGCACTGCCGGAATGATCTTCTTCATGGTGTCTCCCTGTTTTGCGAATCGAAAAGCTGCGGCTGAATCTTCCGCAGGTGAATCGCCCTCTGCTCGGCGACGATCTGTTCGACGCGTCGCTCGGTGAGGCCGTAGCGTAGCGCAAGCTCGGCCTTGTTGCGGCCGTTGCTGGCGAGATAGATGGCGCGATCGCGCACGAAATCCTTCAGGCGCTTGCCCGTGGGCAGGTAGTAATTGCGTCCGCCCTGGTACTCGGCGATGGCGATGGCGCAGTGCTCTGCGTCATCGAGCGCTGCATCGTCGTCGTGGCCGCGGTCGCGCAGCGTCGCGTGCAGCACGTCGACCATCGCGGCCAGGTTGGCGGGCCACTTGGCGTCCGGCGCTGTGATGCCGGCGCGATCGGGATCGCCGAGCGCATCGGGAAACATGTCGATGGCGGCAGGAACGGCCATTCACGCATCCGTGTCTGCAGGTGAGTATTCCCATGCCGCCGTCAGCTCCTGCACTTTCAGCGGCAACGGGGTAGCAACATGTGCAGCGCGCACACCAATGAACCCGGCGCACATCCGTCCATCCTTGGGAGCGTGACACAGGAACTTCTGCCCCTCCACGACGGCTTTCAGCAAATCAAGTTGCGTTTGCAAGCAGCCGTTCGGCACGGTCCCGGCGCGACATGCGCAGCTCGCACACATCGCGTCGCGCATCCCTGGTAGCGCGAGCCCGGATAATCCTTCATCAGCAAGCAGACGTTGGCCGCGCTCTGCCATGCGTGCGGTCAAGCGCCCGAACGTTTGCCCGTCTTCGCTTACGCGTGGGTGCTTGAGGGCCATCAGTTCACGCGCTCCGTTGCTCGCGGTTCGGCCTTGACCAGTGTGAATCCTGCGCCGTTGGCCGCCTGAATCAACAGGGTCCAGTCGATCGTCACCTGTCGCGGCGCGGCGCCCTGCACGCGCAGGATGTTAAGAATGGATTGGTTGAACTCCACGCCCCTGGTCATGAAGGCGGCGACCTGTTCAGCGTCGCGCTTCGCCTGGGCGTCGCGATCATCGATGGCGTTGCGGTAGCGTTTCCAGGCAACGGCCATGCCGCACAGGCTGCCGAGCAGAAACATCACCGCCGACCACCAGATGAAGTCAATCAGATGCGCGTTCATGCCTTTCCCCGCTTGCGACGTTGATGGAACGACAACGCGGCGACCAGCTTGTGCAGCTGCTGGGCAGTGCACCATTGCGCGCGGTCGACGTGGAACATGCGCTTGGCCATACCGTCGATGTACGCCCAGGAATAGCCCAGCTCGGCCGCCATCGCTTCCAGCTTGGCGATCATGGCCGCCAGTTCCTCGCGCACGCCGGTCGGCGCGCCAGGAGGCGGCACGGTGCCGCGCAGACGTCGTCCTGTGTTGCCGGACAGCCGTCGCAATTCATCCAGCACGCACACACGCTCGCGAAAATCCATCTTCGCCATGCTGCGCTTGCCCGTCAGGCGCTCCAGCAGCGCACGATACGTGTCGGTGTCCAGCCCCAGCCGCGCGACGACCACGTGCGCGGTTGCGAGCTGTGCCTTGCGGCGTGCGGCTGTGTCGCCGTGGAAGGTCATTGCACGGAGCCCTTCGAAAGCGTGCGGCCGCCAGTGATCCATTCGCGGGCGCCAGCCGTCCCGACGATGCACCAGTCGGCATCGGTCAGCGGCGCGATCTTTTCCACCACACGTTTGACTTCGTCGTAGCGATCACTGGGGAATTCGCAGACGTTGCGCCACGCGCCCGATGTGTTGACCTGGAGTTTCATGGCCAAGCCACCAATCGCGTGGCGTACGAGACCCTCACTGGGTGCTTCGGGCTACCGCCTTTTGTGAGGCCGAGACACAGCCGAACCGGTCTCGATCGTGCACAAAAAAGGAGATCGCACACCTCGCCAGCGCGGTAGCGAAGTCGTAGCGGCAGCTTGTCCAGGCGGCCCCAGCAGGGAACGACCATTGCGGCTTCCGCGAACGCAGCCCGGATGTGCTGATCGTTTTCCGGGTTGCCCACGGGATCTTCCACGCGGCCGAGCGTGTAGACGTTGGATGATCTCAAGGCGAAGAGGTTGACCACACCGACGCGATCGAACTGCCATCGACGCGCGAATCCGCACATCTTGCGGATGGTCTGATCATCTTCCGTGGCATCGGCCGTGCTTGGGTTGACGCCGATAAAAACGACTGTGCGGGCGCTGGTCGACGCGCCTCGGGAGAGCCAGTATCGGTACATGCCATCCGGACTGATGACAGCACTCACGGCGCCACCTTCTTCACGTCAGCGTTGCGCGCCCACACCTGCCAGCGGATCAGTGGCAGCCAGCGGCTGGCGGCGCGGTTGGGAAAGCCGTACTCGATGCTGTCCTGCACGCGGTCGAGCACTTCACGCTGGTCGCGATCGACCACCAGGATGTCGCCGGGCTGCGGATCCACGCGCGGATCGCGCTCGCCCAGCTTGACCCTGTAAATCTCGCCGCAATGCGTGCACTTCCAGATTTCACCTGTTTTGCGCTGGATTTCGCTCTCGCAGTGCGGGCACCTGACGTCGTGAAGGCCACGCGCCTCCATCTCATCCAGCATGTCATCCGAAACGAGCAGTTCGTTTTCAGCGTGCATGAGCCACCTCCTTGCCGCGGGTCAGATCCATCACCGACGCGGTTTTCTTCATTGCGTCGATGCAGCGGTCGATGTTGCGCCGGCAGGCGGCGAGGAATTCCGCGGCGTCCTCGACGTTGCCGCGCGAATACTCGATGCGCGCCTGTCGCAACATGCGATCGGCGTTTTCGATGCGATCGAGCACCGGATCGTTGGTGTTGTTCATCGAACCTCCTCCAGCTCTGTTGAAAAGGGCTTCACCACGAAATCCTCGCGCTGGCTGATCGACAGCCCCTTGATGCCGCTGACGGCTTCGGGCTCGGCCAGCACGGCTTCCTTGTCCAGCTCGATCTTCACGCGCAGGAAGCGGTCCAGCTTCAGCTTGCGCAGGGTTTCGATGATGGCCTCGGCGCCGCGCATGACCACGCTGGGCGGACGCATGCGCCAGCTCACCTCGCCGGTGGCGAGCCGTGCGGTTTTGGTCTTGCCTTCCTTTGTCAGTTCGCCGCGGTGTGCCTCGCACCAGGTCGCGATGCCCTTGGTGAGTTCCACGATGCGGCCGGCGTAGGGCTTCGCTTTTTCCTCGTACTTGGCACGCCAAAAGGAGAGTGCCTCATTCATCTGCGCCTGGATCACGTCGCGCTCGCGCTGGCATCGGCCGATCTCGGCGATGGCCTCCGTGACTTCGGCCAGCGACTGCGGCACGGCTTCGGCGGCTTCGACCTTCAGACGGGTGTTGGCTTTCTTGTTCATGGCGTTTCCTTGGTGAGTTTTTTCCAGTCCCACACCAGCCGGCGCGCCGTTTCGTAATTCACGCCAAGGTGGTCGGCGGTTTCGCCCGGCAGGGGATCTCGGCCGAGGCCGCGCGCCCACAGCGCAAAACGCATGTGCATCGTGCGATCGTTGCTGGCCCGCTTGCGGGTGGCCTTGCGCCGTGGCGCTGGATCGGATGGCAGCGACGTCACGAGGGGCGCGAGGTGCACTTTCGCGAAGCCCCAGCCGGGCGGCATCTTCGATTTCATTGCACGTCGTCCACGTTGTCCGCCAGCGTCGCGATCGCGCGTTCGGCCAGAATGTCGCGCATGCGTTCGCCGATGCACGGTGGCAGTTCGTCAACGTGGGCCACCATGACGGCGTCGCCGTCAAGAGTGCTGACGACTGCCAGCTTGCGGCGCAGGCGTTCCCGGAATCTTGCTTCTGCGTCGGTCATGTCAGCCGCCCTGCGACGTGAACGCTGCCACCGCGGCCTGCGCATGGTCGCGCGCCTGCTTCAGTGCGCCATAGATGAAGGGATCCGCGACGGAGTGCAGGTACACCTGCAGCGCATCGTCCGCGGTGCTGGCCGCGAACATCAGCGCCTTCAGGGTTTTGTCGGCGGTCTCGGCCGCGGCGAGGAAATCGCGGCGCTTCGGCGTGGCGGCAGCTTTCTGCAGCTTCGGCTTCTTGCTGCGAGCGCCAGGGGGGGGGTACGGCTTGTTTGCCCTCCGCATTTTGCGGAGGGTGCGCCTTTTGCTTGGGTGCCGCGCCGTTCGGGTTCAGCGCATAGACGACGCTGCCTTCTTCGCGACGCGAGATGAACTCGCCGGCGGTACGGCGTTCGCTGCATGTCATGCCGATGCGCTTGGCATCTTCACCGATCGCATCGGCGAGCTGCGCAAGGGTCATGCCTTCGCTGTCGCGCAAGGCATCGCGGATCTGTTGAACAAGGCTCATGGGTTATCTCCCTGGGAATCGTTGGCCGCGGGCAGCCGCAGCTGGCCGCGCAGGTCAGGCATGGCTACGCGCTTCATCGCGCAGATCTTCTGCAGGCTGCTCATCGCGCGGCCGTAGAGGAATTCGCAGCTCGCATCGAGCTCGGCATCCGTCTCGGCCATGAAGTAACCGTGTTCTGGCGTTGCGCAGATCGCGTGGCCCTGCATGCGCAATGCTTCGACGACGTGGCGCAGATGCCGCTCGCCGGCGCCGGTGGCGACGCCGCAGATCTTCGCGACCAGGTCGCGGGCGGTAATGCCACTGGCCGCGCCCAAGTGGTCGCCCAACACGTCCAGTACCAGTGCGGGCGTCAAGTCGCGTTCGAACAGCATCTGCAGCTGCGGGGTTCCGGGTTTCATGGCGATCTCCTACAGCGTGGCCTTCAGGGCATCGATCAGCTTGCTGGCCTGCACCACCGTCAGCCGGTCGACAATCGAATCCACCGAGCGGCCGATCAGATAGCCGAACGCCTGCGGCGTCGCACCGGCCGCCACGAACACCTTCTGATGCAGCCCGGTGATGCAGTCGCACGGCAATTCCAGCCGGCGCATCAGGCCGAAAATGGTTTGCTTCTGCGCGGTGGTGACAAGGCTCATGACTTGCGTGTCCCCACGTAGTGCGGACAGGTTGGGCACGCGCGCGACAGCGCCACGCGCATGGGATTGGTCGCCGCGAACGGCCGACGCTGGTATTCGAGGCAGGTGTGGCGTGGGATCTCGCCGATCACGGGGCAGTCGACGGTCAGACCCATCAACGCGCCTTCCACGGCCTGTTGAACGCGGCTTTCGTCGCCCTTGTAGCTGCCTTTCAGCACCTGGCTGACCACAGCGGGCGAGTAGCCGATGCGCTTGGCCGTGGCGCTCTGGCTGGTCCGCTTGCATTCCAGCGCCAGCACGTCTTTCCAGTCGTCGCTCATTGCAGCGCGTACTCCTTGTCTTCGTTGGGGTCGTAGATCGCCTTGCCGTGATTGATCGACCAGGGCACCAGCGGACCGGTGTCGCGGATGAGGCGATAGCGCGCGCATTCGTGCTGGTGGTGGTTGCCGCGCTGCACCGTCAGATACCCAGCCCGGCGCAATTCGGAGCAGAACGCGCTGACGGACTTGACGCTGGCGAGTTCGGTGACGGCAGCCAGCTCGCCGGTGGTGAACGTGCGCAGGATGCGCATCGCGCGCCACAACTTTTCGCGCTTGCCGGAGCGCTTGGCCGCGACCATGCGCCGCCGTTGATTGGCAAGCCTTGGCGTCATGCTGCCGTCGCCTTCGCCAGCGCGGCGCGGGCATTGTCAATCAATACACCGCAGTACGAAGGCAGCGCGTCTTCGTCGATGATTGCGCTCAACGCCTCGTACAACTCCGGCGCAGCGGCAGCCAACGCAGCGTTCGCGAGTTGAACTGATCTGGGCGTCCGCGGCGACCCCGAGGACATTTCGCCAAGCGAAGCGCCTTCATGATCGACGATGATGAGCGCGTCACCCTCATAGCGCCGCCACGGCCCCGGTGTGAATGCACACTTGTTCATGCGCTCACCGGCCGCAGCATCGGACGCACCACCTTGTTGCCCTGCGGCGCGGAGCCGACGAAGAAATCACCGTTGCCCCATTCGTTGACGCCGATCTTGCGCAGGCCCTTGTTCTTGGCGCGCTGCTCGATCTGCGCCAGGCCCACCACGATCAGGCGTACGCTGCCGTGCGCGGCGCTGTGCAGCTTGCCGACCAGGGCGTCGTCGATGTCCACTTCTGCCAGTTCGCGCGCCAACACGCGGGCGTCGGCCTCGCCTGCCGGCTGAAAGTCCACCCACTGCGCGATGCGTCCGGTGAGCTGCTGCAGCGGCGTCAGCTTGCGGCGGAAGCCGTGCATGCCGATCAGCACCACAGGCACGGTGGCCAGGTCGTGGATGTCGCGAAGGGTTTCGATCAAGCGGCGCTTGTCGGCCAGATAATCGGCTTCGTCGATGAACAGCGGGCGGCCGGTTTCGGCCAGCTTGCGCACGATGTCCTCAACGGTGGCGACGTTGGTGCTGCGCTTGCCGATGCCGAGTTCCTTGCAGATGGAATCGAGCAGGCTCGACGGCGTGGTGGTGGCCAGCGCACGCACGAACACGCCGTTGACACGGGTGACCAGCCAGGCGACGGCGGTGGTCTTGCCGTAGCCGGTCGGGCCTTCGACCAGGCCCATGCCGGGCATGCCGTAGGCGCGGTTCAACAGCGCGTCGGCGGCTTCGCTCAAACGCTGGACGTTGGAAATCGGAATGATCTTGCTGCGCATGTCAGCCTCCCTGTGGCTGGTTGGGTTACTTGTCGAAAAGTCGATCGATGCCGCGCTGGTCGGGCATGAGCGCCCGGTATTCATCGCCGAGACCGAACGCGGACGGTCCGAAGTCATCGAACACCATGCGGCGTCCGCGGTATTCACTGGTGTCCAGGTAGTTCTTCAGGAACTGCCGGTCGAGATCGTTGGGCTCGATGCCCTGGTGCTGCTGCAGCTCGATGCCGAGCGCACGCACGAATTTTTCTTCGGCGGTGGGTTCGGCCTGCTGATCCTTGCGTTGCAGTTCGGCCACTTCCTCGAAATCGCGCCGCGTCAGCGGTGGCAACGACGCCGGTGCGCCGTCCAGCGCCGCGGCGGCGGCCTGCGCGTTGCCGGTGGCATCGGTGGCGTGCGGCGCGGAGGGCTGCGGCAGCGGAATGACGTTGTCGGCGGCCGCTTCGCGGCGGTCCAGGATTTCATCCAACAGTTCGTGGGTGCGCACCTTGCGCGCGATGGCTTTCATCTCGCGCTTGGCGGCTTGCGTTTCGGCGGTCTGGCGCGCCTTGGCTTCGATGGCCAGTTCGTGCCGCGAAATCCCCAGCGCCTCGGGGCATTCGGCCACGCACACGAAGGCGTCGTCGTGGAACACCACCACGCGGCCGACGTCTTCGGTGTAGCGCACGTGCACGGGCTGGCCCACCAGCGCCGTGAGTTCCGGCGCGATGAACACCAGGTTGTCGATGCGCAGGCCCTTCTTGCCCACCACGCGCTGGCCGTGGCCGTCCGGCGCTTCCGCCAGCAGCACGTCCAGCATGCGCTCGTCTTCGACCATGCGCACCGTGCCGGTGTAGCTGGCGATCTTTTCCTGCACGGTCAGCTTGCCCAGCGACGCGCGCGGTTCGGTCTCGTAAATCGACTTCACCCAGCGATCGCAGAACGATTGAAGGCTGCGCGAATCCATCTTGATCTCGACCACGGCGTTCTTTTTGAACAGCCGGTCGGCAAACGCCTGCTTGGCTTCCAGCGCGGCGCGCTCGGAAACGTTGTGGCCGATGAATCCGGGCAGCAGCTCGAACAGATCGTGCAGGAAGGTGCGGAAACCGCGTTCGACGAAGGGTTTCTCCCAAGGGCTGAAGGGCGCCGAGCGGTTTTCGTCGATGGCGAGGTCACGCAGCACGCGCTGGAAGCGATGACTGACGTAATCCTGGCCATTGTCGATCTTCACCAGCTCCGGGACACCCCATTCCAGCAGCGCGCGGCGCAGCGCCAAGCAGAGCGCCTGCGAACTGGAGGATTTCGACACCAGGAACATGCGCCGGCGACTCCAGACGTCGCATACCTGCACGATCGTGTGGCGGCCGTCGGTCAACATCACATCGGCCGGGGTGGAGTCCATCTCCCAGCGTTGGTTGAGGCGCACGATGGATTCATCGACCGAGCCGAACGCGACCATGTACTTGTTCTTCCACTCGTCGGGGTTGCGCACGGCGCAGAACACCTGTGCGTTGTCGCGTTTCCAGGCCACCAGCCAACGCTGCAGGCTGCGCAGCCCAGGAACGGGTGTTTCAGTGCCGGAAAAACGCGCCTGGATGGCGCGATAAATCACCTTTGCACTGACGTGCGGCTTCTCGACCAGCAGTCCGACGACCAGCTCGTACAGCGCCGGCGTGCGATCGATCAGGCCATCGCCCGCGCGGTTGCCGTAATCGCCGGCCAGCGCCGCAGAGCTGCGCTCGCGGATGGCTTTGTCCCACCGGCGCAGCGAAACCGCCGAAACGTTGTCACCGACGATGCGCCGCGCGATGTCGGTCACCTCGATCAGACCCGCGTTGTAGTCCTGGGCGAACTGTTCGGCCGCGGTGTAAAGACCCATCTGACGCGCTTTCGCGTAGCTGCGCAGCGCGCCGACCATGTCGCTGCGTGCGTCGGCGCGATCGCGCTTGGTTCCAGTGAATCCGGCGTACCGCGCCATGCCGCGCTGCACGTTGCGCCAGCGCGCCTGTTCGGCCACCGCTTCGGCAACCTGGATGCGCGCGACTGCCGAGAACTCTTTCGCGGCGCGGCTTGCGATGGATATGGCTTCGCGGCGGCGCAGTTCGGCGCTGGTTTCTTTCGGCAGGCACGACTCGGGATATTCGCGCCCGCCGCCGCGGCCCTTGCGCTTGCGGAAGGGCCAGCTTTCGCGATCGCCCATGCGGCGCACGCTGGTCACATCACCAGGCAGCCCCGGCAAACCCGCCAGTTCGGCCACGCTGTACCAACGCTCGGTCGCGATCTGCGCGCCGTCAGCCATGCCGCGCCTCCGATATAGAACGATCCGCCGACGCCGACGCCGTGGCACAGGGGGGAGCCCCGACGCCGGCGCGGCAGATCGAAAGGGATGCTGCGGTGGCACCGATGGCATCGGCCATCGCGTCTTCGCCGGCCAGCGCGCGCTTCAGCGCGGCGCCATAGCGACGGAACCGTTCCGCCTGCACAGTGTCATCGGCCATCGTCGCGACGCGCGCCCGTGCCGTCATCGCATCGGCAGTGACATCCAGCGCCAACCAGCGCGCCAACCAATGTTCAGTGCCGCCGTAGGCCTGTTCGCAATACACGTTGCGCGCGTACTGGCCGGCGCGCGACGCGGGTTCGCCGACAATCAGGTCGACCTCGATGCGCACGTCTTCGGCGCGATGCTCCGTCCGGACGTTCATTGCGCCCTCTTCAAACGGCGTTTGATGGTGCTGGCCTGCGCATGCAGGGCATCGCGCTGGCGCTCGATGCGGCCGAGTTCCGCCGCCAGCGCGTCGGCACCGACATACAGCCGGCCGCCGCGCACGGTGCACAACCAGCTGGTCAACAAATGGGAGTCGCAAGCCGCTTCGAGGGCGGGAATCAGCCACAGCGGCGGGTTGAATTCCTCGCGGCTTTCGGCCGTGTACGCATCCAGCATGTATTTGCTGATGTCTTTGCCGGCATAGCGGCTGGCCCGCGCGGCGATCTCGTAGCGATCCAGCCCACTGGCGACGAACATTTCGCCGAGCAGATGCGCGATGGTCGCGCGATGATCCATGCTGGCCGGCAGCGCCGCTGGCGCCACAGGCACTTCAAACAGGTCCGGGGTGCGGGTGTCGCGGCGGCTCACGCGCACACCTCGGACGCAGAAAGGGTTGCGCGGTCACGTCGGCAGGAGGTCCGGCATGACTCGGCGAAGGGACCGGCGCCCGCGCTGCCGGGGTTTTCGGGAATGAGCGACCCGCGGCACTGTCCGGCTGATCCGCGCTCTGGACCCGAGCAGGGCGCTACGAAGGCGATGGCCACCGGCGTCCGGTCGATGGACGTCAGCGGCTGGAAGCATTGATGTCGCCGCGACCAGTCGGGGGCGCCGAAAGCACGGTGTTCGCGGGGACGCTGGCTCATGCCGGCAATCCCCACAGGAATGCGATAACGCAGACGCCGCCGGCCGCCAACATGCCCACCAGCAAGACCAGGTTGTCCTGACGATCCTGGTCGATGCCCTGGCTTTGCAGCCAGCGCCATGCGTGCTCGATCCCCCTGTAGATAGCGGGCATGTTCAGGCCACCTTGCGCGACTGCATATTGCTGTCTGCGTCGGCGGCGCTAGACTCGTCTGCAGGCAACTTCAGACCGAGCGCCACGGCGATTTCGTGCGAGCGGCCGCGGTAGCCTTTTTCACAACCGGTCAGCACGCGCGACACGGATTTGTTGTCCCAGCCGTGTTCCAGCGCCCACTCCTTGAAGGATTGGCCGCGGGCGCGAAACTGCGCACGCACCTGGTCGGGGGTCAGTGGTTGCTTTTTGCGGGTCATGGCGTGATTGCGATCCCTTGGAAATTGGCGAATGTCTAATTCATCGACAGATGCGGACTATACGCTTCAAAGCGGCATCGTCAAGTACATAAGCGGACTTTTTTCAGCGCCCGAGTTCACCCATTCCGCTCATTAGCGGATATCGTTTAACAAGTCCCAGCGGATCAATGACTTATGAATAACTCGGGCGCAACAGAGGATCGCCTTGGAAACGCACATGTTCCGCTTGACGAACTCGGGCGTCGCCTGACGCAGGTCTTGGACCTCTTCAAAACGCGCAAGCGGGCTGCCGAGATCGCAGAGCGATCCGTGGATATGCTGGCGAAATACGAAAAGGGGGCGGTTGAACCGCCTTTCAGCGGACTCGCGCGGTTATGCCTGGCAGCGGGCGTGCGCATGGAATGGCTCGCCACCGGCGAGAAGCCGATGCTTACGGGCGTGGAGGATGCGCACAGGTTGATTGATGATTGGAATTGGGGGCCTCCTACGAAGCCTCCCGAGCAACCCGAACGCGCACCACGCAAGGATTTTGAAGCCGAACCACGCGCCATCGAGGAACGTGATCAGCGGTTCCTGGCGGCCGCCATTCGCATCGTGGATGATCGACTTCACAGTTTCGGATTGCGCAGCTACACAAAGCCCGAGGAATTCGCCGAACTGGTCCGGATCGTGCTTGCAGATTTGAAGCGCGGATCGGCCGAGGATGCGGCGGCGACGGCTCTGGATCGCGTTCTCAATATCGCCCGCACGCCGCATCAGCCTTGAGGGAGGGCACGATGGACGGTGGGGTAGAAGCGCGCACGTCTGCGCGGTTGGATGAGGTGCTGCGCCGGATTCAGGAACGGAAGGATGCGGAGGCCGCAAACGACGGCGGGGAGAGACGTTCGGCGCCGCCACTGACGGTGCACGCGGGCCGCGATGTCGTTTTTGGAGCCTGTAGTGAG
>Ga0207707_10001638_pt1 | contig 20649 bp, 18 predicted proteins | sample KBSC83BmetaG_FD_184336 | JGI IMG/M metagenome (GOLD analysis project Ga0207707, IMG submission 184336) | Corn rhizosphere microbial communities from Kellogg Biological Station, Michigan, USA - KBS C8-3B metaG (SPAdes) (version 2) | ecosystem: Host-associated > Plants > Roots > Rhizosphere ...
CTACCGCCTGAAACCCACGGCGGCCCTGCCCGCACCACGTCAGGAGCGTCAGACCGACACAACACTCCGAGCAAGCTCGTCGTCCAACTCAGCTCGCCACCACGGTCAGCCGCCCTGACAAGCCCGGACCCAACCCGCTCAAAGACGCGTTGTTCAGCAGTCTCCTAGACACGGGTTAGCCCGGTCGGACCATCTCCAGGCGTAGCCATCAAGCGGCGAGATCAAAACCCGAAAGACCGGGTGTGACATCTGTTGCTTCTGCTTTGCCATGCGCTGACAGCGGGAGTGCGGAGCGGTGGGCCGGAGTCGCGCGCAGCGACGGACCCGTGATCACTGGATCGATCATCCGGGCCCTGCTGGACCAGGCCACAGGCGGGCGTACGCCGACACTGCTGCTGGTGTTCGCCTCACCATCCGTCGACCTTGCCGCCCTGGCCATTGCCCTCGACGCGGAGGTGCCTTCGTCGGTGGTGGTCGCCGGCGCGACTACCGCAGGTGAGATCTGGTCGGACGGCGCGCGCGGCAACGGCCTGGTCGTCATGGCCCTCGGCGGCGCAGGCCTGATCGCCTCATCCGTGCTCGTAACGGATGCCGCGGCCGATGTCCGTGTGGCCGGCGCACAGGTCGCGCACGCGCTCGCCGACGTCGAGGCCGCCCCTCATCGGGTGCTGATGATCCTCGCCGACGGGTTGGTCGGCGACCTTCAAGAGCTCGTACGCGGCGCGTATGACGTCGCCGGGGCGCTCGTTCCTCTCGTCGGCGGGTGCGCGGGTGACGACGGGCACATGCGCGAGACCTTCGTCATCTCGGGTGGTCGAGTGGTCAGCGACGCCGTTGTCGGTGTCGCGCTGGGTTCGCCTTCTCCGTTCGGCATCGGCATCCGGCACGGGTGGCGACGCATCGGCGACGCCATGCTCGTGACGTCCAGTCAAGGCACGCGGGTTCTCTCGATCGATGACGAGCCGGCGCTTGACGTCTATCTGCGTCGGCTCAACGCGCCGGAGCACGTGCGCACCGATCCCGCCGCCTTCACCGAGTTCGCAATGACGCACCCGATCGGGATGAGCCGACGCAGCGGCGAAGAGGTCCGCTTCATCGCCGGCGCGGACTTCGTCGAGCGGTCGATCCAGTGCATTGCCCAGGTGCCGCAAGGCGGAGTGGTCTGGATCATGGAGGGGGACGACTCGTCGGTCCTCAACGCCACCCGAGAAGCCTGCGCCGACGCCGTCGCGGCGATGGCCGGAGCACAACCGGTCGCCATGCTCGCCTTCGACTGCATCGCCCGGCGCGGGGTTCTCGGCGACGACGGCATCGGTCATGAAGTCGAGCTGATCAGCGCGGCGGCGGCGGGCGCTCCGGTCGCCGGCTTCTATACGTATGGCGAGATCGCGAGAACAAGAGGCACGGGCGGGTTTCACAACCAGACGCTCGTGGTCCTCGGGTTGTCTTAGGCGTGGACATGGACCGCGGGGGTTGGGCATCAGAGCAGCTGACGGCGTTTCTCGCTGCGCTGTCGAGCGCGACGGACGCCAAGGTTCTCGCGCAGCGCGCGGTGGATCTTGCTGCCGAGGCCGTCGAAGCGGAGGCCGCCGCGTTCCTCGAGGCGGGCGTGGTGCGCTCGGTCATCGGCTGGCCGGCCGGGGGCGCACCTGCGATGACGCTGGCCGAGCTGACCGCGGCATCGGGGGAGACTCGGGAGCTGCCTGACCTCGGCGCGTGCCGGATCTTCGCGGCGACGGTCGACGAGGACGAGCAGCGCGTGCTCATGGTGGCTCGCATCGGCGACACGGCGTTCTCCTACGAGGAACGCAACCTGCTGCGCGCGATGTCGCGTGTGTTGTCGCTCTCGCTGCGTTCATGTGAGCGCCTGCACCATGAGCGAACACTGCGCGACGACAGCGAGCGGCAGGCGTCGGAATACCGGCAACTGATCCGTGCGATCGAGGAGCGCCAGGCGCTGCTCGAACGGCTGACACGCATCCAACGCTCGATCAGCACCGGCGCGCCCTTGGAGCAGGTCCTGCACACGATCGCTGCCGGCGCCAAGGAGCTCTTGCGCTGCGACGTGGTCACCGTTCGCCGGCTGACCGATGAAGAGACCGCGGTGATCGTCGCGAGCGACGGCGCCGATCCCCACGCGCCCATCGCTCAGATGATCGGGCTGGACACCGGCATCAGCGGTCAGTCGATCAAGGAACAGCGGCTCATCGTTGCGCACGACTACCAGTCCGACGAGCGCTCACACGAATCGACGCGTGCGCGTGGCATCCGGGCGGGCATGGCGACGCCCGTCCGCGAGTACGGAGTGGTCGTCGGTTGCTTGACCGTCGGGAGCTGCGAGCCCGGCCGCCAGTTCAGCGAGGCCGAGCAGGAGACGCTGGTCTCGTTCGCCGCGCACGCAAGCCTGGCGATCAGTGAGGCGCGCAGCGCCGACGCACTCCGTCGTGCTCTTCACGACGCACAGCACGACGCGATGCACGACCCCCTCACGGGCTTGCCGAACCGTGCACTGCTGCGGATGCGGCTCGACCAGGTCGCCCAAGGCCGGCGGCACGACGACGGCGCCGTTGCGTTGCTGTTTCTCGACCTCGACAACTTCAAGCACATCAACGACAGCCTCGGGCACGACGTCGGCGACGCGCTCCTCGTTGCCGTGGCCCGACGGCTCACCGACGAGATCCGGCCGTCGGACACGATCGCTCGCCTGGGCGGCGACGAGTTCGCCGTACTCGTCGAAGGACTAGGTGCCGACACCGACATCGAGCAGGTAGCGGAACGCTTGCGCGTCACCTTGAGCACGCCCGTGTCCATCGACGACCGCGACCTTGATGTCGGTGCAAGCATCGGCATCGCGGTGTGGAACGGCCAGGACGACATCCACTCGCTGTTGCGCAGCGCCGACCTCGCGATGTACGAGGCGAAGCGTGCAGGCGGCGGGCGGTACACGTTGTTCCACCCTGAGATGCATAGCCGCACGCTGCTACGGCTCAACCTCGAACATGATCTGCGCCGAGCGGTGACCGATGGGCAGATCAGGGTCAACTACCAGCCCGTCGTCGACCTGGCGACCAACCGGATCACCGGCATCGAGGCACTGGCCCGCTGGGAGCACCCGGAGCGTGGGGTAGTCAGCCCGGCCGAGTTCATCCCGGTCGCCGAGGCGACGCAACTCATCCACGCCGTCAGCGAGGCGGTCCTGCGACAGGCGTGCGCAGCGGCGCGGGACTGGCCCGACGACGTCCGGCTGAGCGTCAACCTCTCGCCCTGCCAGATCGGTCCGGACCTCCCGCGACGGATATCCCGACTCGTGCGCGAGGAGGGATTCGATGCTCATCGCATGACCGTCGAAGTCACCGAAGGTGTCGCGATGATGGACTCGCCTGAGATGGCGTTCATCTTCGCGCAGCTCAACGAGCTCGGCTTCAGCATCGCGATCGACGACTTCGGCACCGGCTACTCGTCACTCGGGCGACTCCGTCAGCTGCCGGTGGACACGTTGAAGATCGACCGGAGCTTCGTCACGGACCTCGACACCAAAGAGGGCGTCGCGATCATCGGTGCGATCTTCGCGTTGAGCCGAGCCGCCGAGCTCACCACCATCGCGGAGGGGGTCGAGACCGCCGAGCAGCTGGCCGCATTGCGCATGCTCGGCTGTGACCACGTCCAGGGCTACCTCATCGGCCGGCCGATGACGGCCGCCGCGGTGCGGGAGCTCTTGGAGCAGCGCACTGCCAGCACCCTGCACCCGGCTGCCCTGGCCGGTCCGGACGCCTTCGTCGCGCCCGACTTCCCGACCGACGTCCTCGTCTTCCGGCGTGTTGCGCCCGGACGCTACGCGCACATCGGCGGCCGTGGCCGCGGGAGCGGATGGGCGGGCATCGTCGAGCTGACGGATGGGACCTCGGACATCGGTGTCCAGCTTCCGGCGTCCCCGGGCCAGGTCGTCCGTTACAGCTCTGCCGCGCCGCAGCAGATCGTCGGGCCCTACTGGGCCAGGGACGCTGCGCTCGTCGCGGTCGACCACGACCTGATCGCGGTACTCGCCGACGCCGATGCGGACATGACTCCCTTGATCGACTCGGAGCTTCGCGCGCTCGCTCTGTCCCACGTCCGCGCGCTGACCGCGGTCAGCCCTGCCAAGCGGCTCTCCGACGAGCTGGAGGTCTATGAGGCGGTCCGCAGAGTGACAACAGTCGTCGCGCAGGACGTGCCGACGATCATGCGGCACATCGCTGACAGTGCGGTCGACGCGCTGTCCTGCGAGGTGGCGATCATCGTTCTCGCTGACGGCCGTTTCGAGATGGTGACGCGCTGTGGCTTCGAGCCGCGCGACCCGGCGGACCGTGTCGCCAAGTCCGTACTCGCGATCGCCGAGGATGTCGACGGCTTCATCTGCACCCAGAACGCTGCGCGTTGGGCCGGCCCGCTGTCCTCGCTCGACCGGATCGCCTCCTGGTCGATGGCGCGGCTGCCGAGTGTCGACGGTGCGCTCTTCGTCGCGCACAGCGAACTGCGGCCGCGCGGCTTCACGACTTTGTGTCAACGGCTGGCGCGCGAGCTAGCCGCGGCAGCACAGACGCCGTTGCACGTCGCTCTGTTGCGCGAGGTCCTGCACGACGTTCCCGAGCCGCGAGCGACAACTGATACTTCCGTGACGTCGGGCGCTGCATAACCCTAGTCGCCGAACCCACTCCACACCGGAGCAGAGTCATGGCACTCTGCTCGACGTGAATGCAATCCGGCATCGTCCTGGCTTGGACGGTGTGCGTGCGTTGGCGATCACGGCAGTGCTGCTTTACCACGGACAGGTCGCCCGGTTCTCCGGCGGCTTTCTCGGCGTCGACCTGTTCTTTGTCCTCAGCGGCTTTCTCATCACGTCGCTGTTGCTCGACGAGCGCGCGCGCCGGGGCACGATTCACCTCGCCGGCTTCTGGCTTCGGCGTGCGCGTCGGCTGCTGCCCGCCGCGTTTCTCGTCGTACTGGTCTCGCTGATCGTCACTGCGGCCTGGCATCCCGCTGAGCTGCGCACGTTGCGTGGTGACGCGCTGGCGGCGTTGCTCTACATCAACAACTGGCACCAGGTGTTCGCCCACCGGTCGTATTTCGCCTCGTTCGACCGCCCGTCGCTGCTGCAGCACTATTGGTCTCTCGCGGTCGAGGAGCAGTTCTACCTCGTGTGGCCGCTGGCGCTACTGGCCATGCGCAAGTGGACCCGGCATCGCATCGCGTTCGTCGCACTCCTCGGTGCGGCCGGCTCCGCCGTGCTCATGGCCACCCTCTACAACCCGAACGTCGACCCGTCGCGGGTCTACTACGGCACCGACACGCGGGCCATGCCGATCATGGTGGGCGTCGCGTTGGCATGCCTCTGGCCGGTCATGAGCGCAGTCCGTCCGATCGGGCTCGGTGCCGCTCGGTTGCTCGACGTCCTCGGGGTTGCTGGGCTGGTCGTGCTCCTGGTGGCCATGACGTCGTGGACCGACTACGGCTCGTTCGCCTATCGGGGCGGCTTCGTGATAGCCGCTGCTGCCGGCGCGCTCGTCGTCGGGAGCGCTGCGCATCCCGCCAGCCGGTTCGGGCACGCGCTGTCCTGGTCGCCGCTGGTATGGATCGGCCGCCGCAGCTACGGCATCTACCTGTGGCACTGGCCGGTGATGGCCCTGTCGCGGCCCGACGTCGATGTGCAATGGCCGTTGTGGGCGCTCGTGCCTGCGCAGATCGGTATGACGGTTGCTCTCGCCGAAGTGAGCTATCGCTTCGTCGAGATGCCGTTCCGCACCGGCGCCGTACAACGCCGCTTGCGTACGCTCTCGCTCACGCTGCCCGTGCCCAGGCGCCGGTTGGCGATGTCGGCGACAGCAGCCGCGATGGCGGGTGTCATTGCGGTCTTCGCGGCGCTGCCGGCACCGGCACAGCAACGCCCGTTCCGGCAACTGGCCTCGGCAGACGCGCTGGTGCCGGACTCGCACATCCGCGCGCCGGGGGAGCACGGCCGGGTCAAGGCGGTCAGCCACTCGTTGGCCCGCCGGCCCGTGCTGATGGTGGGTGCGTCGGTGATGTTGGCCGCCATCCGCCCACTGCACGACACGTTGCACGCGATCGTCGACGCGAAGGTCGGCCGGCAACCCGACGAGATCGTCGACCGGCTGCGTGCCTATCGCCGCCACCATGCGCTGGAGCCCGTCGTCGCCGTACAGATCGGGGAGAACGGGCCGTTCACGACCGAGGAAGCCGAGGGCTTGAAGCGGGCGCTCCGTGGTGTTCCGCTCGTCGTCCTCATCAACCTGCGCAACCCCGGCCGGAGCTGGATCGCGGTCTCGAACAAGAAGATTGCGCACCTCGGCAAGACATGGGCGCCGGCAGTGATCGCGGACTGGCGCGATGCCAGCGCGAACCCGAAGCTGCTCTGGGACGGTGCGCACCCCAACGCGCAGGGGGCCGTCGTCTACGCGCGGACCGTCCGCACAGCCATCGACAGCCGAGAGACCGTTGCCCTGCGTGGCGGCTGGACATCGCCATGACTTCGAACGTACGTTCGACTTCATGTGGGATGACGGCCTCAACGATGAGCAGCTCGAGGTAGCCCGGCACGGACGCGAGCCGTTGGTAGTCATGGCCGGCGCAGGCAGTGGCAAGACCCGGGCGTTGACGGCGCGCGTGTGCGCGCTGCTCGAGCGAGGTGTCGCACCGGAGCGCATCCTGCTGCTCACATTCACCCGAAGGGCGGCCGACGACATGCTCGCGCGCGCGAGCGCCCTCGTCGGCGCGTCGTCGCTGGCGAGCCGACGGCCGTGGGGTGGGACCTTCCACGCGATCGCCTACCGGCTTGTTGCCATGCATACCGAGGCGTTGGGCCTTCCCGGCGTGAGCGTGCTCGACCCTGCCGATGCGGCGGTGACGATGGACATGGTGCGCGAGGAGCGCAAGCAGCTCGTCGGCACGGACGAGCGGCTGCCTCGATCCGGCACCCTTGTCGAGGCGATCTCGCGAGCGGTCAACACCAGCCAGCCGCTGCGCGCGGTGATCGACGCCGAATATCCCTGGTGCGTGCCGCAAGCCGACGCCGTTGCCGAGCTCGCACGTGCTTACGTCGCCAGAAAGCGCGCGCATGGACTCCTCGACTTCGACGACCTGCTGCTTGCCTGGCGAGCGCTGCTCAACGACCCGACGATCGGCGCGACGATCCGTGACTTGTGGGACCACGTGCTTGTCGACGAATACCAGGACGTCAACCAGCTGCAGGTCGACATCGTCGCTGGACTGCGGCCGGATGGGGCGGGGCTGACGGTCGTGGGTGACGAGGCGCAGGCGATCTATGGCTTCCGCGGCTGCGACCCGTCACACCTGCATGACCTCACGATGCGTTATCCGCAGGCGACGGTGATCAAGCTCGAGCGCAACTATCGGTCCAGGCAGCCGGTCCTCGACGTGGCCAACGCGGTTCGCCCCGAGGGACAAGCCGGCCCGCTCGTGCTCGCCGGCGTCCGTGGGGGAGGGCGGCGCCCGGCCTTGGTCAGTGCCCATGACGCGTCCGAGGAAGCCCGCGCGGTTGTCGACCTCGTGCTCGCTGCGGCCGCTGACGGTGTGCGGCTGCGCGATCAGGCCGTTCTCGTGCGGGCGGCCCATCACAGCGACTTGCTCGAGCTCGAGCTGTCGAGTCGACGGGTGCCGTTCCGCAAATACGGGGGACTGCGCTTTCTCGAGGCCAGTCACGTCAAGGACTACCTGGCGGCGCTTCGCGTCATCGTCAACCCGAGTGACGAGGTGTCGTGGTTCCGTCTGCTGAGACTGCACGACGGTGTCGGCAGTTCGCATGCGCGCCGACTGGCCACGTCGCTGACGGATGTCTCGACGGCGTTGACGGAGCGGCACGCGAGCTCGGTGGCTGCGGCGCCGGCGAAGTCGCGGCTCGCGTTGCAAGGAACATTGCAGGGGCTCGCCGACGCGGCGGGCCGCGACAAGACCGTCGTCCAAGCACAGGCCGTCCTGCAGACGTTGCGGCCGCTGATCGAACGTCGGTATGACGACGCGTCCCCGCGCCTCGCTGACCTGGGCCGGCTGGTCGATGCGGCCGCATGTGCGCCCGACTTGGCTGCGATGGCGGCCGAGCTGACTTTGGATCCGCCGGCATCGACCGGCGACCTCCCCGGGCCGCCACACATCGATGAGGACTATCTCGTTCTGTCGACCGTGCACTCGGCGAAGGGCTTGGAGTGGTCACGTGTGCACGTGATCGGCTTGGTCGACGGCGCGTTCCCCTCCGACATGTCGTTCAGCTCCTCTGAGGGGGTCGCCGAGGAGCAGCGGCTGTTCTACGTCGCGGTCACGCGCGCGCGTGACGAGCTGCATCTTCATGTGCCGTTGCGGTTGCCACATCATCGGAGGGCACGCGACGACAAGCACTCCTACGCACCCGCCAGTCGGTTCCTCGACCGCGCCGAAGCGTTGTGCGAACGCGTCGAACGTGCCCCCGCGCGACCGTCGCTCGAACCGGTGTCCGCGACGTCGAGAGTCGCGCTGCCGACCCTCGACGACCTCTGGGCATGACCGTTGCTCTGTACTAGCACCATGACAACCGCCAAGGAGCTGGGTGCGACATCCCTTCAACTGACGAAGGATCGGGACCGCGCGGGCTGGCTCGCGCTGTTCGCACCGGACGCCTTCGTCGAGGATCCCGTCGGCGGCAAGCGACATCACGGCATCGAGGCGATCACCGAGTTCTACGACTCGACGATCTCGACCGTCGAGTCGTTCGACTACGAGATCGAACGCTGCTACTTGGGTGGGGCCGAGGCTGCGTTCGTCATCCGGTTCGACATCGTCGCCGCCGGAATCCGGCTCGACATGGATGTCGTCAATGTCTACGCCGCTGACGGCGACCGGTTGCGCTCGCTGCGGTCCTTCTGGGACGGAACCCGCCAGGGGCGATCGGCGTGACCGCGATCGACTGGGGCGTAGGTCGCTACGAGACCACGGCGCAGACCCTTCTGCCTGCTGCGGAGACGGCGGTCGCCGTCGCTGCTGTCGCCGTTGGTGATCGTGTCGTCGACATCGGTTGTGGGACCGGCAACGCCACACTCCTGGCCGGCGCGACCGGTGCCGACGTCATCGGTGTCGACCCGGCCCCGCGACTGTTGGAGGTCGCACGAGCTCGGGCCGAGGCCGGCGGGCTTTCCATCGAGTTCAGGTCCGGCAGTGCCGCGGACCTGCCCTTCGATGACGGGTCGGTTGACGTCGCCATGTCAGTGTTTGCCGTCATCTTCGCGCCGGACCCGGCTGCTGCCGCAGCAGAGATCGCGCGCGTGCTCGCGTCGTCCGGTCGCTTGATTCTGACGGCATGGGTGCCCGATGGTGCGTTCGGCGAGGTGACCCGGCTCAGCATGCGGATCGTCCGCGAGACGCTGGGGCTGGCCGAGCCACCGCCACCCTTCGCCTGGCATGAGCAGGAGGCGGTCGCCGTTCTGTTCGCGCCATACGGCTTCGCGGTGAGCTCCACGACGCATCCGATCGTGTTCACCGGGGCGACGCCGGACGCGGTCTACGACGACGGTGCGGACAACCCGATTGCCGTCACCCACCGAGCGGCATTGGAGTCAGCCGGTCGCGGCGAACAGATCGATCGCATCCGCACCGAGGCGATCGAGATCCTCCATCGGCGTAATGAGGACCCGACGGCCTGTCGGGTCACGAGCTACTACGCCGTGCACGTCCTGCAGCGCTAGCCGGCGAGCTGTAGGCCGAGCGCATCCCAGACGCGTGTGACGTGAGGTGAGACGCGCACGACGCGCGGCTGCTCCTGGAGGGCGAAGTCGTGCAGCGTGCTGGCACCGGCGCCGTCGACGAACGTGAGCTCTTCGAGCGAGAGCTCGGTGTCGCTCAGCAGTGGACGCACCGAGTCCAGCAGCACGCGCAGGTCTGGCAAACACAGCCGTTCCACTTCGCCGCTCAGGCGAAGGACTCCGTCGGCGTCGCCACGGAAATGGAACTCGCTGGGGCGACTGCCCGTCGTGAGGTTCATGTCGTGCACGGCGTCGAGTAGGGCGTCGTCGAGTGGTCTCGATGCCTGTGACTCGAAGCCGCAGAGCCCGATCAAACGATGCTGAGGGATCGTGGTCGCAACGCGCAGCTCGTATTCGAGCCACGTGTAGGGGTTGTCCAGCAGCTCGAGGACCGTCCCGTTGTCGGCGTAGACGCGCAGCGCCGGATAGCCGAGCGCAACTGACTCGTCCGCCAGGGCCGCGAACTCGCTGACGCGTTCGGCGCTGCTGAGCCGGCCGGACCCGAGGTAGGCGTCCTCGACGTGGCCGACGATGAGCTGGCCCGCACTGATGAGGCGGTCGACGTTGACGCCTAGGCCATCGAGGATCGCGGGGGCGTCGGTCCGGGAGAAGAACGCGAGCCGTTCGCCGCGGCGCAAGCCTTCGTCGAGGAAGGCGAGCACGGTCGCCTCACGCTCCTGGCTGTTCGCAAAGGAGCAGCAGGCGTGCGTGCCTGGTTCGGTCATCTGCGGCCCCCCTCATGATCATAAGAGTCCTGCCGCGCCCGACAAGACCTGTTGCTCTGGTTGCCGGAGGTCTTTCGGGCTATGGAGAGACCACTGCCGGCGGCCTAGCGTGGCAGAGATGCCGAACGGCAGCAGGGTGCGCGCCGCTGTTGGCCGGGGACAACAGCACGCCGTCGAGCGCTGGTCCGGCTCCCATGCAGAACACGTGTGGAAGCGGCTCAACGCTTTCGACTATGTCAACCGCGCGATGCTGTTCGCAGCGACCCTTCTGTTGGGCTTCGTACCTTTCCTGATCGTCCTGCAAGCCCTCGCCGGGCGCAGTGCCGCGACCGGGGCAATCCGCCGGTTCGGCCTCGACCGCTCCGCGGCGGACGCACTGAAGCAGGTGTTCACTTCCCCCTCATCGACGTCCAGCTCCGTGCAGGGTTTGGGCTACCTCTTCTTCGTGCTCAGCGGGATTGCCGGTGCATCCGCCGTCCAGGAGCTCTACGAGCGTGTGTTCGACGTCCCCGAACGCGGCCTGCGGGGTTTGCCGCGTCGGCTGCTCTGGCTGGCGTTCCTGATCGCGGTGCTGGCGGTCTCCGGTGCCGTCTCGCCGTGGCTGCTACGCGAGGCGGGTCCGGTGGCAGTCGCCGTGCTTGCACTTGTCGTGGTCACCGGGTTCTGGTGGTTGACGATGTGGCTCTTGCTCGGCGGCCGACGGGGATGGCGCGACCTGTTGCCCGCGGCGATAGCGACGGGCGTCAGCTGGCTCGCCATGACGATCGTGTTCCGGCTGACGATGTCGCACACCATCACGTCGAACTACCGCGAGTACGGCGCCATCGGCGTGATCTTTGCTCTTATGTCGTTCCTGATCGCGGTCGGTGTCGTCATCGTGATGGGCGCGGTCATCGGCGAGGTCTGGCGCGAGCGGCATCCGGCGAGGTCGGCATCATCCGGCCGGGACGATGGCCCCGGCAACGCCGCCCCGGCAACGTGCGGAGATGAGTAACGCCGGCGTCTCTCCGGTCGCGGTGATCCGTTCACCGGCCTACCTGCGGCTGCTCGTGCTCGCCTTCGTGCTCGGTGCGCCGGTGTCCGCGGCGGCGTACTGGTTCCTCAAGCTCACCGAGCTGTTGCAGCGGTGGACCTATCTGGATCTGCCAACGGCAGTCGGGTTCGACAAACAGCCGACCTGGTGGCCGGTCCTACCTCTCGCCTTGGCCGGTGTCGTCGTTGCGCTGGTCATCCAACACCTGCCGGGCAAGGGCGGGCACTCGCCGGCAGACGGTTTCCACCCCGGCGGCCTGCAGATGCCCAAGACGTTGCCCGGCGTGGCCCTCGCCGCACTCGCCAGCATCGGCTTGGGCGCGGTCGTCGGTCCGGAGGGACCACTGGTCGCGCTCGGCGGAGGGCTGGCCTACCTGGCTGTGGTTCTCTCCCGTCGCGACGTGCCGGCACAGACGGGCGCCGTGATCGCGGCTACCGGCAGCTTCGCCGCAATCAGCACGTTGCTGGGCACTCCACTCGGCGGCGCATTTCTACTCATGGAGGCTTCGGGACTCGGCGGCCCGCTTGCCACGATGGTGCTCCTGCCCGGGTTGCTGGCGTCAGGCGTCGGCGCGCTGATCTTCGTCGGCTTCGACGCACTGACGGGTTACGGCACTTTCTCGCTGGCGATCACTGGGCTGCCGACCATGCCCGCCCCGACCGGTGCCGAGATGGGTTACGCCGTCGCGGTCGGTGTGCTGGCCGCGCCGCTGTGCCTGCTCATCCACGCAGCGGCCGTCCGCCTGCGATCCGTGGTCGCGCGGCACATTCTCGTGCTCACGCCCGTGGTCGGTGTCCTGATCGCTGGGCTGGCGATTGGCTATGCCGAGGCAACCGGGCACGCCACGTCCGACGTGCTCTTCTCCGGCCAGGCGGCGCTGCCGACACTTGCGGCCAACCACGCGGACTACACAGTGGGCGCACTCCTGCTGCTCGTGGTCTGCAAGGCAGTCGCGTATGCCGGTGCGCTGAGCTCCTTCCGCGGCGGCCCGACCTTCCCGGCGCTGTTCCTCGGTGCCGCAGGCGGCATCGCGCTGTCACATCTGCCTGGACTCAACCTGGTGGCCGGCATTGCAATAGGGCTGGCGGCGATGACTGCCGGCATGTTGCGGTTGCCTTTGACGGCAGTGCTTCTGACCACCCTGCTGTTGGGTGCCGATGGTTACAACGCGGTGCCGCTCAGTGCGATCGCTGCAGTGGTTGCTTACGTGCTGGTCGAGCGCCTGTTGCCGGCGCCGAGTGCGGCGCCGGCAACAGGCGCGGATGCGCCGATGCCGCGTCAGCGCGCCGCGGCGAGCACCTCACCTACCGCGCCGACACCGTGATTGAGCTGATAGTCGATGTTGACGGCTGCGCTGATCAACGCGAGATGGCTGAATGCCTGCGGGAAGTTTCCGAGCTGCTCGCCCGTCGGTCCGATCTCCTCGGAGAAGAGTCCCAGGTGGTTGCCGTAAGTGAGCATCTTCTCGAACGTCAGCCGCGCGTCGTCCAAGCGGCCAGCGCGCGCGAGCGCGTCGACGTACCAGAACGTGCACATCGAGAACGTGCCCTCCGACCCGCGCAGCCCGTCGGGGGAGGCCGCGGGGTCGTAACGGTAGACAAGGCTGTCCGACACCAGCTCGTTATCCATCGCATGCAAGGTCGACTGCCACATCGGATCACGCGGCGAGATGAAGCCGACCAGAGGCATGTAGAGCAGCGCCGCGTCCAGGACGTTGGTGCGGTAGTGCTGGACGAACGCCTTGCGTTCGTCGTTCCAGCCACGATCCATGATCTGCCGGTAGATCATGTCGCGTACCGTCGTCCAGCGGTTGAGGTCGGCCGGGCGACCCCTTGACATCGCGAGCATGACCGCGCGGTCGAGAGCGACCCACGACATCAACCGTCCGTAGGTGAAGTCCTCGCGCCCGCCGCGCGTTTCCCAGATCCCGTCCTCGGGCTGGTCCCAGTGGTCGCACAGCCAGTCCATCAGCCGGGCGATGCCCTGCCAGTTGGCGTGCGTGAGGGGTACGCCGTGCTCGTCGCCGAGCCTGATCGAGTCGAGTGCCTCCCCGTAGATGTCGAGCTGCAACTGTGTCGCGGCGCCGTTGCCGATGCGCACCGGACGCGAACCACGCCAACCTTCGAAATGCGACAGTTCTTCTTCGGGGATGTCGGGACTGCCGTCGACGCGGTACATGATCTGGAGCGGCGAGCCCTGCCCGTTCAGCGAACGCGACTCGGCGATCCGGTCGCTCACCCATTGAATGAAACCTTCGGCCTCGTCGGTGTAGCCGAGACCGAGCAACGCGTAGACCGAGAACGACGCATCGCGAACCCAGGTGTAGCGGTAGTCCCAGTTGCGTTCGCCACCCGGCTGCTCCGGCAGACCGGCTGTTGGCGCGGCCACCAGCGCACCAGTCGGCTTGTAGGTCATCAGCTTGAGCGTCATCGCGGATCGCTCCACCTGCTCACGCCACCGGCCGACGTACGTCGACCGTCCGATCCACCGTCGCCAGAAGTCACGCGTGTGCTCGAACATCGCTAGGACCTCGTCCGGCGGCAGGTCGCGGGGCGGCCCGTCCGGATCAGATTCCAGGATCACCCCGCCGATGTCGCCAGCCTTCGCGGCAAGCGTGGCGCGTACCCCTTCGTCGTGGTGGGTCACTCGTGGCTGCTGTTCCACCGGTACGTCGCGGCGTCGTACGACGTGCACTGCGAGATTGACGCCGTCGTCGCCGGCGAAGGCGACGCCATGCTCCGTGATCTCGGTCTTGTGTGGTTGCCTGCCGTAGTCGAAGCGTGGCTGGCAGTCGAGCACCAGCGACACCTGACCTCGTACGACGCGGATCAGCCGCACGATCCGATGCCGATCGGTAGCGCTGCCCTCGATCACCGGCATGAAGTCGATGACCTCGGCCACACCGCCAGCACTGAGGAATCGCGTGACGAGCATCGCGGTCCCGGGCAAGTAAAGCTGCTTGCTCACGAAGTCGTCGTTCTCGGGATGGATGGAGAAGTGGCCGCCCCGATGACGGTCCAGCAGGGCAGCGAAAACGCTCGGCGAGTCGAATCGCGGCGTGCAGAACCAGTCGATAGTGCCGTCGGTCGCTACCAGCGCACTTGTCTGCAAGTCACCGATGAGGCCGTGGTCACCGATCGGCGGGTAAGTCTGCATGGCGCACTCCTGTTGGTGTGGGGGATTCTTCGGCGACCGGTGTTGCCGGCGTTATGCCCAGCGCGTTTCGGCGATGCTGCGCCGCAGTGAGGATCACGCGGGCCAAGACGCCGACCACGATCAGGTCGCCGACCATCTGGATGGTCACAACGATGCGCATCGCTTCGGACTTCGCGACGATGTCGCCGAAGCCGACCGTCGAAAACACGGTGACGGTGAAGTAGAGGGCATCGGTGCGGGTCAGGCTTGATGAGAAGTCGCCGGGATGGTTGCTGGAGGCGACGAAGTACATCGAGGCGAAGACGAGGATGAACAGTGGCAGGACGACAATCAGTGCTTCGATGGCGCGCAAGGCCGGGTACCTCGCGCGCATCACAGCCTTGACCTGCATCACCGCGATGAGGACGAACGCGACCGCTCCGATGGCGATTGTCACCGCGTCCCCCAGATTGCGCGGGCGCGCCAACGGCAGGTTGTAGTAAAGGACAACCAGGACAGCGAAGCTCAGCACCGATCGCGTCAGCGCCCACGTGGTAGAAAGCCGCGTCGGTCGGCGTGCAGTGGTCACGTTGTGCCGAGGAACTTGCGCAGCCAGTACGCCGACATGCCCCTCGGGTAGTCGGTCACCATGCCGACGACGTCATAGCCGTGGCGCAGGTAAAGCTGCGGCGGCCCACCCGAGTGGGTGAAGAGAACGACCTGACGACAGCCTCTCCGCGCCGCTTCTTGTTCGGCCGCGATGAGCAGCGACGAGGCGATGCCTTGCCGACGAACGCCTTCGTCAACCCACAACGTCAGAAGCTCACAACAGCCTCCCCACGTGGACGCGTGCAACCCGGCAAACGCCTGTTGTCGACCGTTGCGAGCGACGACCGCAAACTGCTGTGTGTCGTCGTCGCCGGCGCGCCGGACGAGGTCAGCGTCTACGTTGTGCTCGAGCGCGGTGATCTCCGCCACGTCCGGCGCGCACTCGATCTCGATCCGCCACGACGCCGACGAGCGTTCAGTAGTGCTGGTGGCCTGCGCCACCACTCACTCGAGAGCAAGCAGCTGCTCGAGCAGAGCGGCGTCGTCGAAGTAATGGCGGAACGCCGAGACCCGGTCGCCGCGCAAGTCCGCGAACGTTGCGCCGGCGAGGTGCACCGTGCCGCCGGTGGGCGGGATGGTGAAGTCCTCGATCTCCAACGGTCCGGTGAATCGTGCGCTCATTCGCCACTCGGCAGCGACACGGTCGCGGCTCGCGTCCATCCGGTTCACAGTCACCTGTACGGACGTAAACGCGTCGTGGCGGTCGTCGAACTCTGCAAGGAGCTCATCGCGCGAGTGGACGTTGATTGTCGGGGACCACCCGGCAACATCATCGGTCACAATTGCGCCGACGACCTCTTGGTCGCCGAGTACCGAGGCCTCAATCAGCCGCCGGACGACCGACCGCTGGTCGGTCAGGGTGGATGTCTGCGTCATTACCTTCTCCGTGTCGCTTCCTGTCGGCGTCAGATGCCGAGCAGCTTGGCCTTCGCCGCGCTGAACTCCTGGTCGCTCAGCACGCCCTTGTTGTGGAGTTCGACCAGGTGGTCGAGGTCACCCACTCCGTCGTCAGTGCCTGCTGCCTGAGTTGCCGCGGGGGGCGCAGCAGGCTGTGGTGCGTAGTTGCCGCTTTGGGTCGTGTCGTACGCCGCCTCGGCCTGCTCGTTGTACTGATCCTGCTGGGCGCGTCGCTTGCCGGCGTGGTAGGCGACCCCGGCCGTCGCCGCCCCGGCGGCAAGACGCATGACCGGGCGTCGCCGGCGGAACATGAGCCCCATCGCCTGTCCTCTCTCTTAGTGCGCCGGGGTCACACCCCGGTCAGCGCGGTGACTTCGCCGTCAGCGACGGCCTTGCTCAGGACCAGGTGGTCACGCTCGTTGAGGCCGGCGTAGACCTCGGCGAACTTGAGTAACGCGCGGTCGAAGGCGTCGCTCTCGCCGAGATAGCTGCTGATGGCAACGCGGTCGCCCGTGCGCGCATGGGAACGCGCCAGCGCCCAGGCGCACACCGTGCCATAGATGACCAGACCCTTTGGGCGCAGCAGCCCGATGTCGACTGACATCTTCCAGTCGCGCAGCTGGCGGAAGTAGAAGTCTCGTCGCACGCCATCCACCCCGTCGGTCCTCAACCAGCCGAGAAAGATGTCGCTGGACTCCTGTGTACGTCGTTGCCCTGTGACGACACGCTCTCCCTGGTTGTCGAATCCGCTGGGGTCGAGGAACTCCTCGAGTACCGACTGCTGTGCCTCTTTGATCTGTAGGAAAAGTGGATCGTCCTCGTCCCGACCGAGCATCAGGACGACCCAGCATCGCGTTCCGACGCTGCCGACGCCGACGACCTTGCGGGCCATGTCGGCGAACCGGTACTGGTCGAGCAAGGGCCGCAGGTCGGCACGCAGCGTTGCCTTGTAAGCGTCAAGCAGATCGAAGAACCGGTCCTGGATCGCAGCGCGTTCGTCGTCGGATAGCAGCTCCGCGATCGGGACGAGCAATGGTGGATCGGACCTGATCACCCGGCGGCCCCCGTCGATCCGGGTCAGCTTCGACAGTGCCTGCATGCTGTCGCGGGTGCGGGCCTTCGCGAACCCCTTCGCCAGCGCCTTGCGACGCTTTTGATCGAGTTGCGCGGTGACCCGGGCGCCGAAGTCGTCGACGTCTGCATGCGCATACCAGACATCGAGGTCGCGCATCTGCGCGAACTGCGCCATCGCGTTCCGGTAGCTTGCGGTCGCTGCAAGGGCGACCTTGCGTACCTGCTTCGCGCTCAGCCCGTTGTCGCGACCGGCGATCACCAGGCTCGTAACGAGGCGTTTGACGTCCCATTCCCAGGGTCCGACCAGTGTTTCGTCGAAGTCGTTGACATCGAAGACGAGCCGGCGCTCCGGCGTCGCGAACAAGCCGAAGTTGGACAGGTGCGCGTCGCCGCACGCCTGCACGGGCAGGCCGGTCCGTGCGGTGCCCGCGAGATCCGCGGCCATCACCCGCGCCGCGCCGCGGTAGAACGTGAACGGTGACACGAGCATTCGCCCATAGCGGATAGGTACGAGATCCGGCACTCGGGAGGCGGACTGCGCCTCCAGCAGCGCGACCGGGGACGGGCGGTCTACGGAGATCGCTAGGTCGGCGTGGCTCTCGAGCGGGACGAGACGCTGTAACGAAACGCCGTACGCTGCTCGCTCCTTCGTCGTCGCGGTCGTTGACAATGGGCTCTGGAGCGGAGCGATCGTGACAGTCGGTGCGCCAACACCGGCGGTAGATGCACTCATGTCGCCCAGCCCGTCAGTTGTAGTCGTGTCGGATTTCGCGACCGTGGACGGTGACCGCCCAGATGACGAGCACGTCGATCGTGATCATGATCAGCGACCAGAGCGGAAACGCCGCGAGGAATCCGAGATTGATGAAGGTGTTGACGAGGGCGACAGCGACCGTGAATACCCGGGCCCACGTCTTGCCGGTCAGCAGGGACGCACCTGCGAACACGGCAACCACTCCGATGCCAATGTGAACCCAGCCCCAACCGGTGTAGCTCATGTGCACGAGCAAGCCATGTCGGCCGACGTGGAAGTAGCTCTTGTCGACGAGTGCGACGATGCCTTCGATGACGGCGAACCCGCCGAGCAGCATCATCATCAGGCCGGCGAACAGGACCCAGCCGACCCACGCGGATGGTGCGTCCGGCGACGTGTAGCCGTGGACTGAGGGGCCGGCAGATCTCGACGTCTCAGTCATTCGACTGCCTCCTGCCGAGTGGGGTGAGGGGACGCCCGACGAGGTTCCAAGGGTTTCGCTGCGGCGGTGGCTTGCATCATGCGGCGGGGGTGATGTGACTCAGCCGCTGTCATGTGCGCGCGCAGCCTCGCCCAAAGTGCCTTGCGCCGCGGTCGCTCCACCGATGTCACCCCTGCCGCGCAGCACCCAGGCGAAGCTGACGGCGACCGCGGCGCCGAGCAACGGCCCGACGACATAGACCCAGTAGTTGGAAAAGTCGGCCAGTGCCAGATCCGGTCCGAATGACCGGGCCGGGTTCATCGAGGCGCCGCTGATCGGGCTCGACCAAAGGCCTGCCAGTGCGATGTATCCACCGACGGCGATGGCCGACATCGGGCCGACGTTCTGGGCGCGCGACGCAGTGCCGAGGATGGTGCTGAGAAGTCCAGCAGTGAGCAAGGCCTCGATGAGCATCGCTTGCCAGGCGTGCACGCCGGCGCCCGGTTCGGTTGCACCCAGGTTTCCGATCTGGCCGAAGATCGCCCACAGCAGCAGACAGGCAAGCGTCGCGCCGATCAGCTGGATCACGATGTAGCCGGGAACTCGCCGCCAGGGAAAGTCGCCGCGTACGGCGAAGCCCAGGCTCACCGCCGGGTTCAAGTGAGCGCCGGAGATGGCGCCCATGAACAAGATGATCGCCATCACCATGAGCGCCGGGGCGGTGACTGCGGCACCGCGTCCGATCGCCCCGTGACTCTGCGCGTTGACGACGCCGCCACCGGCCCCGACGAGCACAAGAAGAAAGGTGCCGAGCAGCTCCGAGAACAGTCGCCGCCACTCCAGCGAGGGGTCGTCGAAAGTGCGCATGTCCGGCCACTCGAGCTCGGCCAGTCGCCGGAGTTCGCTCGGAGGTCGCGACACCTGCGAGCGTGCCTCACTGACGTTCTTCACGGCCATGCCCGATGACAGTTGTCGGCCGCGCGACCGCGCACATCACCCGTGTCGGGCGACGTTACAAGGGATGCGTCAGCCGGCGTCGCACGCGAGGCGGCCGGCTCGAAGCACCGTCGCCTCGATGGTCCGGCGGCTCCAGCGCAATGCCAAGAGGCCCCGAGCGTTGCGTTCCTCAGCCGCTGCCCGTGCGTGCGAGAGGGCGATGGGAAGTCCGCCGTCGTGCAGCAGTGCGGCGTGGAATGCCGACCAAGCGGCCCGACCGAGAGCCCGACCGGGGTATCCACGGCCGAACGCGCGCATGAAGGGTGCGCGCATCCCGGCGAGAGCATCGGCCGGGGCTACCGGCCGCACGTTGAGGTAAACGTCCAACGGAGTTCCGTCCCTGCGTCGCGGCCTCGCCGAGCCTACTCCTCGGACATGCGCAGTCACTCAGCGTGACACGCCCAGGCGCCGACAACAGACGGTGACACGCCCAGGCGCCGTCAACAGAAATGGTGGGCGAGGGGGGACTTGAACCTCTGGCGGATTGACTCTCGCCTAATCGGGTCGGTTCCCTATAAGCCTCGTGACCTGGGATTTCTCGGGCATAGCGACGTCTCTCTGGTCGAGTCAACTTATGACGGACAGGTGCATTCCGGACCCCGAGGTCCTGGTCGAGTTGCAGAACGTCGTTGCCCGTAACGCAGCGGCCTTACTGGAAGACGCCCGGCTCCTGTTCGAGGCGCAACGGTACCCGCGAGCGTTCGCGCTTAGCGCTCTAGCGTTCGAAGAGTTGGGCAAAGCCGCTCTCTGCCTGGGTCCCTTGCTGCCTGGCGTCTTCGAGATGACGGATAAGCAATTTTCGAACGAATGGCGACCAAACAAATTCAACCTCTATGTCGAGCCAGCAATCGGAGACGTGCGGCACCAGAAACTGACCTCAGCGGACCTCGACAAGCTGTATCGGAAGCTCGAAACGCAGGGACGCAAAGTTGGCGAAGGCAAGCCGCCCTCAGGGCTGTCAATGCGGACGGTGAGATACGTCCACCAGATCATTCGTGCCGCACTGAATCGCCCCGGCGTGTCTGGAGGCTCCATCTCGTGAGGAGACGATGGGGTCATGGTCGTGGGCAGACCTGCGAAGAACTACCCGCCGGAGATGCGGGAGCGCGCGGTCCGGATGGTCCTGGAGCTGCAGCCGGAGTATCCGTCGCAGTGGGCGGCGCTTGAGGCGGTTGCGACCAAGCTCGGGATCGGGAGTCCGGAGACGTTGCGCAAGTGGTTGCGCC
>Ga0207707_10001639_pt1 | contig 20648 bp, 21 predicted proteins | sample KBSC83BmetaG_FD_184336 | JGI IMG/M metagenome (GOLD analysis project Ga0207707, IMG submission 184336) | Corn rhizosphere microbial communities from Kellogg Biological Station, Michigan, USA - KBS C8-3B metaG (SPAdes) (version 2) | ecosystem: Host-associated > Plants > Roots > Rhizosphere ...
TAAAAAGGCGAAGGGCGACCGCAACTCCCCCGGCGTGCGCGCTGCGGTAGAAAAAGCGAAAGCTGCCAACATGCCGGCCGATAATATTGAGCGCGCGATTAGCAAAGCGAGCGGCGAGGGCGCCGAAATGGAGCAGGTGGTGTACGAAGCGTACGGCCCCGGCGGCACGGCACTGGTGATTGAAGGATACACCGACAATAAAAACCGCACCGTGCAGGAAATTAAACATGTGCTGGTGCTGCATGGCGGCACATTTGCCAACTCGGGCGCGGCTATGTGGGCCTTTGCAAAAAATGCTGAAGGTAAATTGGAAGCAACCATGCCGGTTGAAGTAAACGAGGAGGACGGCGCTAAACTTGGCGAGTTGGTGGATGCACTTGAAGAACACGATGATATTAACGAGGTGTACACAAACGCCGCTTAAGGCAACCAAAAGAAAAAGATAAAAAGAGGGTTAGACTTGGCCTAGCGGCCCGGAGTGCACTCTTTTTCTCTTTTTCTTTTGGTTGCTATACTTCCTTGTATGAGAATACTAGCTTTTGACCCCGGCTTCGAGCGATTAGGGGCAGCGGTAGTAGAAAAGATTAACGGTAAGGAAGTGTTGGTGCACTCCGAGTGCGTGCGCACTTCGGCCAAAGACGCCTTCCCCGTCCGCTTGCAGCAAATAGGCGCCGCAGCTGAAGCGCTCATACAACAATTTAAACCCGACGCGGTCGCCCTTGAGGAGATATTTTTTGGCAAAAACGAAAAGACGGGCGTCCAGATAGCCGAAGTGCGCGGCATGCTGACCTACATTGCCATGTCAAAGGGCCTAACCGTTTACGATTACACCCCGCTGGAGGTTAAAATCGCCATAACCGGCTACGGAAAGAGCGACAAAACAGCAGTTGCGGCAATGGTGCCCCGTCTGGTAAGGTTGCCGTCGCGCCAGCGTCTTGATGATGAGTTGGACGCGATTGCGGTTGGGCTGACCTGTTTGGCGAGCGTACGGCTGCCGAGGTAATCTACCTTATCCACAGAGATGCGCCCAAAGAGGTTTGCAAATCGTATTAGGTTTGTTACAACACAGTGCATTGGGCCTTCAATAGTTATCCAAGGGTATATTAAAAAGTTAAAACACAAGTGGCTATGTATAACGAGTTTGATAAAGAAGAGTTTATGATGGATGAAGACGAAGCTCCTAAAAAGAAAGTCAGCGAGTGGGCCACCGATGAAGAGCTTGATGCCGAGCCTGATGCCGAGCCTGAAACGGACGATGACGAAGAAGAGGAGCTCGACGAAGACGAAGAAGAGGCCCCGATGTAAAACAAAAACCCCGCCAACCGGCGGGGTTTTTGTTTAGAGTGTTTTGATTTTTATAAAACGATTTTTTCCTAAACGATAGGTCGTACTGTGCGTGACAGCAGCAAGAGGATTAGTAATAAGTTCCCCACCCACTTCCGACAACGCATTCTGCATTATCAATCTGCGAAGATTCGTTTTTGACTCACCTAAAGGCATAGCGATAACATCGACTAGCATATTCCCAACTGCTGCAGACACTTCAGGAATATTAGACACCTCGCCTTTGCCACTAAATAAGTCTTCGGATGCTTGCGCAACCTTTTCGGCCTCTGCTTCGCCATGCACTAATGCCGTTACCTCAAACGCCAAGTTTTTTTGCGCGGCGCGGCCGGCGGGATTTTCTTTCTGCTCTTGCATGACCGCATCGATGTCAGCTTTAGGGAGCATGGTCATTTTAAAAAGGTACTCCTCAACATCAGAGTCGTCGGTGTTAAACCAAAATTGGTAAAAGTCGAAAGGAGAAGTTTTGGCCGGGTCGAGCCACACGGCGCCGCCCTCGCTTTTGCCAAACTTTTTGCCGGTGGCTTTGTTGACCAAGAGCGGGAAGGAAAACGCGTATGCTGTTCGGGAAGTTTTGCGCCGGATAAGGTCGACGCCCGACACCATGTTGCCCCACTGGTCGGACGCGCCGACCTGCAAGTCGCACGCCTCATGTTCAAAAAGATGCAAAAAGTCGTACGACTGCAGTAGCATGTACGAAAACTCGGTGTATGAGATGCCCTGTTCGCGGTTTTCGAGCCGGTCTTTGACCGAGTCGCGCGCCATCATGGCATTGACCGAAAAGTGTTTGCCGATGTCGCGCAAAAAATCGATAACTTTTAATTTGCCGAGCCAGTCGAGATTGTTTTGTATATGGAAGTTGTCGGATCGAAAAAGTTTTGCCGCTTGTTTTTTAATTCCTTGTGCATTGCGCGCCAGCGTCTCTTCGCCGAGCAGTACGCGCTCCTCGCTTTTGCCCGATGGGTCGCCAATCATCCCCGTGCCGCCGCCTAAGAGCACGATCACTTTGTGTCCGTCTTCAATAAACCTACGCAGCACCAGCATGGCCTGTAAATGGCCTACATGCATCGAGTCGGAAGTTGGGTCAATGCCTAAATAGAGCGTGCGCTTTTTGCCATCGGTTATTTCCTCGAGTGAGGCGCTCGATTGCTGATAAACATACCCCCGCTCGCGCAGAATCTCCGACAACTTCATTTGCAAAGACTATACCACGATTTTAGGGTAAAATAGTGCCTATATGCGTTCGATCCTACGGCGGCACTCCGAGCGTGCACGCACCTATTACGCGCAGCGCCACAGCCTTATCAGGCGCGCATGGCACTACGCCCTGACCCACAAGCTCAAAATAATTGCGTGGGTAATTGGCGTATGTTTGCTTATAGGCGGAGTGTTTTTGTTGTGGGCGGCCACGCTGCCACTGCCCGACCTTAACTCCCTTTCGCAAATACGCGTCGACCAGTCGGTAAAATTGTACGACCGTACCGGGCAAGTGCTGTTGTATGACTTGAGCAACCAAGACATCCAGCGCACGAGCGTTTCGCTTAGCCAGGTGTCGCCCAACATTCAAGACGCGGTTATTTCAATCGAGGACCCTAACTTTTACAACCACGGCGGCGTGGAGTTTACGGCCATACTGCGCGCGCTATACGTCGACATTACGCATGCGGGCTTGGCGCAAGGAGGCTCGACGCTGACCCAGCAGGTAATTAAAAATACCGTGCTCACCAGCGACAAAAGTCTGGTGCGCAAACTAAAAGAGTGGATACTGTCGATAAAACTGGAGCGCGTGGCCACCAAAGACCAGATTTTGGAGCTGTACCTAAACCAGGTGCCGTACGGCGGCACCATGTACGGCGTCGAAGAGGCGTCCGAAACCTTTTTTGGAAAACATGCGATAGACGTATCGCTCCCCGAGGCGGCGTATCTGGCGGCCGTGCTGCCCGCCCCCAGCTACTACTCGCCGTACGGCTACCACAAAGCCGACTTGGACGCGCGAAAAAATTTAGTATTGCAAAAGATGTACCAGCATGGCTACATAACCCAGCAGCAAGAAAGCGAGGCCGAAGCCGCGCAGGTGGTGTTTATCCCGCAGCAGGCCAACTCGATACAAGCGCCGCACTTTGTCTTTTATGTGCAGCAATACCTCGAGCAAAAGTATGGCGAGGACGCGCTGCAAACCAGCGGCTGGAAGGTCACCACTACGCTTGATGCTAACTTGCAGGCCGAGGCCGAGTCGGTGGTAAAGGCTGGAGCGCTTAGCAATGCGACTAAGTTTAACGCCTCGAACGCGGGGCTCATTGCGCTGGACCCGACTAACGGCCAGATATTGAGCATGGTCGGCTCGCGCAACTACTTTGACACGGTGGTGCCAGGCGCGTTTAACATTACTCTTGCCAACCGCCAGCCGGGCTCGGCGTTTAAACCGTTTGCGTACGCTGAAGCGTTTGCCGAAGGCTACACCCCCGACACCGTGCTGTGGGATGTGCCGACGCAATTTTCGACCAGCTGCCCGGCCGATAGTTTTAGCAGCGTATCGCCATGCTACTCGCCGCAAAACTACGACAACAAGTTTCGCGGCCCGATGACGCTGCGCGATGCTATTGCGCAGTCTATCAACGTGCCGTCGGTAAAGCTGCTGTATCTGGCGGGTGTTGCGAACACGCTGCAGCTGGCCAAGTCGATGGGCATCTCGACACTCGGCGACCCTAACCAGTACGGGCTGACCCTAGTCTTGGGCGGCGGCGAGGTAAACCTGCTTGAAATGTCGAGCGCGTACGGAACGTTTGCAACCGACGGCACGCATTTCGCACCAACCGCCATTATTAAAATCGAGGATACCGCCGGCAACATTATCGAGGATGACTCGCAACCGGCCGGCACGCAGGTGCTGCAGCCGCAGGTTGCGCAGGAAATAAACGACGTGCTGAGCGACCCGGTCGCACGCGCACCGCTGGGCGAAAACTCGCTGGTCAGCTTCCCCGGCTACGATGTGGCGGTTAAAACCGGCACCACCAACAATTACCGCGACGCATGGACCATTGGCTATACGCCCAACCTCGTGGTGGGCATTTGGGCCGGCAACAACGACAACACCCCCATGACGCACCAAGTGTCGGGCTTTATCGTGGGCCCCATGTGGCACCAGGTGATGGCGTACGCGCTGCCGACGCGCAATACGCAGTACTTTACGCGTGCCTCGGTAGACGAGTCCGGCATGAAGCCGATACTGCGCGGCGTGTGGCAAAACCCTGGGCAAGACGGTGCATTGCACGAAATATTATACTGGCTTAATAAAAATGACCCTCAAGGTCCGACGCCTCCCGACACCACCGACTCGCAATTTAGCCGCTGGGAGGCGGGCCTCCAGCTGTGGATACAGAAAAATGGCGTCCCAGCCGGCTCGCCGCTCTTAAACGGCACCTCTACGATGCAGCAAATGATCCCCATCGGCCCGGGACATTAAAAAGAAATTAGTTTTTTTCGACAACGACGGCGGTGCCGTAGGCCAGGACTTCGGTCATGCCTTGGGCAACCTCTGTAGCGTCGTAGCGCATCGCTACAACAGCGTTGGCACCCAACTCGGACGCATGTTCCAAAAGCAGGTCGTACGCGTGCTGGCGCGATTTTTCGCTTAACTCGGTCATAAGGGTGATGTTGCCTCCTACAAGACTCTGCAGCCCCGCGCCAATGGCACCCACTATCGAGCGCGAGCGCACAATAATCCCGCGCGCTAACCCCAAGTTTTTAACAATTTTGTAACCAGCAATATCAACACCGGTGGTAACCATGGTGTGGTCGATGGTGCTGGTGCCCTTTTGTGTCGAATCGTATGTGTAGTTTTCCATATCAAATTTATTTACTTGTTAAATACCCCAGTAACTTTTCTGCAGCTATTGTACGCATGCTAAATGAGTTTTTCTCCTCCATACTCATTTCAGCAAACGTCTTTTTGCTTCCTTTGGGCTGAAATATCGGATCCCAGCCAAAGTTAGTCGACCCGCGCGGCGCTACTATTTCTCCCTCTAACGACCCTTCAAAATATTCTACCTCTCCAGCTTCGTTTGCATACCCAATGATAGTCCGCGCCTCGGCTTTGTCGTTTCTAAAAGCTTGAGTAATTTTATAGAGACCTTCATTCCCAATAGCCTTTAAAAACCACTTGATAAGTGGCCCCGGCAAACCGTTTAAAGCGTCAAAGTACAACGACGTATCTTCTATCATAAAACTTCCCTTGGCATGTGTCCTCGCTTCTCGTAATTTTGCTTCAATTATTTTATGCGCATCACTATCCTGTATTTCCGGCAGGTCTAATTTTAACTCCTCTATATCGTTAATAACTGATTTTATTTCCAAAAACTTATGTTTGCTCCCGGTAATAAAATACAGTGCCATACTCTCTACCGATTCATCGGCATTGCGAGGTAAAAAAAGGTTTCGTCGGCGGCGTCTTTGATGAGGATTGCTTTGCCGGGGCCGTTGGACTGCACGCGGACGCTGTCGCCGTTGATGGCTTGCAGGCTGTCGGCCAAGTAACGTCCATTGAAGTTCATCGCCAAGTCCTCGCCACTAATGGTCGCCTTGATGGTCGATATTTGCTCGCCCACATCGGGGTTGCGCGATGAAAGGGTGACCGCTTTTTTAGCGGGGTTAATGCCAAACGACACCTGCGAGAATTTGTCAGCAAACACCGAAAGGGATTTGAGTGAAGTTGAAAGATCTTCGCGCAACACCACCGCCTCGGTGCTAAACGTTTTTGGCACAATCTGGCGGTAGTTAGGGAAGGCGCCGTCGATAAGCCGGCTGGTGTAGTACACGTCGCCCACATGAGTCGAAAGCTGGTTGTCGTTGTAATAAATCTCCACGTCGCCCGACGCGCCTTCTAAAATACGCATAAGCTCTGCGGCGTTACGCGCGGGCAGCAAGAGCTGCGGTACACTGCCGCCCGCTTTAAGTACGATACTTTTTTCGGCCAGCCTAAAAGAATCGGTTGCCACGGCGGTCAATTTACCCCCTTCGCCGTACAGCAGCACGCTTTGGAGCTCGGGTTTAATGGTTGAAACTGATGCACAATACGCAACCGACCGTATCGCACGCATAAAATCTGCCGCCTTAACGGTAAACGATTTTTCGGCTGACACGCGCGGCAAAATCGGAAAGTCCTCGTGCGGCATGGTTTTAATTGACGCTTGTACGCGGTCACTTTCAACCTTTAAGAGCTCGCCGCTCAAAGTAGCCGAAACACTTTTACCGCGCGCGTTTGAAAGAAACCCCAGCAGCACATTTGCAGGCACCGCAGCCACCCCGTCGCCCGCCAACTTAACCGGCAAAGTAATTTCAACCCCACACTCAAGGTTGGTTGCGCGCAATGTCAGCCGCCCACCTTCACCCGCAAGAAGTATCGACGCAAGCACCGGCAAGTTTGTACGCCGTTCCGCAAACCGCGCAGCTGTTGAAACTGCTTTTAAGAGTTGGTCTGTTGGGGATTCGAATTTCATATCTTTTTATAATTAAAACCTATTACTACTATTAGGGACTGTGGATTGGTGGACAACTCTGTAATGTGAAGCCCTGTATGGGTTAGTTGGCAATTCTGAATTTGGGATGAACTGTGCACAGTGGTGGCAGTAACTCCTTTTGCATTTTTATTCACACCAACTTCATTTCTTGTCCCCTGTGCTGCCCACCCCTTGTTCAACACCTTGTCCGCACTCTTTCTTACCACTTATCCACATCATTTCAACATCAGCCGGATCTGGTGGATTTCCTGGTTTAAGATGCTGTCGCCGCGCAAGTCGTTTTTGATTTTTTCGCACGAGTGGATAACAGTGGTGTGGTCGCGGCCGCCCATTTTATCGCCAATGGTCGGGAAGGAGATATGAAAGTCCTCGCGCAGGAGGTACATGATGACCTGCCGCGGGCGCACGACTTCTTTGCGGCGCGTCTTTTCGTAAATGCTGGCCTCTTCGACGCCGTAAAAGTTGGCGATGGTTTTTACCACATCCTGCACCGACACGGCCTTTTTGGCGGCCGCCCCCGCCCCGCGCAGCAGTGTTTTAGCGTCGTTTAAGGTAAGCGGCGTGTCGCGCATCTCAAATTGTATTAAAAGCGTGTTTAACGCGCCCTCGAGTTCGCGTACGTTGCCCTCGATGGTAGTAGCAAGATACTCGAGCACTTCGTCGGGCAAGAGTACGTTATGAAGCGACGCTTTGGTGCGCACAATGGCGAGCCGCGACTGGTGGTCGGGCGGCGTGACCGCAATGACCATGCCCGCGGCAAAGCGGCTCTTTAGCCTGTCTTCCAAGTTTTGTATTACGTTGGGGTGCTGGTCGCTCGAAAATACCAGCTGCTTGTTGGAGTCGTGCAAAAAGTTAAACAGATGGAAGAACTCTTCTTTGATTTTGTCGCGGCCGGCCAAAAACTGCACATCGTCCATAATAAGCAAGTCGTACTGGCGGTACTTTTCTTTAAAGCTCTGTACTTTGCCGGCTTGGAGCGCCGAGACATAATCCATTGAAAAGCGCTCGCTCGTAACATAGTAAACCTTGCGTTCGGGTGTTTGCAGGCGGAAGTGGTTGCCTATGGCTTGTATAAGGTGCGTTTTGCCCAAACCGGTAGGGCCGTAGATTAAAAGCGGGTTGTACGCGATGCCCGGTTTGCGTATGACTGCCTGCGCAGCCGCGTGTGCCAGCTCGTTAAACGGACCGACCACAAAAGAGTTAAGCGTAAAGCGCGGGTTGAGATTAGTTTTGGCGTGTACTGCCTCGAGCGCAAGCTCGGTAACCGGCGGCGGCACAACGCGCGACGCCTCGTCGGATATTTTTTTGGCGCCGCGGGAAATAATATACTCGACGGTGCGCACGCTTTCGGAAAGGCCGCGCAACGAGCGCAAAATGTCTTTGTGGAACTTGGTCGAGAGCCAGTCGCGCGCAAACTGGCTGGGTACGCCAAGGTACACCGACCCCTCTTCAACCCGCACGATGTGAGTGTCTTTAAACCACGTATTGAAATTGGGTTTTGATATGCTGAGTTCCAGCTCTACCAGTGCATTTTCCCAAAGTTCTTTCGTGGTTGTCATACAGCAGTACTCAACAGCATACGCGTGTACGCGTGCCGCGTCAAAAAACCTCATTTTGTGCACAAGGTGTGGAGAAACTGTGCATAAACACCGTTTGACATGAACTATAAATATGCGGTTGTACTTGTGGTATAGGTTGTGTTATTGTCCTAGATACCTATGTCACAAACGTACCAACCCAAAAAGCGCAAGCGCGCGCGCAGCCACGGCTTTTTAGCCCGCACCGCCACCCCGGGCGGACGCGCTACCCTTTTGCGCCGCTCGCGCAAAGGCCGCTCTAAAAAGTCAGTGTAAACTAGCCCTTGCCCTTCGTGCTATGCTAAAAAAGAGCAAACGCCTTCGATCCAGCGAAGTTGAGCAGGTGATGAAATTGGGCCGTTCTTTTCGGTCGGTACACCTGCAGGTTAAGTTTGCCCCATCTACCGCGGCTGGGCCCCTCAAGAGCGCTGCCGTAGTGCCAAAATCGCTTGCCCGCAAGGCCACGGCACGCAACAGCCTGCGCCGGGCACTTTACCGGGCTCTGGCAATACAAAATACCTCTGGGATTACCGGAAGTGCCGTCTTTTTTGTCCGCGTTGTACCAAAAGAAAAGCTAACGGCCGTGTTTGCTGAAGAGCTCATGCAACTACTCTCCAAATTGTCTTAACTTAGCCATGTGGTTTACAACCTATTTAATCCAGCCGCTGTATAACCTGTTTGTCTTCCTTATTGGCGTTATGCCGGGTGGGGACGTTGGTTTTGCGCTTATTGTCATGACGTTGTTGGTGCGTATCATTTTTTACCCGGCGTACACTTCCTCTATCCGCACCCAGATGGGCATGGCGGCCGTGCAGGGAGAGCTTGACGAGATAAACGAAACGTACAAGGACGACCCTACTGAAAAGGCCAAGCGCATCATGGCGCTGTACAAAGAGCGCAACATACGCCCCTTTTCAAGTTTTATCGCCATTTTGGCCCCGATACCGATTTTTATCGCCCTATATTACTCGATTGCGCGCGAAGGGCTGCCGCACATAGACACCAACCTTTTGTATTCGTTTGTACACGCACCCGCTACCGTTAACGTCATGTTTTTGGGCTTTCTTAACCTTTTGGCGGCTCATAATATAGTCCTTTCGCTCGTTGTCGCCTTTTTGCAATACCTGGTCGTGCGCCTTTCCATCACCCGCACCAAAAAAGCCGGTACGACAGCCAAGCCGCTGGCCGCCGACAAGGCACAAGCGCAGGCTATGCAGCAAAACCTTATGCTCTACGCGTTGCCTGTTTTGTATGTGTTTATCGTGTACTCGCTGCCGGCCGTCGCGGGCCTTTATTTTGGCGTTACCAACCTGATTTCAGTAGGACAAGAGCTTTTGATTAAGCGCCAGATTGCGAGAGGGGCGTAGTTGGAGTACGCTGGCTTATATGGACAGCGACGCTCTCAAAAAATTGGTGCATGATTTGTTGGCTCCGCTTGGAGTAGCTATAGACGGCATTACCGTCGGAGGCACGCACCCCGTCTCGACTAAGGCGTCGAGCCGAGGCGGGCGCACCGTGGTTGCAGTTACCTCGCCCGAATCTGACAAGCTCATTGGCCAGGGCGGCGAGCATCTGCGCGCCATCAACACTATTGCCAAGCGTCTTGTGGAGGCAAAGTTTGGCGGCAAAGACAAAGAGGCAGCCGCTTTTATTATCGATGTTAACGGCTACCAAGAGGCGCAGCTCGAGGGCGTGCGCAACAACGCGCGGCAGCTGGCGCAGCGCGCGCGGCTTTTTAAACACGACGTTGAGTTAGAGCCCATGAGCCCCTACGAGCGGCTGGTGGTACACGAGTTGTTTGCCGAGGACCCCGAGATTGAAACGCAAAGCGCCGGCGAAGGAAAGTTCCGCCATATCGTTTTAAAATACAAACAAAAACAAGTTAGCTAATTATTGCGCTAGCGTTACGCCCCATAGTGCGCGACTACCTTTGGTCGTGAAAGATAAATAATGCTCGTCAGGCGAGAGAGCCATTTCTAAAATGTCCGATGCGACCCCGCCGTCGGATGAACCAGGCGACACGAGGTCCAGGCTTGTTCCAAGATTTACGTTAAATGAAAAAATGTTGTCAGGGTAACTCGCCATGCCTTGGTGCCACTGGTCTATATAATTGGGGCCGACAAATTGCAGTGGTGCTGCGCAGTACATCACTTGTCCGTTTAAAATACTCCAAATACATTTCTCAGGGATTGGATCAAATGATAAAGACTTATTAGTTCCATTTTTTATATCATGAACATAAGTGGAAGAGTTTGTGCCGTCTGACTTTCCGTATACAACTTCTGTAAAATCACGGTTAGCAGTTGCGCTAAGTCCTGCAGCAGTCACAAGCTGGGTAGCACTGCCTGTTTTAGAGTCAATTGAAAAGGCCATACCAGTTATGCCTACAGCCGATTTTGTTTCGGCCAAGATAGTGCCTTGTGCCGGCCATGAAATCAACAGTTGTGACAGCGGCAATGAGAATAACTTTTTGCTGTTAGCGCCGTCGTCGCGCGCTACGTATCCGTCTGAGCCTGCCGCTGTTTTAATTAAGTACACAACTGATTTGCCGTCAGGCGAGGCCGCTACATCAAGCACATTGTCGGGTAAAAATTGTATCCGCGTAGGCAGCACTGCCGTGGTTGTGGTGGATGAGGGGAAGCCCAAATACACCGTCTTAACCACCGATGTGTCGTCGACATATTGCATGAACGCCGCATTGCCGCCCTCGAGCCAAATGGCGCGTTGGCCGCCGGGGATAGTAATGTTGGACACGACGCGCGGTACCGCGCCGGCCACGCCAAGCGGTACGTCAAACACGTGACCGTCGTCTTGGCGTATGTAGCGCGCAATGGTCGTGGTGGGGTGCATTGTTTGCATTAGCGTTGCCCCAACAATAGGCCCGTCAATGATTTTGAATATTTTTTGTTGTGCTGCCGTTGTCGTGGTGTTTATGGTTTGCGTACCGTTGGTATCGGCACTAGCAGGCGTGGTGTTAGTGGTATTTGGGTTGCCGCCAAAAATATTAATGGGCGCAGTGCCGTTGGTAGAAACGGTAGTGGTGGAGCGGAAAAAGAAGAACCAAACTGCAAGAGCGCCCACAAGTAAAATTAATGAGCTTGTGGTTGCCATCCAAATTGTTATTTTATTAAAGTTCATATTTCTTATGGAAGTGCAGCGCCTGCGTTGTTGAATTGGTCTGACGAATTAAATGCTGCCTGAGTTTCGCAGACAAAAGCAGATTGTCCTGACACGGTTGCGCTGGTTGGTATGCCCCCCTTCGTTTGACAAGTATTGTTATAATTTTGCACCGCAGCAGCAGAAGGTAAGTTACTGTTGTTGTATAAAAGAGCTGAAGTATCTTGTGTTTTCCCTGCAAACCCGGCTTGGCTAATTTGGTCTGGGGTGAGGCTAACTTGTTGTGCAGCCGGCACTGTTGTTGCGCCGAACGGGCTGGTATTTGCAGTTGCTGTAGCATTACAGACGGAACTGCCCTGCGGACATGCAATAAAATTAAAATTAAGCAGCTTCGGGTTAATGGTATTCAAAATGAGCCAAGTTGCTGCTATAAGTAACAAACCGTAGATAGCCGCCCAAGCGCGGTCTAACCCTTGCTTTTTATTCCCTATCGAACTGGAGGTCATGTACTGTATGCCACCAATTGTTAACATGAGTACTGCAAGAAGGGCGCCCGCCGATATTAATATTTTAAACAGAGCATTTACGAGATTGGAAAATCCCGCCCCGCTGGTCAGATTGGTCCCCGACGTAACACCAGGTATGGGCTCAAGCGGCGTATAACCCAAATTACAAACCCCGTTAGTTAATGTACCGCCGTTTGGGCAACTAGTCGCAGCTTGGGTCGGTGCAATAGGAGATGATGCAGGAGCTGAGGTCAACGATGTGCCATTGTTTGTTAAAGAGCCATTGCCAGCACTTACCGATGTAACCGCAGTCCCGTTGCCGTTGAGATTTCCACAATCACCGACGTATGTAACTCCGGTACCATCTGCTCCGCCACCTGCAATCGGTGTGCATGGAGTAGCTGCATACGCATATATGGGCATGACGCTTAGCGTAAAACTTGCTGACAAAGTTATAAGTAAGAAATATTTTTTCATAAGCCAAAGAGTGAGGCGCCTGCCGACTGGCCAAAGACTATTTGTATGGCCGCCTGTGCGGCTTGTACCAGCATGCTAGGGTCGGAGTTTTGCATGGTTACGCCTATAGTGGCGCTGCCAGTGCCGCTGCCGGTTTGGCGCAGGGTTAGCATGCCGCGCGAGGCGTTGGGGCCGGTAGTGTCCTCGTCATTAAGCGTCCACGCGTATGTTGACGCGCCGCTATTAATGCTTTGGTTGGCAAAATAATACGGCACAGCTTGTATTGTAAACTCCTTTGCGCTGAGCGACAGCGCGCTTGGCAATGCTGTATCAAGCAATAACCCGCGCAACGGATCTTTGTCGTAGATAAGTATTTGCGGCACTGTGGTGGGGATAAACACTTCGCCATAGCCCACTTTGCTTGCGCCGTAGTATACCGTTACCGCTACATCCTCCGCAGCTTGCAGTTGGTCGCCGGTAAAGCTCAAGCTATTTTGGCCAAGCCCCGAGAGTTGCGGTAGCGGGTTGTCATTGACCGTCCATTGGAACGAGAGGCTGCTTGCGGGCAACCCTTTCCCGTTGACCACAATGCTGGGGAAGGCGACCACTTTTAAGTTAGAACCGCCGCTGTAAAGTGCTTTGCCTCGATAGAGCGGCGGCACGCTGGTGTCCGCCTCCCAAATCATATTGATAGAAGAAGGGATAAACACCCAGTCGTTGGTGAGCGTACCTTCAGTCGCAGATTTTATTACTACATGAATGCGCGTTTGCTTGCCCAGCGCTCCGGTCGTAAAGGTAAAGTCGCGCTGCCCCACCCCACTCAACACCACTTTACCGTCCTGGCTCCAGGTAATAGTCGAGTCGCCTAAATAGGTGCCCACGCCCTGCGCCTCGATGGTTACTTGCGTATTAGGGCCGGGCGTTTCGGGCGAGACTACATATTGTATAGGTGCCGGTACGTTTTGCGCGTGCACAAAAGGTGCTGCGGCTACGAGCGCCGCAAAGCCAACAGCCAAAAAATAATTAAGCAGCTTTTTGTACATGGCGAATGTCGGTATTAATACGCGGTGAGGTAAGGTTTAATGGCACACGCTGCTGCTTCGTTTCGGTATTATCGTTGGTTGCCGCTTGCGGCGGGGTTTTTATCGTTTGTGCAATAGAACCGGCGCTTCGCATTACTGCCAACGGATTACTTAAGGAAAAGGAGCTTGCCGACGAGGCGACTTTTGCCAACATACCGGTTGTACCCATTTTCTCCGCGGCTGTTTTATGTAAAATGCCCGCAATGACCAGACCCAGCCAAATTGGCAGCGTATTTATGACCGGAAGCGCGCTGACAACCAGCGAAGCGGGCCCCAATTTCGGATGAAACATATCGTTTTGAGCCAAAAGCAACACCAGACCTGAGCCCATGGTGACGTTTATAACCCAATCCAAAGGAATGCCAATCACAATGCCTATGCCCGGGATAATGGCGGTGAGTGCAAGCTCAAGAGCGTCTCCGAAGCCGGTAATGAACAATGCGTAAAAAATAAGAAGTAGGTATAGTGGCTTCATCCTAATAACTATTGTACCCCGCCTTCGGACGTGCCGTTTGCAAGGTCGGTGCGCGACTTGCGCAAGGCTAATACCTGCGACGGGTCCGAGGTAATTATCTGGTCTTCAGTGTACGAGGCAATCACTTTAATAGCCACGTGCTTGAGGCCTGCAAAAAAGATTCCCTCGCCCACGTCGGACTCAAGCAGCAGATATTTTTCTTCATCCGAGAGATTAAATGTTTTTTGCAGATTATCGATGGTGGTCGGCGATTGTTTAAGCAATAGTTGAATTGAGGAGTTGGTTATCATAGGCAGCCCGTACGGCGACTTTAAAAAGTCGTCGACGTCCTGCGTAATGGTCGCCAGCCCAAGATAGTATTTGCGGCCGCGCTTTGCCATGCCGTAAAGGAAGCTGGCCGTGTCGTCGCTCTTCATCATCCACCACGCCTCGTCAATCACCAACAGGCGCTTTTTAAGGTTTTTGCGTACCGTGTTCCATATATAGTGGGTGATAAGGTACATGGCTACCGGCTTCAACTCATCTTCCATGTCCCGTACCGAAAAGACGACAAACTTTTTGTTGATGTCGACGTTGGTCGGCTGGTTGATAAAGCCGCTCCACGTGCCCTTGGTGTACTTGCTCATGCGCTGCACCAAACTCTCGGAGCCGTCCATGCCGGCCAACACCAATTCAAAGTCCGAAAGGAGCGGCGGCTCAATCTCGGCAAAGTTGCTGTCGACTGTAATGTCTTTAAGCGCGTACGTTTCGGTTATCGCGCGGTCGATGATGGCGTCCTCTTCCGGCGTGAGGCCGCCGAGCATAATGCGAAATAGGCCCACCAGCGCCACAATGTTGCTGCGCAAAATGTCTGCTGCACTTTCGTCCTCGCGAGGCGGCGCCAGGTCAAACGGGTTGATGTGGTGCTCGGAGTTGAGCGAAATATTAAAGTAGCGACCGCCCACTGTTTGCGAGAGAAATTCGTACTCGCGTTCGGGGTCGATGACGATAACCTCGGTGTCAAACATCAGTGTGCGCAAAATCTCGAGCTTGGTGGCGTACGATTTGCCCGAGCCCGACTTGGCAAAGATCACCGAGTTGTAATTCTCGAGAGAGAATCGATCAAATAAGACCAAACTAGCATTATGCCTGTTTACGCCGTACAAAATGCCCTTATCGGAAGTAAGGTCAAAGGAAACAAACGGAAAGATAGATGAGAGCGGCGATGAGTTGAGTTTAGAATTAACGCCGAGCTCGTCGCGGCCCAAGGGCAGCACCGACTTAAAACCTTGCTCTTGCTGGAAGAGCGCCGGCTTTACGTACACCAGCCGTGATTCAAGCATCGATTTAATTTCGCTCTCGGCTTTGTCGAGCTGCTCGGTCGAAGTGCCGTAGATAGTGATGTACACGCCGACGTCAAACAACTTTTCCTGCGCCTGCTGCAGTTGGTCGCGCAGCTGCTCTAAGTCTTGGTACGCGGTGTCGAGTATAGGGTCGCGCACCAGACCCTTTTCCTCCCTGGCCATAATTTGGCTTTGCACCTCGGCTACCTTTTTTTGAAATTTTTTTAATATTTCGGCCGAGTCTATCGGGTGGATAAAAATGGAAATGTCGAGCACGTGGTCGAGGTTGATGATGGGTGCAAACCAGCTGTCGGTCAGCGTGCGCGGGTATGACATGACAAAAAAGGTGCGCGCAATTTTGTCGCCCAAGTTAATTTCGCGCGGGGTAATTTTGAGGGCCGACGGCGCGATTACATCCTGCAACTCAAGCACGCCCTCTTTGTAAATTTGCTCGGGCAAAATGGGCGCCACCTGCGTAGCAATATTTGGCTTTGGTTTGGATTTTAAAAAGTCGAGCAGAGCCATATTTTTTACTGTTTTCCTATTTGCGTTACCTGCAAAGGCTTTTCGAGCTCGCCGGGGTTAAAGAGTTTGTAAAATAACTCTATCACCTCTTCGGTCCCTAAACTCACGACCCTGACGCCGGTGCGCACCAGCCCCTGCTCGATAACCGACACGCGCTGCTCAAGCTGGCTGCGGTATTGCTCGAATTGCTCGTTGGTAAGCGTTGCGGCCGAGTTGCCGCCCGACGGCAAGAGCGAGCCGAGCGTGCTGCCGATGCCGCCGCGGCTGATAATGGCCGGGTCGTACGGCACCACGATAAAAAAGTTTTTGCTCATGATATTGGCGCGCTCCGTAAAGTCTTTAATAAACGCAATGTACTCGCGTATCTGGATCTTCATAAGGTCATCCAGCTCTTGCGCGTACCTATCTTCAAGCAATGCGATGTACGGGCGGATGTCCAAGTCGCGCGACTCGATAAAAAATTGCACCGAAAACTCAAGCGAGTTTAAAAAGTTTTGGAATTGCCCGATAATAGCCTGTTGCTCGTCGGCGCCTTTGAGCGCAAGGTTGATAGATGATGCCATTAAGAGCGCGCGCAAGCTGCCGTCTTTAAGTATCACAATGCCGTCACGCACCTCTTTAATAGGCACAAAGGCCTGCGTTGCTTCAGCTTTAACTTTGGTGTTGGTTGGCATACTTTTTAGATTTCAAACCCTGTGCGCGGCGCGTCTACCACCCCCGCTGAAGTGCGGTCTTTAATGTTGAGCGACCACGAAAGATCCTTAAGCCGGCTATTGGACAGTTTAGGAACACCAAGCGTGGTCAACATGGCCGGGTTGGCCGCCAGTTGAGGGGCCGCCAGCTGCGCAGCACTGGGACCGGTGCGCTGCTTCCATAAATACAGCTTGTTGCCAAAAAAGTAGCCAAAGGCGTGCTCAACAACCACAATAAGCGGCCGGTCATTGACCTTGTAAAACGCAAGCGCCAACGAAAACGCGATAACCGGCAGCATGCAAACGATGGCGATATACAACGGCAGCAATGTAAAAAACAAAAGGCACAAGCCGCCGCCGCCCGCCAAGTACAAAAACTGCTTGAGCGTCAGCGGCCCAAAGATTTTGTCCTCTATTTCGATAAACTGCGGGACCTGATACTGCATATAGCTAGCTTCTAGTTGCTAGCTTCTAGTTGCTAGCTAACCGAGCCTCTTAATCATAACACGCAGCATCTTGCTTACTTCAACCAAGAGATCCTCGGTAGTTTTGTATTCTGACTCTTTCATAAACGAAAGCCTTTTGCCAAGATCTAGTTGCGTTTCAAGCTCCGAAGTCGAACCATAGGCAATCCTCAAAAAATTGGCGAAATCCTTTGCCGAACTCCTATTTTTACCCTCCGCTATGTTAGATGGGATAGAAACAGCCGCTCGCCTCATTTGAGAGGTGATTCCAAATATCTCATGGCGAGGAAATTTCTCCGTCAATCGATAAACTTCCGTGCACAAGAGCATGGCTTTTTGCCACACTATGAGGTCTTTGTGTGATTTAATCTCGGGCATCCCTAGAAGCTAACAGCTATAAGCTAGAAGCTCAAGAGTGTCAGTCTATTGGCTCGTGGTAAGGGTCAGTTTTGTAGATAGGTGGAGGTGTAGGCGTATCTGATTTTTTTATCTCGGCAGATACTGGTGCAGCCGCAGGGGTTGGTGGCGTTGCAGAAGCTACGTCAGGTTTGGGGGCGATGCTCACGGTAGGCTGGCTAAGCATAGCGTCAACATGCGGCATAGCCGGCAAACCCGCAGGCTTAATCATTGGGGGCGTAGGAGCATCTGCCAATGGGATGGTTGGCGCAGCTGGCTGAGAGGCTGCAGGCACAGGAGCTTTAGCAGCACTAGGCATAACCACCGATTTTTCGTCTGTCTTATTCCCTACCGATACTAGGGGCGCACTTATTGCAGGAGGATTACTCGGCACAGGCGTTGATGTAATATGCGTGTCTGCCTGTTTCATTGAATTGCGGATTTTATCAAGCAGTTGCTCGTTAATATCGTTAACAAGCGAGTCACTTTTCGCTTTGTCTATCCCTAAAGTGTCTATAAGATTAGCCGGCAAGTCCTCAAGGGGGCTGATGCCGATCATTGCGGCTACCACCTCACTCTCGAGCGCGCCAATTTGGTCTATGTGCAATTGGTTTTTAGCGCCAATTTGCTGCATAGCCGTGTCCATTTGGGTGCTGTAAATCAACGTTTTGATTTCAGGCGGCAATGCGTCTATTTTCTTTTGAATTTCATTTACTCCTTCTGGCATATAACTAAGTATAGGTTATTTTTTAGCCTTTGTGCTCGAACTGGCCCTCCTCATCTACGTTGCCAACTTCTTTCGGCACTTCTTTTATCTGCTCTTCGAGTTTCTCAACTTGTTTAGCTGCCTTCTCAAGTTGTGCTACGGCCTTGCGTGCCACTTGTCTTCTTATAGGTGAGGCTCCCGTATCGTCACGTTCAAATTTTTGTTCTTCGACCTGTTTTTCAAGCTCATCCTTTACTCGTTTGGTGGCCGCAAGATTTACTGTAATAGTATGGCCTGGCAGAGGTTTAACAAGCTTAGTAAATTCTGGGAGTTTAGTTAGATTGTAACTAACCTTCTTTAGCTCATCGCTAACCTCGCCGAGTTTCCTGATCTGATCTTTAGATTCCCCAAGTGGTGCCTTTCCGGATGTTTCGTGCCATTTCTTCTCAAGTTTCTCCTTCTCTTTATTACTGAATTTAAGGCTTTCTTTAATTGCCTTAAGCTGCTTGTCGGAAATATGCTTGATGATTCCTTCTATATCTTTGCCGTTAAGAGCGACAATTTCTGGACCCTCCATTTTTGCCATATTTGCCATAAGCTGCTCACGTTTTGGTCTCAATTTATCCATTTCCGGTTTCAGTCTTGCAATCTCTGCTTTTTTTGTTGTAAGTTCGGTCGCCTCCGCGTGGGTGAGAGGTCCAACAAACGCCTCCAATTCCTTTACGCGCTTATCAATCGGCGTATATTGTGCGTTAAGAGGTTCCCACTTGTCGTCTAATTCTTTCAAGTCCTTAGCGTCTTGACGGTTTTTTATAAGGCCCAGTTTACCTTCAAGATTTTTGTCCATCTCCCTGCGACGCGTATCCAAGAAGGTCTGGCGCTCTCTAAAGGTTGAGGCGGATGTACCGAGAGATGTGTTTGCAAGAGGCTCCACAACGTTTCTCCGTAGGCGATATCCAACCATACCGCGCAAGGTACCGGCGCGATTTGCCCACGTGCTGTTTGCGAGCGCGTCACTGGCCCTCCCAGCTATTGCCCCTGGGCCAATTGGTATATTGCCGAATCTGGCTCTGTATAATGCTCCTCCGGCATAGCCATAAGAGCCTTTTATTTTACTTCCCATCCAACCGCCTACTGTACCTGCAGTTTCTGACCCTTTTACACTAATTGTGTCTGCAGCTTTCATGCCGGCGTACAGCATGGCTATGACAAGGATGAGCCGGATGGAAAGCGCAACTAAAGATGCGCCTATCGCGCCCCAGCTCGATGCACCTGTAGTAGCTGTTGTGGCAAAGACGCCACCCGTTAGGGTAGTGCTGTTTGACATGGTGACAGCAAAGTTGTTGAGCACCAAAAAGATAAACATAAACGCCACGGGGTAAAAGGAGTGCTGCAGCAGCATCTCGCGCCATTTTTTAAAATAACCGCCGGGGCCTTCGACCGCGATTGCTATAAGCGCCAAAGGTGAGGCAATAATCAAAAACCATAAAATGACGACGCGAACAAGAAACTTTATACCGTTAGTTACAAAGGCAATGGTTAGAAGCCACAGCACTATAGCTCCCGCAATATAGATGAATATGGTAGCGATAAAACTGCCGTTGGTTTGTGCAAACGACTGATTATTGAGCAAACCCTGTACATTGAGCATGTTCATGATGCCCGCGGTCAGGTCTTTGGTGCCGGGGGCCGTACCTCCGATGGCGCTGGATACGGACGCAACAGCTGCTGATGTAACAGATCCGCCTTGTATTGTTTGTGATATTGGCGGCGCGGGTATGGCATTGTAAAACTGTATAGACAGTATGTTGCCCGCATCAATCACCACGCGGCTAAAGAAAAAGCTAAAATTAACCAAGAGCGCTACCACAATAACGAGTGCCAGCATCGTTTTGGTTTGACCTGTGTCCGCCTTAAATATAATTGTAAAAGCAATGTAGAGCAGGATAAAGAGAAAGGCCATGTTGCCCAGGTCGCGCGCAGTGGTCCAGCTGGTCGAGATAAAATCCAAACCGTATGAGGCACCGTTTAACGAAAGTTGTATGGTGATATCAAAAAAATAAGCCGCGACATACGCAAACACACTAGCAATACCTATGGTAAATGCATAAATTATTGCGCTTATACAACCGCTTAAGTTGGTTATGCCGCAGCTTGCAAATATGCTGGTAGGAGTTTGTTGCGCGTATTGGTTTGCGTTTGATGCGGGTATCGTTGTGTTGTTACTGACGTTTGTATTAGAAATGGTTACCCCGGCTGCAGGAGCGGCGCGAGTCGTATCTCCCAGGTCAGTTGATGGGATATCAGCTTGTGCAACCAAAGTTTGAAACGGCGCAAACACGAGCAGCAACATGACAAACGTTACCGCTGTTTGCGTCCCTAGTTTGTAAAGGAAACCTTTCATAGGTTAGTGCGGCAGCGCACGGCATTGCTGGAGCCCGGTTTGCGTTGATACGTTGAGCGCCGCCAT
>Ga0207707_10001640_pt1 | contig 20648 bp, 20 predicted proteins | sample KBSC83BmetaG_FD_184336 | JGI IMG/M metagenome (GOLD analysis project Ga0207707, IMG submission 184336) | Corn rhizosphere microbial communities from Kellogg Biological Station, Michigan, USA - KBS C8-3B metaG (SPAdes) (version 2) | ecosystem: Host-associated > Plants > Roots > Rhizosphere ...
CATCTCTGGCACAGCTTTCGCATACTCTCCATTATTCGCTTAACAACCTGTTAAATTATTTTAACAGGAAACGATGTCCGATATTTTATCGTTCAGGATAAATTGTGTTTAAATTATTTACGTAACCTACAATCAATGTATATGAAAAAGGCCTCCCTGTTCTTTATTGCAGTACTTTTTATTTCGTCGGGAACCCTCTTTGCACAGGGGTTTCATATCGGTGTGAAAGGCGGAACTAATTTAACCAAGATTGACGGACGTTCTTTTGATGAAGGTTTTCAATGGGGTCTTAGTGCAGGCGGGTTTGCAGAGGTGAACTTCACTAAACATATCGGCATACAACCCGAATTACTGTTTAGCCAAACAAAGACAAGAACGGCGAATAATTTCAGCGATGTTTATCAATTGGGTGCGTATAATAATCAGAATATAACGCTAAACTACCTCTCAATACCGGTTCTTTTGGCAATTAAGCCATCTCCTCTTTTAAGCATTTTGGTTGGACCTCAATTTGGAATAAAATTGAATGAAAACAATAGTATAGTGCAAAGTGGTAAAGATGCATTTAAAACAGGCGATTTTTCGGTTGTGGGCGGAGCCCAATTGAACCTGGGTGGATTTAAGTTAGGCGCGAGGTACGCTATCGGATTAAACAATACGGCTGCGATAAAAGATATTGAAAATGTTGACACCTGGAAAAGCCAAAGTATTCAGCTATATTTAGGATTTAGGATAATATAATGGTTGATGATCAGTCATGACGTTGACTCTTAATGATGCCTTTCCCGGGTGGATTCCCACCTGACCGAATGTCCATCCACCATCCACCATCAACCATCTACGAAAGAACCGCCAGAGGCCCCCAATTGTCAGTCTCCGCCGGTTCTTTTCCCATTGGCACCAAACTTGAACATAAAGGGTTCACCCATAAAAAGATAGGATAATACCAAAAGAGGTGTTATTTTGTCACCCTTTTGCATTTATGAACGAAAGATTCTTTTTTCAGCGACCCGAACAGGAAATGGACTTCATGCCCATTATCCCCATAAACGAAACAGAGAACGATAACCTGGCCGATATTGAGATTCCGGCCGAATTGCCGATTCTTCCCCTTCGGAATACCGTTCTTTTCCCGGGTGTGGTCCTTCCCATTACGGTAGGGAGGGACAAAAGCATTAAGGCTGTTAATGACGCATATAAGACTGACAAACTGATTGGTGTGCTGGCGCAGAAAGACAGTAGCGTGGAAGATCCTGCCATCCACGAACTGGTGGCGGTGGGAACCATCGCCCGTATCATTAAGGTGATCAAAATGCCGGACGGGGGAACCACCGTTATTCTTCAGGGAAAACGCCGGTTTAAAGTAGGGGCAATGACCGGGGATGACCCCTATTTCAAGGCCCAGATCATCCTGCTGCAGGAAGAAGATGCGCCAAAGGATCAGGATTTTGAAGCCTATGTTTCCAATATCAAGGACCTGGCTGCCCAGATTATCCAGCTTTCGCCGAATATTCCAACCGAAGCCTCCATCATTCTGAAAAATATTGAGAGTCCCGCCTTTCTGATTCATTTTATTTCGAGTAACCTGAATACCGAGCTGGCAGAAAAACAGGAACTGCTGCAGACCGATCTGATCAAATCGCGGGCAGATCTGCTCATGAAGCTGCTCCAGCGGGAGCTGCAGTTTGCCGAACTGAAAAACAAACTCACCAACAAAACAAAAACCGAACTCGATAAACAGCAGCGCGATTATTTTCTGCAACAGCAATTGAAAAGTATCAAGGATGAGCTGGGCGGAGATACGAACGAACGGGAATTGCGGGATATGCTGAAAAAGGCAGAACAGAAAAAATGGCCTGCCGCGGCAAAAGATATCTTCCGGAAAGGAATCGAGAAGCTGGAAAGAATGCATCCCAGCACACCGGACTATTCCATTGTTTACAATCATCTGGATCTGATGCTGGATCTTCCCTGGAACGATTATACGGAAGATATGTATGATCTCAAGAAGGCATCCAAAGTGCTGGACACGGATCATTACGGAATGAAAAAAGTAAAGGAACGCATCCTGGAATATCTCGCCGTGCTGAAATTAAAGGGCGATATGAAAAGCCCGATCCTGTGTTTTGTGGGACCTCCCGGTATCGGAAAGACCTCGCTCGGCAGAAGCATTGCCAACGCCATCGGAAGAAAATATGTGCGCATCAGTCTTGGCGGACTGCATGACGAAAGTGAAATCCGCGGTCACCGGAAAACCTATATCGGCGCCATGCCCGGAAGAATTTTGCAATCCCTGCGCAAGGTGAAATCTTCCAATCCCGTGATGATCCTGGATGAAATAGATAAAGTGGGAGCGGATTTCCGCGGCGACCCTTCCTCTGCGCTCCTGGAAGTGCTGGATCCGGAACAAAACAATAGTTTTTACGACAATTACCTCGAACTCGAATACGATCTGAGCAAGGTATTGTTCGTGGCCACAGCAAATGATATCTCGCATATTCAGCCGGCACTGCGCGACCGGATCGAGATCATCGACCTGAGCGGGTATGCTATTGAAGAAAAAATAGAGATAGCAAAAAGGCATCTGCTGCCCAAGCAGAAAGAAGCCCACGGACTGAATAATCTGGAATTAAAAATGACCGATAAGCTGCTGGGCCGGATCATTTCAGATTATACCCGGGAAAGCGGGGTGCGGGAACTGGACCGGCAGCTGGCTTCCATCATGCGCTACGAAGCGAAAGAACTGGCAATAAAGGAAAAACTGAAGTCCTCCATTTCGGAAAAAGATATCGAAAAAGTACTGGGCAAACCAAGATACAGCAACGACCTGTATAAAGTGGCCAACATGCCGGGGGTAGCCGTCGGGTTAGCCTGGACCTATGTGGGCGGCGATATTCTGTTTGTTGAAACCAGCCTGAGCGAAGGAAAGGGGGAATTGAAGCTCACCGGAAATCTGGGGAACGTGATGAAGGAGAGCGCCAGCACAGCCCTCACTTATCTGCAGTCGAACGCGAAAAAATACGGACTCGATCCCGGCGTCTTTAACAAAAAAACGATCCATGTGCATGTTCCGGAGGGCGCCACGCCGAAAGACGGTCCCAGCGCAGGCGTTACCATGATGAGTTCCCTGGCCTCGGCATTCAGCGGTAAGCGCGTGAAGCCTTATCTCGCCATGACCGGAGAAATCACGCTCCGTGGTCAGGTATTACCCGTGGGGGGTATAAAAGAAAAGATCCTCGCGGCAAAACGTGCCGGGTTAAAAGAAATTATTCTCTGCTGGCAGAATGAGAAAGACATTGACGAAATAGATTCCAATTTTATTCGCGGCTTAAAATTTCACTATGTGAAAACGATGCAGCAGGTGCTGGATCTGGCTCTGGTAGAAAAATAAGGGAGATTAACAGGTCTTTCACAAAAAATGGTTAAACCAAATCATTGCCCTTATGTTATAACTAAATCAACAAAGATTTTCATGTTGGTTGTTTTAAGGGTTAAAAAAGTTCCTCCATGTCTATGGAGGAATTCTTGTTTTAAGAGCCTCTCTCCGCTATTCAACGACTTCCTCCCTTTTTACTTTTGAATTTTTACTTTTCACTTCCCCTGCATTTTTAAACGCTTCCATTGGTATGAGCCCCAGCAGCGAGAACATCGCGTTGTCTTCTTCAAAAGCCGGATTCGGCGTCGTCAGCAGTTTGTCTCCCGCAAAAATCGAATTGGCGCCGGCCATAAAACAGAAAGCCTGTTCGGGTATGGTCATTTCCGTACGACCCGCACTCAGCCTGACCATGGTTTTGGGCATCAGGATCCTTGCTGTCGCGATCATTCGCACCATATCCCAGATATCCACTTTCGGATTGTTTTCCAATGGCGTTCCTTTGACCCGCACCAGGGCATTAATAGGTACGCTGCCCGGATGTTGTGGGAGGGTGCATAAGGTAAACAGCATGTTGATCCGGTCCTCATGGGTTTCTCCCAGCCCCACGATGCCACCGCAGCAGACACTGATGCCGGCTTTTCGCACATGACCCAGGGTGTTGAGACGGTCCTCATACACACGGGTGCTGATGATTTCCCCGTAGTATTCCGGTGAAGTGTCCAGGTTATGATTATAGGCGTAAAGACCGGCCCCGGCCAGTTTTTCTGCCTGGGATTCCGTTAGCATGCCGAGGGTGCAGCATACTTCCATTCCCATGGCATTCACGCCTTTAACCATTTCCAGCACACGGTCAAAATCGCGGTTGTCCCGCACTTCGCGCCAGGCAGCGCCCATGCAAAAACGGGTGGATCCGGCTTCTTTGGCTTTCCGGGCATAGTCCATTACTTCATCCGTGGGCAGCAGGCCATGTACTTTTACTTCTGTATGATAACGGGCGGCCTGGGGACAGTAAGCGCAATCCTCCGTGCAGCCGCCGGTTTTAACCGAGAGCAGGGTGCAGACCTGGACCTCGGCCGTATTGTTGAACTGCCGGTGAACGGACGCTGCCCGGTAAACCAGTTCCAGCAAAGGCATCCCGTAAATTTCATGAATTTCTTCTTTTGTCCAGTTGTTGCGGATCATGGTGGTCTGATTTATTTAAGGTTGAGCGGGTTTTAGAGGTGGTAACTGAGGTTTGTTTTCGGCGTCAGGGCAAGCAGTGTTTCATACATCAGGAGAATGGTTTGTTCAATATCTTTTTTATTGATCATTTCCACGGTGGTGTGCATATAACGAAGCGGAATGGAAATCAATACGGAAGGACAGCCGTCATTGGCATAGGCGAATGAATCGGTGTCCGTACCGGTACTCCGCGAAACGGCCCGGAGCTGCACCGGAATATTTTTCTTTGCCGCGGTATCCCGTACAAAGGAAAGCAGTTTATTATGTACTGCGGGACCGAAAGCAAGCGAAGGCCCTTTTCCACAGGTATTGTCGCCTTCCACCTGTTTATTGATCATGGGTGTGGAGGTATCGTGGGTTACATCCGTGATAATGGCCACCTGGGGTTTAATTCTCCGGGCGATCATTTCCGCGCCGCGCAAACCGATCTCTTCCTGAACGGCGTTTACGATGTATAAACCATAGGGCAGTTGCTTTTTATTCCGTTTCAGTAAACGGGCCACTTCCGCAATCATGAAACCACCGATGCGGTTGTCGAAAGCGCGGGCAATCAGTGTATCGTAGGAGAGTTCGTCAAAGCCATCCTGATAAGTGACCACGGATCCGGGGTGGATGCCCAGGTCCTCTATTTCCTTGCGGTTGCGCGCCCCGCAATCGAGAAAGAGATTGTCGGCCTTGGGATGTACTTCCTTGCTTTCCGGAACGCCGGCCCGGGTATGAATGGCAGGCCATCCGAACACGGCTTTAACCGGTCCCTTGCTGCCGTGGATGATCACCCGTTGTGCCGGAGCCACCTGGTGGTCAACACCGCCGTTTCTTTTAAGATACAGCAGTCCTTCGGGGGTTACATAATTTACAAACCAGCTGATTTCATCCGCATGTGCTTCAATCACTACTTTGAAATCAGATTTGGCATTGATCACGCCAACGGCGGATCCATAAGGATCGGTAAAATAACTGTCGGTATAGGGTTTGATATATCCGATCCATTTTTTCTGACCCTCACTTTCAAAACCAACGGGAGAGGGAGTGTTCAGATAATCTTTTAGAAAAGTATAGGAATCGCCGCTGAGTATGGATTTATTGGAAACAGTGCCGGAGGCTTTGGGCATGAATGATAATTTAAGGCCCAAAAATAATCAAATTGGAAGTATCAGCATCAGCAGGCCGGAAAGCATCATCAGACCGTCGAGTACAAAATAATAGAGATAGTCGGAGAAATTGCGTTTTGCATAGGGGTAAAGGAAAGCGAGAATAAAACCGGGAACGAGCAAAACGATTACGGAGAGGAGAGAAAAACCGGTGAAGAGCAGGCCCAGGGTGAACAGCGCAAAAGCAATCAGGGAAAAAAGGAAAAGCCGGTTCACGCCTTTTTCATCCAGGTAGGTGATCATGCTGCGAATTCCTTCGTCCCGGTCATCATCGCGATCGCGGTAGTCAAATAAGATACAGATCCCATAGATCAGGAAGAAGCGGCTGGCGGCAAAAAGTTTCATCTGGTGGTCAAAATGCGGCACATTGGCTATGAACACCGGCATGATGGCGGTAACGTAAGTCCATACCATGGTCAGGAACGTGGTCTTTCCGATAGCCACTTGTTTTAAAAAACGGAAATAAGGCAACGGAATTTTTGGCGCGGAATACAGGAAGGTGATGAAAGTGGCAAACAGCAGGGCCAGCCAGTGCTCGCGCAGTTTGATGAAAAAGATGAGGGATCCGATTACGCCGGCAAAATAAAACAGCAGGTGGGCATTTTTATGGTCATGCGTCCATTGCACGCGATCCGGCGATTTATGCGAAAGCGGGGTCAGGAACCAGTGAAAATTATAACTGCAAATGCTGGCAAAAAAAACGAACCAGAAAAAATCGTAAGAATAAGAAAGTCCGAGCACGTGGCTGGTCTGCCAGGTCATCAATACAGAGCAAAGGGAAATATAGATACTGCTGAAGAGAAAAAAATTGAAGATTTTCCGAAGCAAGTCCAGGTTGTTTTAGTTGTTGAGCAGGATGATCATTCCTGTTCTTGGGGTATCGCTTTTTCTTCCCGCAAGGTCTGTCAGGATAAAACGGAAATCGATACTGTCATTCTCATCATTATTGTCGATATGAATAAAATTATAATCGAGCGACACGCTGAATTCCGCGCTGTTGGCATCGGGAATTGCGGGATCTCCGCTCAGTATGGTGAGGAAAGTGTCTGATGTCTGAGAGGGCGGCGGTACGGGCGTTTGATTATACCGGTGGCGGATGATGGTTAAACTGTCGCCGTTGATTTTTCCTTTCTTCTGACTGTATGACAAAACCGCATTAAAAGTTCCCCCGGGCGGAACGGTTGCGGTAAAGGATTTGATCCGGAGGCTGGGATTCACTTCAAACTTATCCTTACTACAACCCAGCGCAAACAGGAAAAGACAAAAAAACAGGGGAATCCTCGGCTTCATGGAACGCTTTTGAACATTGCAAATTAACGGATTTTCACGAAATGCTTTAGTATTGTGGCTGTTTTTAGAATTCATTTGGCTATTATTCCGGATTCCGGAAATTTATGGTGAACAATCAGACTTCTCTTTTGAAATACGATGAATTATTTGCCGGGTTGCCCGGGCAGTTTGAACGGGAAGCGGGGGCCGTATACCGGACACAATATGAACAAAATGAACTTTACCGGCAATTTGCCCGGTTGGTCAGTAAAGACCCGGAATCCTGTGCAGTGCCGGAACAATTTCCATTCCTGCCCATTTCTTTTTTTAAGACCCGTTCCGTAAGAACGGGCGAATTTGTTCCGGAAATTATTTTTGAAAGCAGTGGTACAACGGGACAAACGGTTAGCCGGCATGAAGTGAAATCCGTTTCCCTGTACCGCGAAAGTTTTCTTCGCGGATTTGAATTGTTTTATGGCCCTGTTTCGGATTACTGCATCCTCGGTTTGTTGCCTGCCTATCTGGAAAGGGCCGGCTCCTCCCTGGTCTTTATGGTGGATGAACTGATCCGGCAAAGCCGGCATCCCCAAAGCGGATTTTATCTGGATGAACTAAATCATCTGCATGATCTTTTACTGGGTCTCGAAGAGCGAAAGCAAAAGACCCTGCTGATTGGCGTGAGCTTCGCCCTGCTTGATTTTGCTGAAGCATTTCCCGCGCAGCTGAAATCCACTCTGATCATGGAAACCGGGGGGATGAAAGGCCGGCGGGAAGAAATAACGCGCGCGCGCCTGCATGAAATACTGGGTCTGGCCTTCGGGCAAAAGGAAATTCATTCTGAGTACGGAATGACGGAGTTGTTGTCCCAGGCTTATTCAGCAGGCAATGGCATTTACCGGCCCGTGCCCTGGATGAAAATGATGATCCGGAAAGAGGACGATCCGATGGACGTGCAAAGCACCGGAGAGGGGTTGCTGAATATCATTGATCTCGCCAACCGGGATTCCTGTTCCTTTATTGCTACGGATGATCTGGCAAAAGTTTATGCCGATGGTTCTTTTGAAGTGCTCGGCAGAATGGATAACAGCGACCTGCGCGGTTGCAGCTTACTGACCGTTTAAAGACAGGGTGCATCCATCAGGCCGCTGCAAATGACGGTCGCATTTTTCTGATTGCTTTCCGTAGCCAGTTCAATGAGCCGGATTGTATTGTATCCCTGTTCCGGTTTTACTTTTAATGGTTTGCCTGCTGTAATGCTTTCATACAGATCAGTATAATATCCGCCGTAGTTACCGGGCAGGGAAGGGTATTTTTCCTTAACAGGATGCCCGCTGATCTCGGTATGCAGTAAGCCATAGATTTCCTCAGACTCCTGCCCCCAGTTTTTAATATTGGGAAGAACGCCCTGGCGGAGTAATGCTTCCTGCGGATCTTCTCCATACTTGATAAAAGATCCTTTTGTGCCATGGATCATGTAGCGCGGACCAGGCTCACGGACAAGCATACCCGCTTTCAGGATGACCTTGGTAAATCCGTAATCCAGCCAGAGCTCAAAATAATCTGTTGTTTTTGCGTGCGGGCGTTGCATCCGGATATCCGCAGTAACTGTCTTTGGTAATCCGAATAAACAGAAAACCTGGTCAATCAGGTGGGCGCCAAGGTCGTACAGGATGCCACTGCCCGGTGCGTCATCTTCCCGCCAGGCATTGGGTCTTTGCCCGGGGCGGTACCGGTCGTAATGGGCTTCGAACTCCACTATTTCGCCGAGCTTGTTTTCATTCAGCAATTGCCGGATGGTCAGAAAATCGCTTACATAGCGGCGGTTCTGAAATACACTAAGCAGTTTGCCGGACTCCTTTGCAATCAGCAGCAGTTTTTTTGCATCTTCGCTGCTGATGGTAAAGGGTTTTTCCAGCACCACGTGTTTGCCCGCCCCCAGTGCGCGGGATGCATAATCAAAATGGGTATCGTTGGGTGTGGTGATCACTACCAGTTCCAGCGAAGGATCGGCCAGCATTTCATCAATGCTTCTTGCAATCTTTACGTGAGGATATTTTTCTTTGGCGCTGTCACCATGTCTTTGCAGAATACTCAGGAGCTGATAATCCGGATTCGTTGTAATAAAAGGAAGATGCATGAACTGTGCGGCTACACCGAATCCGACAACGCCTGTTTTCATAAATTTATTTTTCGCAAAGTTAAGCAGGGAGATACCCGGTCGCTACAGGGAGTTTAAAAATTTAATCAGCTGCATTCTCTGCTGTTGCGTGAGCTGTGCAAACGCATCCCTGGATTTCTGTGCTTCACCCCCATGCCAGAGAATAGCTTCTTCAATGGATCTTGCGCGACCATCGTGCAGGTAATATGCGGCGCCGGTGGTTTTCTGCAACAGCCCGATTCCCCACAGCGGTTGTGTGCGCCATTCCCGCCCGCCGGCCAGAAAATCCGGGCGATTATCAGCCAGGCCTTCACCCAGATCATGTAGCAGAAGATCCGTATAGGGATGAATGCGCTGACCGCTGAGCTGCGGAAGATCCGGCTCTGAACCGGACATCATTGTGGAACGGTGACAGGCAGAACAATTCACCTGATTAAATAAAACGGAGCCGGCTTTCACGTCGGGATCCGTTACGTTCCGGCGCGCGGGAACGGCCAGCGTTTTCACGTAAAAACTAACATGGTTCAGCAGGCTGTCGGCAAGCTCTCTCTGGTCCTTATCTATGACGGAATGATATTGTTCCTGACCTAATGAACTTTCGTCTGCTGTTGCAAAAGTAGTCACGCCCATATCCTGCTGATAAGCCATGGCGATCTGCAGCAAAAGGGTAGGCGCATTCGCCTTCAGACCAAAGCGGCCGATTTCTGTTTTCTTTGTGTATGGGTCATAAACGTAATTTGCTTTTCCGGTGATGCCGTCCCCATTCTGATCCCCTGCATCTACAAAAGAAAGAATGGTGGTTTCCGGAATTTTTTCCAGCAGTCCCATGCCAACCAGCCTGGGCGCCAGACGCGGCGAAAGCATATACGGAACCGTTATCGGAATATAGGGATTCAGCAGCTGATACTCCGGACTGCGCAGATTTACAATCGTTCCATCCGGATAAGTAAAAGGAATTTCTGTATAAGTAATTCCAATGGTCGCTTCTGGTTTTACCCCAAAAATAGCCTGATCCTGCACCTGTAGTCCGAACCCGTTCACTTCCAGCGGGCCGCCATTGGCGTCGGTGCCCGCCTGACTGATCCGCATGAGCAGTCCTGCGGTTGCCGAGCCGGTAATGGGCAAACCACCGCCATCATTCCGGTGGCAGTTGATGCAGGAAACATTATTGTAAATCGGTCCCAGGCCTCCGAAAACCGGTGCGGGAGGGGCAACGAATTTCGATTCGAAGGTTTGGTCGCCCAGTTCATGAACACGCTGATCGCGGACGCTTAATCCGTCGATTGCGTGGGTGAAGGCGTGAGAAGACAGATCAAAATTAGTGGCCAGGCCTGCGCTTAACCGGTCATCATATTCATCATCCGGCAGCAGATCGGCCTTATGGCACATACTCAGCCCCGTTATAAGGATTGCAAAGCAGGATATGATATAGAGTTTTTTCAATCTTTGATATTTGTTATCATGAATTCAGTCAGCTCGTTATCCAGCAAGTCTTTGAGTGTGGCCAGCTGGTCCATGGTCTGCTGTACCTGCGTGCGCTGTTTGTAGATGGCTTCTTCATAGCGCAGGGTGATATTATCAAAAGAACTGATGGCGGCCTGGATCTGTGTTCTGATCTGATTGTCCAGGTCCCGGTTCTTTGCGGCCACCAGATCCCTGATTCCCTTTCCGTTGTTTAAGCCGAGGTAAACATTTTGCAATCCGATGATATTGTTATGGAAATCATCCAGCGTATTGCTGGAGTAAGGGGATTCCGTGATGGTGGAATCTTTGGCAATAAAAGGTTCAAACATCTTTCCTTCCCCCACTTCCCCGCAGATATCGCTCATGCCGGAAACGATATTTAAAAACAGATCCTGTTTGGTCTCGAATTGCGTGCTGCCGGCGCCGGCTGTCAGCACCTGGTTTTTAAAACCGGAGGACCAGTCGTTGTACAGGGGTTGCACATTGTTGTATAAAATATCAGCCGACAGGCTTACCATGTATTGTTTCTGCCTTGCCGTGATACCGGATGCCACCCTGCTTCCGCCTTTCCCGAAGATGATGTATTCCAGTGGATGATAACCACGCAGGCTTTGCGGAAGATTTTTGATATCGTCAGTCTCCAGCGGATTGCTGCTGGCGAGCAAAGAATCCATCTGATTGTAATCGGTTGGCCAGGTATCCGTATTGGGATCATAGTCGTTGTCCTCTACCGGGCCGAAAAGAAAACCTTCACATTGTTCCCAGGTTTGGCGGATATTTTTCCACGACGCCCGCGCAGCCAGCAGATTGGCATCGGTGGTTGCTGTATTCAGGGTGGTGATGGCCTGGTTCAGGCTCACGGCCGAATTGGTGAGCGCACTGTATTGTCCCAGGGCAACGTTATTGGTGAAATCTGTGATCACCTGGGTTTCCAGCGCGGCAAAATCGGTGTTATTGCTGGTTTCCGCAGCCTTGTGACATGCGCCGAAAAGAAGTCCGGTGACTGCGAAAACGAGTATGCTCTTCTTCATGAAATTATGCTTTGAGATGAATAGTCAGCTGATCTGCATTCAGCGTGGTATTAAATTTTTTCAGTGGCAGTGCTGCGGGCCCCTTCACCACTTTCCCGTTTTGATCGAACTGGCTTCCGTGCAGATTGCATTTATAACCGGTGGGATTTACCTGCAGTTGATTTTGCTGATGTGTGCATTGCAGCAGGAGGGCTTCATATTGTCCGTCGTCCGTTTTTTTTACCGCGATATCGTAATACCAGCCGGAGGGCCTTATAATTAATAATGGCTCTGTGGCGAATGATGTCAATGGAATCTGCACGGTATTGTTACTGACCGGAACCTTCATCACTTTGGAAGCCGGGCTGCAGGCCGCGAGTTCGGAAAACAAATATCCTCCCGCTGCCAGCAGGCAGAGATTGCAGGATGATCTGATGAATTTTCTGCGGTCTGTGTTCATGGTTTCCGGATGAATGTTTAATAGATAACGCTCATGCTAAAACGAATAACCGATTCCGATGTTCAGAAACTGGTTGCTTTGCCGGTAGGGCAACTGGTTTGGCGGCGGGTTAATGACCAGGTCGGGATTCTGCTTCCCGGTATGAAGTAAACGGACATCCGCTTTAATCACCACATTGGGCAACGGCAGGTAACTGAAGCCGGCAATCAGGTGCGTTTGTTTTTCTGTTCCATCGTAGATGGCATCCCCGTTGCCGGGGATGGATGCATTCATGTCCAGTGCTTCAAACCGGGCAAAGCTGATGAACTGGGCGGTTTTGTTCTTTTTATAAAGCCAGTCGTACCCCAGTTCCGCGTAGGCACCATACATTCCGTCAGCAATATTCTTCCCGAACCGGTTATTGATTTTTCCGGCATCCGGATAGCCGATATAAACCCCCAGGGCTTTTGCTGAAACCCCGTTCCGGCTGTATTGCAGATCCGCTTCTCCCAGGTAAAGAGGGCTTCCGAAGGCGCCGCTGTTCAGGCCCAGACTGTCGGCGCCTCGCGGACTTAAACCAATCGTACCACCGGTATATCCGGAAACCTGGAATTTGAAATCCTTCCAGGCATACTGAACAGCGGCGGTAAGGCCCAGGTTGTTGGCTGTAGCGAGGCTCCCCTCGGCGCGTCCTCCCGCAATGCCATTCCCGTGCTCAAAATGCTGGGCATTCAGGCCATTCAAAACGGCAATCGTATAGGTCAGCGGCAGCCGGTCCGATGAACCGTAAAATCCAACACCCAGTTCGCGCCAGGTGGCCGGAATAATGAGCTGCTCCACCAGTGGACGCTCCACCCCGTTAAAATTAACCGGCAGGTGGTTTTCGTTCAGGATGCCGATCCGGGGTGTGAACAGGCCGGCAACCAGATATTGTTTTGTGCTCAGGTTAAACTTCAGAAACGCCTGCTCCATGGAGATTTCAGCGCCGTTGGATTCCCCGCCTTCCACTTTGGCGTTTTCAATTTCCAGTTCAGAGAAAAAGGAAATTTTGTCTGAAAACTGGTGGCCGACAAATAAAACGGCTCTCTCCAGGGTTACCGTCGACTGTTTCTGATTGAAGTCGCGCTGGTAAAAAGCGCTCCCGTACCCTGAAATAACTGTTTTCTGACTGACCGTACCCGCGTGCAGGGAATCTTCCCCGCTGTTGATTAACTGTTGTGCTTTGGTTCTAAACTGTTGAGCTTCAGCGGAAAATCCTGTGAGAGCTGTGAGGGTTAAAAACAAGGCCGGAACCTGATATTTCATGGTGCAAAAGAAATCCGAAACCGGCGAATGGGATTACGGAATCGGAAAAATGGTTTATACAATCCGGAAAAACTGAATTGTTTGCACTTCAAATAAAAATGGGATATTTATAAACAAAAAAACACGATCATGAAAATGGTAAAAACCTGCCTCGCCCTGGTCATTACGCTAACCGCCTTCGCGCAGATTCAGGCCCAAACGGCAGACGATATTATTAATAAGTATTTTGACGCCATTGGGGGCAAAGACAAAATTGCACAAATAAAATCCGTTCACATGGAAAATACCGTGGAAGCCATGGGAGGGGAAGGTCCCAGCACGATCACCATACTCAACGGAAAGGGGTATCGCTTTGATTCCGAAATGAACGGGAATAAAATCACCCAGGTTTACACCGATAAAGGCGGATGGGCCATCAATCCTTTTATGGGAAGCACCACCCCGCAGGTAGTTCCGGACGAAGTGTACAAACAAAACAAGGAACGGTTTGACGTGGGCGGCCCGCTGTTTAACTATGCGGCGAAAGGGAGCAAAGTGGTGCTGGATGGGAAAGAAGCCGGTGCCTATAAACTGAAAGTAACTACCGCAGATTCGATTGAGATGGAATTATATATCGACAGTGCCACATATAACCTGGTTAAATTAACCAGTTCTGCATCCATGATGGGCCAGACGATGGAAGTAGTGACTACTTTCTCTGATTTTAAAAAATCGGATTTTGGTATTGTGTTTCCCAATACCACGGAGATCAGTTTCGGCGGGCAGTTCGATATTACCTCCAGGATAAAAAAGCTGGACATCAATCAGGAGGTGGATCCCAAAATTTTCGAGATGCCGAAATCTTAGGTTTAAAATTATTAAATAAAATGCCCCTTCTTTTGAGGGGCATTTTATTTAATGTCTCTTTCCTTTTCCAGAACAAGTTGATATTCTGCCGGACTTATATCAACCATCGCATATTTTCTTACCTGATTGATAGCCATTTCATCCAGCATATCAACCGTGTTTTTATAGGAAGCTTCTGAAGTAGGTTTTAATATTATCATGAAGTTCGAATTGTTGGTCCTGATTTGTTTATTTCTGATCACTTCCCGTATCTTATTAAAAGGAACGGATTCAATTTTTGACGGGTCACTGCCCTCATAATAAAAAAGCTGATTACCAGCGGCAGGCATGAGTGTTAGTACGGCAGATTCAGGTTGCAGTTGCCTGTCTTTATCCGGAACGTCTTTTGGAAGTATGATCTTCATTGCCATCGGACTGCTCATTGCAGTGGTAAAGATGAAAAAGGTTATTAGTAAGAAGCCGAGATCAACCATGGGTGTAAGGTCTACTTTGGTTGAGAGCTTTTTTGATCTTCTAACCCCTCGCGTTTTTTTGCGATCGCTACTGGCGGCTAAGGTGAATTCGGCCATAAGGTTTTTTTAGGGCTTCAGAATAGTATCCTGAATAAGATGCGCATTGGAACGAATTCCATAAAAACGCCTTGGCTGACCGCATAAACCTTAATAACGATAACAAATCGCGTTGATATTCATTCCGGCGCCGATGGAGGCGAACAACAGCACATCGCCGGAGTGCAGTTCATGGGGAGGTAACTGATTTTTTCTGACCAGGTCGAAGAGCGTGGGCACGGTAGCTACGGAACTGTTCCCGAGCCAGCTGATACTCATCGGCATGATATCTTTCGGGGGCTCTTCCACATCATATAACTGATACAATCTCTTTATGATGGCCTCATCCATTTTTTCATTTGCCTGGTGAATAAAAATCTTTTTCAGTTCCTGAATCGGCACGCCACTTTTATCCAGGCATAGTTTCATTGCGGCGGGAACCTGCGTTATGGCAAACTCATATACTTTCCTCCCTTTCATTTTTAAATAGCGGATATGGGGATCGCTTTCAGGATAGAAGGATGCTCCCATATTGATATAATCCACTTCTTCCATGGAATAGGTCTGGGCGACATGCCCCATGATGCCCGGAGAAAAACGGGTTCCTTCTTTCTGCTCCAGAACCACCGCACCAGCGCCATCGCTGAAGATCATGCTGTCCCGGTCGTACATGTCGATGACCCGGGAAAGGGCTTCCGTACCAATGATCAGTGTTTTTTTTGCGAGACCGGCTTTTATAAAAGCGTCCGATTGAATTAGCCCCTGCAACCATCCCGGACATCCGAACAGAATATCGTATGCCACACAATCGGGGTTCCGTATGCCCAAAGCGTTTTTTATCAGGCTGGCCAGCGAGGGCACAGCGGCGGTCTGGATGGTATCTTTCAATACATTTCCGAAATTATGGGCAACGATGAGCTGATCCAGGCTCTCCGGATCGGTTCCACTGTCCAGGATAGCCAGCCGGGCAGCTTCATAACCCAGGTCTGAAGCATTTAGATCATTCGTGGTATATCGTCTTTCTTCAATCCCTGTGATTTTTTTAAACTTGCTGACCACTTCGCCCGGCTCTGTATGCAGTGCTGTTCCGCCTGCGGTATAAAATACGTTTTGGGCAAAGTCCTCGTTGGTTTGAACAAATGGCGGAATATAGCAGCCGGAGCCTGTGATGACTGAATGAAGCATAATCAATCCGGGCGGTTAGGTTTTATAATTGCTAATGCCGCTAAGGTATATAAAATTAGAAAGAAACTTTTACTCCGGCTTCTTATCCTTTAGTTTGGCCTTCGGGACATATACTTTTTTCCCCTTATTATCGATATAATAATATTTTGAACTATGGTCGATAAAAATGGTTTCTCCATTGGGACCAACCTTATCCTTATATTTATTATCCACGACGGCTGATTTCCCCTGGGAAGCAACCTTCGCCGTCTTATGGCTAACCTTATGCGCCGCAGTGTCAATCTTTTTTCCCACCTGGGCATCGGAACCTGCGATGATAAGAAAACTGAGTACAAATATTCCTGCTAGTTTTTTCATATTTTCCATTTTAGTGTAAACTGCTGTTTTCGATAGATATACTGAAAAAACGATGCCAGACTGACATTCCGGGTATTTTTATGAACAGGTCCCTGAATAAGGCGTTAATTCCTGCAGGCCGTTTTGAGAAAACTGTAGGGATCGATGGAGGAATAGTTGTCGACCGGAGCGGGAAAATCGCTGAGACGCAGTTCAAGGAATGATTTGGTCGGCATGATCTGCCATATCCATAATTTTTTACCCGGCATCAGGGTCACATCCACTTCCGGGAGGATTTCTTTTATCAATCCGTCCCAGCAGGCTTTTTCCAAAAGGTCTTTAGCCGAAAAACCACTTTTTTCGTTTACATCTTTTTCCACCCATTGCTGTTGCGCAAACCGGGTGTCTGTGAGGAGCAGGATTTCCTGTTGGGTGTTGTTCTTTTTCATATCGGGGCATTTTTAGGAGCTGCTATATATATAGACGTAAAAATGCCCCGGAAGTAAACTCCGGCAAATCGAAAAACCGTGGCTGTTGTTATAATTTATGGAACCGTTAACAAGGCATCAGCCTTTTTCATTCCCGTAAAGCTGCTGCTGTAAAAACGCATTCCTGAATTTGGCACGCGGATCACAGCTGTGAACGAACGCTTTAAAATCTTCCAGCTTTTCATAGCGGGAAGCGAGTTTTTCCGGAGAAAGCGTAAACAACTTACCCCAGTGCGGTCTTGGCTGGAAAGGCTCCAGTTCTTTTTCTATCCGGGGCAGCAGCTTACTTACCGCCGGCCAGTCCGGCTTCCAGGTAAAATGAATGGTTACCGAGTCCTGATTCCTGCAGGGGCTCATCCAGAGGTCGTCGGCAGCAATGGTTCGGATCTCCGTAATAAACAGGTGCGGGCCAATTTCTTTCCCTAAACGGTAAACGGCCAGTATGGCTTCTACGGCATGCCGGCGGGGAACAAAATATTCTGATTGCAATTCTTTGCCGCTGCTGGGTGTGAATCCCATTTTGAAATGAGGAAGCCTTTCGTACCAGGGGCCGGGAACGCCCATCTGTTCGGTGCAGTTTTCAGCCGCATGATCCATGATCGGGTGCAGGTTCCGGGTAGCCGCGCGGGCTTCATAAAATTCAGCAGGCGTCTCCGCATTATTTCCGGAATCGACCCTGCTTTTTATCCAGACCTCATCGACGAAATCTGATTGCCAGTCCATAAAAAGACTTACACTGTATCCGGCGGACATGATTTCGTCAAAACTTTCTTTCAACCGGGCCAAAGGGAGATTGATAAATACATTTTGCTTCATCAGGTAGGTTGGCTGTACGGCGAGGCCAACTTTGGTAATCACGCCCAGAGCCCCCAGTCCTACGACGGCCGCAGGAAATAAATCGTCTTTATCTTTCGCAAGATGGATCAGGCTGCCATCGGCAACTACAATTTCCAATGTTCTGACGGCGGAAGCCAGGTTCCCGTTGCCAACTCCCGAACCATGGGTAGCTGTGGTTATGGAACCGGCAACAGAAATATGCGGCAGGGAGGCCAGGTTGTGCAGTGCAAATCCCTTTTCGTGCAGGAAAGGGCTTAGCTCCCCGTATTTTATTCCGCCCTCAACCGTAACGGTATGGGACGCCGGATCCAGCTCCAGCACCCGGTTCATTTTACCGGATGAAATCAGGTTGAACCGGCTGTCGGCGATGGTATTGAAGCAATGCCTTGTGCCGAGGCTTCTCAAATGGCTGCATTGCCTGACCAGGGTCTGTACCTCTTCCGCAGACTGGGGATAAAATACTTTGTTTGTGCTGTAGCTGATATTGCCGGACCAGTTCGTCAGCCTTTCCTGCTGAACCCAGCCCGGCAGCGGCGATAAAAATGGTGCAGCCATGGTTGCGGAACTTAACCTGATAAAAGCTTTTCTTTTCATTTTATAATCATACAATATAATATTTATTTCCTTATCCTTTAAAAATGAAAAGGGTTCAGGCCAGGCCCTGATTTTACCTCTTTATCGCAGAAATCCGCCTCTTTGTCGCAGGAAGCGCCCGCGTCTTTTTATATCTTATTACATTGAGGCAGATTATACGCTCATGAATAAAAAATGGTATCGTTCCAAAGGAGCAGTCATCTGCTTCCATATCCTGGCCTGGTTGCTGTTATTTTCGCTGCCGGCGCTGTTTCACCGGGAAAATGACCAGCCCAGGATAAACTGGAAAGGCATGTTTACCCTCCGGGCATTGATTTTTGATGCCTGTTTTATATCGATATTCTATTTGAATGCACTCCTGCTGATACCCCGTTTGCTGAACCGCAAAAGGATCGGCGCTTATATTTTCTCGGTTACCGGATTGTTTGTTCTCGTGCTGCTGATCCTGCCGCTCGTTCCTTCGGAACACGGACAAAAGGGATTCCACCGGGAAATCTTTTTCCTGATCTTTCCTTATCTGTTCATCTGGGCCATGAGTACGGCTTACCGTTTTGTTTCGGACCAGGTTAAAACAGAGCAGCTGATGAAGGAACGCGAAAATGAAAACCTCAAAACGGAATTGTCTTTTCTGCGGAGCCAGGTGAGCCCGCACTTCCTGTTCAACGTGCTGAATAATATGGTTGCCATGGCCCGGCTGCGGTCTGATTTACTGGAGCCTTCCCTGATCAGGCTTTCCGGCCTGATGCGTTATATGCTGTATGAATCCGACGAAGCCAAAGTGCCCTTGAGCAGGGAAGTGGAATACGTGAATAGTTTTATTGAGCTGCAGAAAATCCGGTATGCAAAATCCCTGACTATTAAAGCGCAACTGGATACGGGAGACAATCAGCTAATTGAACCCATGTTGCTGATTCCTTTTATTGAAAATGCTTTTAAGCATGGCACGGGGATCATCGAAGATCCCGTCATTGAGATCAGCCTTAAAATTTCGGACGGACTGGTCGACTTCCGGGTGAGGAATAAATATATTCCCGGTACAGCTGAAATCAAGGACAAGACTTCCGGTATCGGGCTTGCCAATGTGATCAGGCGGCTGAACCTGCTCTTCGAACACAAACATATTCTGAGCATCAATAAGGAAAATGGATGGTTCGACGTTTCTTTGCAGATTAAACTGAATTCAAGATGAAATGTGTTGCCGTTGATGATGAGCCCCTGGCATTGGCCTTATTGATCGACAATATCCGCCAGGTGACTTCTCTTCAACTGGTTGCATCCTGCGCTAATGCAATGGAAGCGCTTACCGTTTTGAACCGGGAAGAGGTGGATCTGATTTTTCTGGATATCCAGATGCCGGGACTTACCGGTTTGCAATTCCTGCAATCCCTTTCTGTGCGACCAATGGTGATTCTGATTACGGCATACGAAAAATATGCATTGGAAGGATTTAACCTTGACGTTATTGACTACCTGGTTAAGCCGGTTCCCTTTGAACGGTTTTTGAAAGCCTGTAATAAGGCCACCGATTTTTTCAGGCTGAAGAATAACGCTCTGCCGGCAGAGCAGCCGGATTATTTTTTTGTTAATGCGGAGTACGGATTGATCAAAATCGTTATATCAGAAATCGTTTTGATTGAAGGGTTGAAAGACTACCTGAAAATTCATTTGGCTGATGGTAAAAACCTGGTCATCCGGATGAGCCTTAAATCCATTGAGGAAAAACTTCCCCCGAATAAGTTCTTCCGTATTCATAAATCTTATATCGTATCTGTTTCCCATATTACTTCGATCCGCAAAAACTCCGTTTTTCTGAGCGAACGTGAGCTTCCCCTGAGTGATCATTACAAGGAGGAACTGCTGCGGGTAATCGGTCAGGGAAACAAGAGTTAATGCATTTTGTCGCAGGATATTGACCGCTTGTCTCAATTCCCAAATTTGTTAAAGGTCCCGGATTATTTTTGCAGCCAATACACCAAACAGGTTTTATGAAAAAATTTTTGTTACTAATGTTTTCGCTGGCAGGCCTTTTTACCGTTCAGGCGCAATTTCCGGGAGGAGGAGGTAAAGCGCCTAACATGGGTCATATCTACGGAAGGATTGTAGACAGCACCGGTCATGGCATTGCCGATGCGACCGTGCTGGTATTGCAGAATAAAAGAGATTCCGCAACCAAAAAAACCAAGTTTGTTTTGCTGAAAGGACTTAGTACCAAAGCAAACGGAGATTTCAACTTTGAAGACCTGCCCCTGTTCGGCGGACTCAAACTAAAAATCTCCGCAACCGGATACAAACCCTTTGAACAAAATGTGGTTTTTCAGATGCGGATGCCCGGCGGCGGGGCGCCGAAAGCGGGCGCAGATCCTGCGCAGGCGATGAATGCTATTGGCAGCGCCATCAATGGATTTGACCGCGACCTTGGAA
>Ga0207707_10001641_pt1 | contig 20640 bp, 11 predicted proteins | sample KBSC83BmetaG_FD_184336 | JGI IMG/M metagenome (GOLD analysis project Ga0207707, IMG submission 184336) | Corn rhizosphere microbial communities from Kellogg Biological Station, Michigan, USA - KBS C8-3B metaG (SPAdes) (version 2) | ecosystem: Host-associated > Plants > Roots > Rhizosphere ...
CACGAGCAGCCAGCACGAGCACCCAGCACGAGCAGCCAGCACGAGCAGCCAGCACGAGCAGCCAGCACCCAGCCGCCGCTCCCCCGTCGCCCGTCCCCGCCAGTCGCCAGTCGCCAGTCGCCAGTCGCCAGTCGCCAGTCGCCAGTCGCCTAGAATATTTCGAGATTTATGTACTTCCGCGGATGCTGCTTGAAGTCCAGTGTCAGCGAGTCGAGACGGGTCGTTAGGCGGCGCAGGTCGTAGTACAGGCCGGGGTCGTTGAGCAGCTTCCCCATCGTGCCGTCGCCGTTGTTCGCTTTCGCCAGCACGGCGTTGAGCTGCTGCGCGGTGCCGCGGAGCGAGTCGGTGAACGCCGCGAGGTTGTGCGACGTCGCCTGAAGGTTCCGGAGCGTCGAGTCGAGCTGCACCGAATCGAGCGCGGCGGCCGTGTTGCGGAATTGCGCGAGCGTCAACGTCAGCTGCTTCGACTGCTCGTTCGCGATCGTGCCGAGCGAGCGCGCCAGCTCGTTCACCGCGCCGAGCGATTTCCGAAGGTCCGCGATTCCGCCACCCTGCACGAGCTCGAGCTGGACGGTCTTCGCCACGTCATCGAGCCGTTGCGAGATCGTGTCCGCACGCGCGGTGAGCTCGGGGATGCCGGCCTTGAGCGGGGCAGCGGGCACGCTGTCACCGGGGTTGAAGAAGACCGGACTTGGTGACGACGGCTGCAGCGCGATTTCCTGGTCCCCGAAGATCCCGACTGGTATGACGGCCGCCACCGAATTGCGCGGCGCGTGATACTTCTTCTCGATGCTCATGATGACGAGGATCGTACCCTTCGGGTCGAGCTGAACGTCCGACACCACGCCGATCTGCACACCGGCGAGCCGGACCGGCTGTCCCTGCTTGACGCCGGCGCCCCACTGGAAACGCGCGTACAGCGGGTAGCCACGCGAGAAGCCGCCCCGCACGAGCCAGATCGTTCCGAGCACGGCGATGACGACGCCGATCGTAAGCAGGATGCCGACGAGCACCTCGTCGCGTCGTTTCATAACGGGAATCTTTGATCGCGGTGAGTTCCAGAGCCCAGACGAATCCTAGCACGTGTCATTCCCGGCGCGAAACGCCGGACCGCCGGAACCGACACGACCGTCTCGATATGACACACGCCGTTAGGCAGCAATGAACTTCGCGAACACCGCCGCCACGATCGCGTCCAGCACGAGAATCGACGTCGAGGCGATCACCACCGCCTTCGCCGTCGACCGGCCGACACCTTCGGCCCCGGCCGCCGTCACGTACCCCTCATACGAGCACACGATCGCAATGGCGCCGCCGAAACACACTGCCTTGATGATGCTGTAGATCACCTGGAACGACGCAAAGCTGAGCCGCAGGCCCGTCACATAGTCGTTCGTGGTCGCGGTCGTTGCCGTGATGAGCGTGAGCCACGCCGTCACGATCGCGGTCGCGTTCGCAACCACGGTGAGCACCGGGAGCATGAGGAGCGCCGCCAACAACCGCGGAACAACGAGATACGCGATCGGGTCGTAGGCGAGCGTCTCGAGCGCATCGATCTGCTCGGTGACTCGCATCGTGCCGATCTCCGCGGTCATGCGCGCGCCCACGCGCCCCGTTAGGACGAGCGCCGTGAGCAGCGGCCCGAGCTCCAGCACGATGCTGCCGCGCACGAGCAGACCGAGCACCGAGAGCTGCACGCCGGCGAACAGCTGGTAGAAGGCCTGAAAGGCCGTCACCGCACCGAGGAAGCCGGCAACGATCATGACGAGCGGAACGGAATCGACGCCGATGTTCCGCATCTGTCGGATGATCTCGCCTCCCCACGTCTCTGGCTCGGCGAACGCGCGCCCAATGTCGCGGATGAAGAAGCCGCGTTGACCGATGCCGGCAAACAGCCCTCGGCCCGTGCGCGCTACCCTTCGAAAGAACTTGATCCCCGTCCGCCGCATGACGGGGTAGGCCTCGGTGGGACGGTGTTCGTAGTGCGCGCCGAACGTCATCGGGAATCGGGGATCGAGAATCGGGAATCGGTGGAGCGGCGAACGATATCTCCCTCGACCGTGCTGCTGCCCAAGTGTGGCATTCGATTCCCGATTCCCGATTCCCGATTCCCGATGATCATGTCCTGACTCGCGCCAACATCACCGACCCGATCAGTGCGAACACCGCGTTGGGCACCCACGCCGCGAGCTCCGGCGGGATCAACCCTTTGCCGCCGACGGCTTTCGTCAGCTGGATCAGCATGAGAAAGATCACCGTCGTCGCAAGGCTGATGCCGATGCCGTACGCCGCGCCGCCGCGCTGCGTGCTTGTGGCAAGCGGCGCGCCGAACAGCGCGATGATGATGCACGTCACGGGAATCGCGAGCTTGAGCGCGCGCTCCACGCGAAGCTCGTTCGCATCACCACCTGAACGCTCGAGCGCGGCAATGTATCGGCTCAGGGCGCGATACCCCAACTCCTGGGGCGCCTTCGGCGTTGCCATGAGCTCCGTGGGCGCCTCACGCATCGCGACGTCGTGCAGCGAGTCGAACGCGAATGTCACGTCGGAGAGCGTGTCCGACGGAATGACGTGCAGCGCGCCCTTCGCGAGCGCCCAGCCGCGCCGCGCGTTGTAGTCGCCCTTGTCCGCGGTGAGCACGTACGTCGGGTAGTCCATCCCTTTGCCCTTTCGCTCGATCTCGATGCCCTCGAGCTTCCCTCGCTCCGCGTTGAGAGAGCTGATCTTGTACACGCGGCCGCGTTCCGCCGCGAACACGAAGTTGTAGCGATCAGCACCCGGCGTGAACTTCTTCTCCTCGAGCAGGTCCGCGCGCCTGTTGTTCGTGATCGGTACGAGCTCGCCGAGCGCGATGGCAAATCCCGCGGCGAAGATCGCGCCCAGGAAAATGGGCAGCGTGAGGCGATAGAAGCTGATGCCCGATGCCTTGGCCGCTGTGATCTCGGAGTGCCGCGTTAGGGCGCCGATGGAGAACACGGTCGCGAACAGCACGGCCGCCGGCATCACGAGAAACATCGAATCGGGAATGAAATACAGATAGCTGAGCGCGATCTGCGACCGCGGCAGCTGCCGGTTCAGATACTTGTCGAGATTGTCCGTGAGATCGATGATGATGATCAACAATGGGAAGCCCAGTGCCGTCATCGTGAAGATCTTCCAGAACTCCGACAGCACGTACCGATCGAGCGGGCGGAAGAGGTGTCGTCGTCGCATCACGCAGGCTTGTGGCGACGCTCTGCCGGCAAGCCAAACCGGCGCGCCACCTTCGCAAGGTTGGTCCTCAGGCCTTCCAGGAACTCCGACATGTCTCCGCCGCGCGACGTTGCGCCTTCCTTACCCATCCGCGCCAGGAGCACGAGCCCGACGATGGTGAGAATCACGTTCGCCGCCCACATCGCCCAGAATGGCGTTAGGAACGCGCGGTCCGCGAGCGATTCACCCGCGATGAGCCCGACGTAGTAGATCGCAAAGACGGCGAGGCTCACGCCGATCACGAGGCCGACCCCGCCGCGCGGGAAGCGCAGCGCGATGGGCGCGCCAATGAGCACGAACACGACGCAGGCGGCCGAGAGCGCGAACTTCTTCTGAATCTCGACGCCGTAGCGGTTCATCGAGGTGCGATTCTCGAGCATGCGGTTTCGGGCCGTCTCGATCGCTCCAGCGACGTCGATGTTGCCCGTCGTCGACTCCACGGTTCCACGAGGCGGAACGAACCCGGAGGTCCTGCCCGCCGGGTTGAGCGTCGGCGGCACCGGCGCAATTGCCGGGGTCACGACGGCGGGCTTGCGGCTGGTATCGCCGGCCGCCGCTCGGGTCGTGTCGGCCGCCGCTGCGCGGGTCGTGTCTCGCGCCGCGGGCTGCTGGCCACCAGCCTGTGGATTTCCACCCTGCTGGACGGCGTGATTCGCAAGCGCCACCTCCGCGGCACGCGCCGTTTTCACGAGCGCCGGCAGCTTGATGTTCTCCGCCTTCTTGAGAACCCCGCAGTACACGTGGCCGATCGTCAGTGGCAGCTGCGGCTTGAACCCGGCCGGCACGATCGTATAGCCCGCTTGCGAGCTCCCCTCGTTCATGCCAGACGACGGTGGCATCGACGACGTCGGAGGCAGAGCGGTAGGGGCAGCGCCGGTGGTCAGCTGTCGAGTCGCCAGGACCAGGGCGCGCTCGAGCGTGTAGTGCGCGACCACGAAGTCCAGCTCGTGCGTGCTGTACTCCTTCTGCATCTCGCAGATCGACATCTCGCGGTCACCCTTGTAGGTGTTCGTGCTGTCCGTGCGAGTCAGGCCGTTCACGACGTTCCGCACGCGAACGCGGTCGATATCGTAGAACAGGCGCTGCAACTGCGCGGGGTCGCTCTTCGGCACTTCCACCATCGTACCGCTGTAGAGCGTGAGCAGGAGATCATCGCCGACGAGTTCCATCTTCCCGCTGTCCGCGTTGATCGTGCGCCGGCGGACGGGGTCGGACATGTCATAGATCGTGACGACGTGAAGCCAGCTGGTCGCCTGATCGATGTAGTCGGCCTTGAGCGACAGCCGTCCCGGGGAAACCTCGTTGATGACTTGCGACTTCAGCGCGAACGTCGGTTTCTTGCGCGCAATGTCCTGCTGGAGCGTACTGAGGCGGTGATTCGACCGCGGGAGAACCTGGTCATTGAAGAAAAGCATGAACGCGGCGAGTCCGGCCGCGGCCACGAGCACCGGGACGAGCACGCGCGCCATCCCGACGCCACTCGCCTTGAGCGCCGTGATCTCGTTCTCCGCCGCCAGTCGACTGAACGCGTAGAGCGTGGAGACCAACACGGCCATCGGGAGCGTCATGGCCACCGTGAACGGCACCGAGAGCATGAAAAACTCGCCAATGACCCGCCACCCGAGCCCCTTGCCTACGAGGTCGCCGAACCGCTTGGCGATGTAGTTGAGGAGCAGGAGCGAGGTCAGAGCCGTCAGAGAAAACATGAGCGGCCCAACGTGCTCTCGAATCACATACCTGTTGATTATCTTCACGTCGGCCGATCAGCTCGCTCTGAACGTCGGGGTGGCTGTGGTGAAGAACCAGAGCCGGAGGGAACCTGGCTCAGCCCCTGTCGTAGAAGGGCGGAGGGCAGCCAGAATATTCCACCCGCTCAGAGGGGGAATTCAAGGTCCGACCTACGCCACGGTCCCGCAGGTCGGCTCCCTCCAGTCTCGCATGCCTTAGCTGCTACCCTCGTCTCGTCATTTGGTGCGCGCCCTCTCGGTTGGTGTGGCCGCCCTCCTCGCCTGTGCCTCTTCGGCTGCGCGGGGAATGGGGACGGGACGGCCGTGGGTAGCGGTCCAGGACACCGTGCGGCGGGATACCACCGGTCGCCGCCCTCCGGCAGATACGACGCGCCAGCCCCGCGATACGATTCGCGCCCCACGCGCGCCGGGGGACACGACCCGAGCCAGGGCGGATAGCGCTGGCGACCTGTCCGGGACGCTGCCTCCCGCATTCGACAAGCTCGATCTGCGGCTCACCTCGAGGCTCGAGGCCAAGGGCGAGCAGGTCCGGAATGACCGCTGCGGGTCGGTGCAGCTCTTCGCCTCCGGGTTCACGTGTCAGGGCAGCTTCCAACCCACCTTCAACTTTCAGTTCAACCTCCAGACCAAGGGCACGGTCGCTGACCGCGTGCACGTGGACGTCGACTACGACACGCAGCGGGAATTCGACGCCTCGAACCGAATTTCCATCCGGTACGAGGGGAAGGAGAACGAGGTGCTCCAGCGCCTCGAGGTCGGCAACGTCTCGTTCGCGCCGCCCACGTCGCGGTTCATCACCTCCGGCATCCCGAGTGGCAATTACGGCGTCCAGGCGGCCGGGCACTTCGGGCCGATGAGTTTCTCGGCGATCGCCGCGCAGCAGAAGGGCAACGTCGTCCAGGACGTCGAGTTCATCGTCGGCGACCGGACCGTCCAACAGCAGACCCGCGACATCGAAGACTACCAGATCGAGCCGAGGCGGTTCTTCTTCACGGTGGATCCGCTGCTGTTCGGTGCGGCGTATCCGAACGTCGACATCCTCAACCGAAGTCAGCTCACGGCGCTGGCGGCGGCGCTGCCCGACTCGATCCGCCCATCCAAGGTGTTCGTGTACCGGCTGTTGTTAGGCGGCCAGCCGCGGAACCCCAACGGCCCGCAGTTCAAGATCATTGGCGACCCGACGTCGCAGCGCGGACAGATCTACGAGCTGCTTCGGGAACGGGTGGACTATTACATCGATCCGTCGCTTCTGTGGATCGCGCTCGTGGCGCCGCTCAGCCAGAACACCGAGCGGCTCGTCATCGCGTACAACGTGCGGATCAACGGGCGCGATACGACGATCGCGACCACCGGCGGTACGCCCGACCTGCAGTTCGTCTCGGGACGCGATCAGTTCGCGAACCTCATCTGGGACCCGCGCATCACGCCTGACGATCCCGCGTTTCGGCGCGAGATCCGCTCCGTTTACCGCATCGGCGGCAGTGACATTCGTCGCGAGACCGTTCAGCTGCAGATCTTCACTGGCGGGAGCGCGAATCAGGAAAAGCCGTCGGCCGGTGGCGCGTCCACGTACCTCCAGCAGTTCCGCATCGCCGAGCCAACGAACAACGCCCGGTTCGACAACGACAACCGATTGTGGCCGAGGCCTAACGATCCGAACCGGCTGGTCGCCGAAGGCGGCGGGATGGCAGACGTCTTCCGCGACCACTTTCTCGTCTTCCCGTCCGTGCAGCCGTTCGCGCGGGCGGGTCTCGTGGGCCCGATCGAGAACCCGGCGAACGACTCGATCTATCGCACTCCGGGCGAGTACCTGTATTCGACGCGGCACCCGCAGTCGTTCTACCGGCTTCGCGTCAGCTACGAGTCACAGGTCGGCGACGAGATCGGGGCGCTGTCACTGAATGCCGTGCAGCTCCGCCAGGGGTCCGAACGCATCACGATCGATGGGCGTCAGCTCCTGCGCGGAGTGGACTACGATATCGATTACGAGTTGGGGCGTGTGACGTTCCTGAACCCGCAGGCGCTCTTCCCGTTCGCCCGACGCGTGCGCGTGCGTTATGAAGAGAACCCGCTGTTCACCACGATCCCGACATCGATCTTCGGCATCACGACCCAGTTCGCCGGAGAGCACGGCGCGCTCAACTTCACCGCCATCGGGCAATCGCAGCACACGACGTTCACGCGCCCGCCGCTGGGCTTCGAGCCCGCGTCGGCGGTCGTCGCCGGCGTCAACGGAGCGTTCACGTTCGACGCGTCGCCGCTCGGTCGCCTGGTCGGCAAGTCGCTCCCGTTCCGCGACAGCATTGTCGGCCCCTCCACGATCGAGCTGCAGGGAGAGTTCGCGGTGAGCCGCCCGCGCCCGAACTCGCAGGGTCAGGCGTACATCGAGGCGTTCGACGGGCAGGGCGGGACTCCCGTGTCACTGCTGGACAGGGATTGGTATGTCAGCAGTCAGCCAACGTTAGGCACGCGCCTCGCCGGCCTGGTCGGCCCGCGCGCGCTCGACCTCGAGCGCGGAACGACGCTCGCGTGGCAGACCAATGCCACCGACCGCAACGGCAACGATCTGAGGTTCACCATCGAGCAGATCGACCCGCAGACCCAGCTCGTCGGGACCGGGGTGTCGTCGCCCGAGACGCTGTTGTGGCTCACGCTGTATCCGCTCGGTATCGGTGGGCAGCGCGACCCCAATACGGGCCAGTACCGCTGGACGGTCGCCAACCCGTTGCCGGGCCGCCGCTGGCGGTCCATTCGCACGTCGCTCGGTCCGTCAGGCGCGGACCTCACGGGCGTCGAGACGATCGAATTCTGGACGTTGATGGACACGAGCTCCGCCAGGCGCGCGTCAAATCCCATTCTCGTCGTCGACATCGGCGACGTATCGGAGAATTCGGTGGCGTTTGCGCCGGAGACGTTGTTCGTGGGGAACCGGGGAGAGGGAACCGGGAACAGCGGCTCCGACAGCACGTACACTGGGAAGAAGTTGCAGGGGTACGGGCGACTCGATTCAGAGCGGGATCCCTTCTCGCGCGCATTCAACGTCGACGTCAACGACACCGGGCTGCCGGGGGACGTCGTGGACACGCTCATCGTCGTGAACGGCGGTGTCGCGAAGGCGGACACCGGCGTTCGCATCTGCACACGCGGCGACGTGAGGCAGCGCCCGTTAGGCGACTCACGCGTGAACTGCACCGTCGCCAACAGTCATCTGGATGAGGAGGATCTCGACGCCGATAACGCGCTCCGGACGGATGAGCGCCTGTTGCGGTACATCGTCGACCTGACGGACACGGCGAGCTACGATCGCCGGGGGCAGTGCGGCGCGCGCGTCGATGACCCGAACGGCGCGAGGCCGCCCACGGGCACGCTGTGCTGGGTCCACGTGCGGTTGCCGTTCGCGGCGCCGACCGATTCCATCAACGGCGGTCCGCTCGTGCGGCGCATTCAGGCCATACGCGTGACGGCCATCTCGCCGCCCGGCGCCAGTGACGACGCGTTCATCACGACGGCGATCGCACGCCTCGCGTTCGTCGGCGCGCCGTGGCTCAAGCGGAGCAATCACCCGCTCACCGGCATCGCCGGCGATCGTGAGCAGATGACCACGGGAACCGGCTACGTCATATCGGGGCTGATCGGCACGGAGAGTCGGGACTCGACGCGAGGTCTCGTCTACGAGCCGCCCCCGGGCGTCACCGACGAGGCGGACAATCTCCAGGCACCGCTCGATCCCACGCGCGTGCAGGTCAACGAGCGCTCACTGCGACTCCAGGCCGGCGGTCTCGAGAAGTACGACCGAGCGGAATCCTTCCAGCGTTTTCCCGAGGGCCAGAAGAGTTATCTCGGGTACAAGGAGCTTCGCGTGTGGGCCCGCGGTCGCGGCAGCGGGTGGGGCAGGGACGGCGAGCTGCAGTTCTTCGTCAAGATCGGCCGCGACCCGAACAACTTCTACATGTACCGCACTCCAATAAACTCGGGAACCTCGCGTGCGGCGTGGCTGCCGGAGATCAGGGTCGCGTTCCAGCAGTTCTTCGCGCTGCGCGCACGGCTCGAGAGCGCCTATCTGCGCGCGGCGCGCGACTCGGTGACGTGTACGGGCGTGGACTCCGCGCTGATCGCGCGATCGGGGCTGCCAACGGGCGCGGCGATCAACCGGTTCGCGGCGTGCGATCAGGGCTACATGGTGTACACGACCGATCCGGCAGTGGCGCCGCCGAACCTCGGAAGCGTTCAGGAGATGGCAGTGGGCATCGTGCGCGTGGACTCGGCGACGGGCGCATCGCCGATCACCCCGGGGGACACGCTCGAGGTCTGGGTGGACGACATCCGGTTGGCCGACGTGGTGAGCGCGACGGGATTCGCCGGCCAGATCGGCGTGGCCATCGCGTTAGGCAACCTGGGAACGTTCCGGATCTCGACCACGCGGCGCGACCCGAACTTCCGCCAGCTGGCCGAAGCGCCGTCGTTCGCCACGAACAACGACCTCGATATCTCCGCCACCGTCCGGCTGGACCAGTTCCTGCCGCCGCGACTCGGGCTCTCCCTGCCACTCACGATAGGACATACGACCGCAACGATCGACCCGACGTTCCTGGCACAGTCGGACGTCGCGGCCGACGCCATCGATGGACTCCGCAGGCCGCGTACGTCCGCGACCTCCTACTCGTTGTCCGTACGGCGGGCCGAGCCGCTGTCGGGCCCGTGGTACGCGCCGATCGTGAATCATTTTGGGGTGACGGGCACCTATCTGGCGTTAGGCAACCGATCGGAGTACCAGGACGGGAGCCAGCATCGCTTCAGCCTCGTCGGCGACTACTTCGTCACGCAGCCGGTGGTGGCAACGCCAGACGGCACACCACGCGGTCTTCGCTCCTTCATGCCATCCTGGCTCTCTACCACCGGCCAGGCACCCGGGGCGTTCAACCTTCGCCCGACGACCTTGCGATTCACAAGCGGGCTCGCGCGCGACGACGAGCGGCGGGCGTCATTCCTCAAGCCCGCCGATGCACCTGACGATTCAGGCCGAGTATCGACTGGCGAGAGTAACCTGTGGCGGAACACGGGATCGCTCGAGCTCCAGCCGATGGCCCACCTCACCGCCCGCGCCGACCTGGTCGTCACCCACGACCTGCGCAACTACGACCCGGCGTCGCCTAACGGCGCCGCGGCCGACGCTGCCCGCGGGACCTTCCTCGGCATGGACACCGGCATCGAGCGTGAGCGCAACCTTGCCAGCTCGATCACCTACGCGCCCGAGATTGCCGGTTGGCTCCGGCCTCGCGTGGACTTCGCATCGACCTTCTCGCTCACCCGCGACCCGAACGCGCCGCTCGTATTTCCGACGGCGCTCGGCGCCACCCCGCCGCCAGCGGATACGATCCGGCGAGAGCTCGCCGTGCGACTCGGGAACACGCGGACCATCACGCTCGGCGCCGGGATCGACGTGGCGAAGGCCGGGGCGACGTTTGCGGGGCCCTCGTCGCTGGTCGCGCGCCTGGCTCAATACGTTCAGCCCATCGACGTCTCAGCCACGCGTGGCATCTTGAGCGCGTACGACGCGGCGTCTGAATCACCGGGCCTTGGGTACCAGCTCGGAATCGGATCCATCAATGGGTTCCGGGAGCTGAACGGCGGGCTCGCGAACACCGCCGGGGAGAGCTCGCAGATCGCGGTCACGAGCGGATTGAGCCTGCCGGGAGCAATCACGTTCACCAACCGTCTGCAGCGGACCACCACCACGAACTGGGCGCGACGCCTCGAGTCGGATCAGACGACCATCGACGGAGACCAGGTCGTGTTCCCTGACCTCAACGTCCGATGGAGCCCACGCGGCCCGTTGTTCGGCGGCGTCGTGAAGGCGGCGTCGTTCAACGGCCGGTTCCTGTACACGCGGCAGTCGCTCGTGGTCCCGCCGGTGGTGATCGGGGCCGAGGCCGAGAATCGCGCGACGAGGGTGCAGTCGTTTCCGCTGAACGCGTCGTTCACGTGGCCGGGTGACCTGACGACCACCGCCGGATACTCCTACCGAACCCAGGTTGACTCGTTGCCCGGCAGCGCGACGAACGGCAACGCTGCCGAGACGAGCGCGGATGTAGGGCGCGCGTTCAGGCTGCCGGCGGACTGGGGATTCAAGAGCGGGCTCCGCACCCGACTCGGCTTCCAGCAGAGCCACACCAAGAGCTACGTTGAAAATCTCTTCGCTGCCTCCAATCGCAGTCGTCTGACCGACAACGGCCGGCAGGCGATCACGTTGAACGCCGACACGGACGTCGCCGAGAACGCCACGTTCAGTATCCAGGGTGCCCGCATCGTGAACTTCGATCGTAACCTGAACCGCCGCGTGACCCAGACGGTCATCACGGCCGTCCTCCAAATGCAGTTCTTCGCCGGAGACCTGAGGTGAGAATGAACCTGCTCGCCTGCGCGTTGCTGTTGTTAGGCGCGTGCGACCGCTCGGCCAAGACACCGACGACGCCGTTCGACGGCGAGGTCGCGCGCGGCTACGTGAAGACGCAGCTCGATTTCGGTGCGCGGGTTCCTGGAACGGAGGCCGCGCGCAAGACCGGTGACTGGATCGTCGCCCAGATGCGCGCGCGCGCCGATACCGTCATCGAGCAGCGGTGGAACCACGTGACGGCGAAAGGCGACACGCTTCCGTTGCGGAACGTCTTCGCGCGCTTTCGTCCGCAGGCGTCCACGCGAATCCTGTACGTGACCCACTGGGATTCGCGTCCGGTGTCGGATCAGGCGGAGGACCCCGCCAAGCGCTCACTGCCGGTGCCCGGCGCCAACGACGGCGCGTCGGGCGTTGGGCTGTTCATCGCGTTAGGCGATGTGTTGAAGAAAACGCCGCCGACGGTGGGCGTGGACCTCTTGTTCGTGGACGGTGAAGACTACGGCACGTTCGGCCCGCCCGACGTGGATGTGCTCATTGGCTCGACGTACTTCGCGTCGCACATGCCCGAAGGGTACCAGCCGATTTTCGGCGTGCTGTTCGACATGATCGGCGACGCGGACCTGTCGATTCCGCAGGAGGCCAACTCCGTGAAGCGCGCGCCGGAAGTGGTGTCACGCGTGTGGGACACCGCCGCCAAGCTTGGCTATCAGCGCTACTTCCCGCCGACTACCGGCTACGAGGTGACCGACGACCACATTCCGCTGCTCGACAAGGGGCTGCGCGTCATCGACGTGATCGATCTCGACTACCTCGGGCCGGCGGGATCCGGCAAGCCGAACTACCACCACACGCCAGAGGATACGCTCGACAAGGTGTCGGCGCAGTCGCTGAAGATCGTCGGCGACGTGGCCTATGCCCTCATCACGGGCGCACAAGACTGAGCAGCCACTGGTAATTGGTTACTGGTACGGGTTATGGGTTATTTGAACCCTCGGGACGCCTCTGTTCTCGAAGGCGAGATGAGCATCCCGAGGGTTCGATTACCTGTAACCATTTGCAGTAACCAGTTACCAGTTCTGTTGCGTCGTTCCGTGCGCCGTTAGGCAGCCGCGTCTGCCAATGCGCGACGGACGGCAGTTGCGAGGTCTTCGGTCGTGTACGGCTTGATGAGCAGCTCGCGCGCGTGAAGCGCGCGGGCGGTGTCCGGATCGAGGCGGTCGAGATAACCCGTCGACAGGATCACCGGCACGTTCGCGCGGACCCGCCGCATCTCGAGCGCGAGCTGCGCGCCGGTCATGCCCGGCATCGTCAGATCGCTGATCACGAGGTCGAACCCTGACGGGTCGGCACGGAAGGCAGCCAACGCCTCGGTCGACGATTCATGGGCCACGACGTTGTAGCCCAGGCGCTCCAGCATCCGACGCGTCACGTCGGTCAGCGAGGGCTCGTCGTCCACGAACAGCACCCGCTCGCCTGCGCCCCGAGGCACGTCCCTCGGCGGCGAAGAATCACCGAGCGTCTGCCCTGCGATCGCGGGGAAGTAGAGCTTGAACGTCGTGCCGTTGTCCGGTGTGCTCTCCACGAGCACGACGCCCTCGTGGCTCTTCACGATCCCATGCACCACGGCGAGGCCGAGCCCCGTGCCGACACCGGGATCCTTCGTGGTGAAAAAGGGCTCGAACGCGCGTTCGAGTGTCTGGCGGTCCATGCCGTGGCCGGAGTCGCTGACCGTTAGGCAGACGTACCGGCCGGGCCGCAGGTCAGGATGAATGGTGTCCTTGCAGACGTCCACGAGCGTTTGCCGAATCTCGATGACCCCGTGGCGATCGCCGATCGCGTGCGCGGCGTTCGTTCCCAGGTTCATCAGCACCTGTTGCAGTTGCGTCGGCTCGCCGAAAATCTGCAGCCCCGAGTCCAGGATCTGTGACCGCAGGTCGATCGTCGACGGACTCGTCGCGCGGAGCAGTCGCAGCACGTCGGTGATCACGTCGGCCGTGCGCACCGGTCGGCGCTCAGGCGACTGCTTGCGGCTGAACGTGAGAATTTGCTGCACCAGCTCGCGAGCCCGGCGCGCGGCACGCTGGACTTCGGCGATGTCCTGCCGAGCGGGATGATCCTGCGGAAGCTCGACCTGCGCCATCTCCGCGTTGCCGACGATCGCCGCGAGAATGTTGTTGAAGTCGTGCGCGATCCCGCCCGCCAGCGTGCCCACGGCTTCCATTTTCTGCGCGTGGAACAGCTCCGCCTCGAGATTGCGCCGAGTGATCTCGGCCCGGCGCCGCTCGGTGATGTCTCGGATGAACACGCACGACATGTGTTGGCCGGCGTATGCGAGATGCGCGATCGACAGCTCGAGCGGATGGCGGTTGCCGTCATCGGCAATCCGCTCGACCTCGACGCTGTCGTGGCCAGCCAGCGCACCCTTCTCGAGGAGCTCCTGCCAGTGATCGGCCAATCCCGGCTCGTCCTGCGCTTCCATCGACGTGCCAAGCAGCTCGTCGCGTGTGCTGCCGAGCAGCGTGCACGCCATGTCGTTCGCGAGGACGACCCGGCGGGACGCGTCGACCATCAGCACGCCTAACGGGGCGTTGGTCATCACGAAGTCGTGAAGCCGGAGCGATTGCTCTGCCTGCTTGCGGGCCGAGATGTCGCGCGACGTCCGAAGGATGTGCGTGCAATGGCCTGCGGCGTCGAAGACGGGGACGAGCGTAACCTCAGACACCTGGTCCGCACGGTCCCAGTCGATGTTCTCGTACGAGATCGGCGATTTCGTCTCGATCGCTTGGCGGAATAGCTCGATATTTCTCGGAATCCGATCGGCCGGGAACTTGAGCACGTCGGTGATGAACTTCTCCATCGGGATGCCGCGGATATCCCGTCCCGCTGTATCAGGCTGTAGGCGTCTCAGGTGGTCGGTGAGCGACCGGTTTGCCATGATCAGGCGGTAGCGGTCGGGTCCATCGACCGCGAACAGCAACAGCGTATCGGCATTGCTGTCGAACACCAGCGACAGCTGCCGCTCATTGTCGGTGAGCCGATCGAGCGCATCCCGGCGCTCGGCTGCAGACGCGGCGAGGAGCAGGGCAGTGGTCGCGATGGCGGCGAGATAGGCCTGCACCAGTGTGCCGACCTCTCCGTTGCTCTGGCCAAATGGCCCGATGTGCTTGATCGCCGCAAGGCTGATCGCGACGGCCAGGAGTGCGACCGCGGTGACCTGAACTCGAAGCGCGAGCCGCTGTCTGTTAGATCGTGCCCACACGAGGACCGCGGGCGCAAACGTGACCACGCCGATCGCGTCGCCGAGAAACCACTCGAGCCATTCGTGACCGAAGGAGGGTGCGGGGATCGCGCGAGCGAGGACGAACGCACCGGCCCCGATGAGCGCGCCCGTTGCCGGTGCCGCGACGCCTCCCGCGAGCACGAGCGCGACCGCGTCTCGCGTACGCCGAAGGCTCGGACTGAAACTCGCGACGCGCGTGAGCAACAGCCCGCCGACGATGGCTTCGAGTGTCGTGGATGCGACAATGGCGCTGGTGAGCACTGCGCCATGACCCCGTGGCCCGAATACGATCAGCGTTCCGAGCAGGACGCCTGGCCACAGGCGCACGCCGCCGATGCATAACGCGGCGATGGCGATGCCCGCCGCGGGCCAGAGTGGCGGTGTCTCGTGCACCGTCGCACCGAAGTACAGGCTGACGGTGGCGGTGAAAGCATACGCCGCGGCGAGAGCGAGCATCCGCGCCACGTCGCGAACGGAAAGTGCGATCATCGATTCATGCTTGACGGTGCGCAGGAGATCACAGCCACTTGGCTCTCGAGGTGGCACCGGCCGTGTAACATAATCGCACCGATGCGTGAAAAGAGCCAAGCCGGGAATAAACAGATGGCTCAATTCCGCGTCGGCGATGCGATCTTGGCGCCATGCCAACCCCCGCCGAACGCAAAGCGCTGTTGTTCCTCGCCGGTGTCATCGTGCTTGGCGCGAGCGTGCGTGTCGTGCGGGCCGCGCGAGGTGGCGGTGCGTCCGAGGCCACGAACAGCCTGGCGCTCGCGCGACAGATAGCGGCCGTCGACTCGGCGCGCGGCACTGACGCCCGCTCTCGCCGCTCGGCGAAATCGACTGGACGATCTACGGACCGACGCACGAGTGGACGACGCGCGCGACCGCGCTCCGCAGCGGATTCCGGGGCTCGATCCGACTCGACGGAACGCTGGGTGCGCGAGCCACTCAGCGTCGTCGCCGGCGAAACGAACGCCGTCGGAGCAGATACACGAGGAGCGGCGGCGGTGGTTGATCTGGACGTGGCGAGTGCGAGCGAGATCGAAGCCTTGCCGCGGATCGGTCCCGTCCTCGCGCGTCGCATCGTCAGTGACCGAACCGCGCACGGGCCGTTCGGTTCGCTCGAGGGATTTCAACGTGTTCACGGAGTGGGTCCGGGGCTCGTCGCACTCCTCCAGGGACGGGTGACCTTTTCGGGCACGGCGCGTCCTAGCGATGCAGTTGTCGAATCGCGACTTAGGAGCCCTTCATCGCCGTCGAAGTCGTCCCGTCGCGGGCGCAAGCCGTAGCAGCCTCACCACGCTCACTCATCGCGAAACACCTAACGTGGCAGCTCCGGTAGCGCCCCAGGACCGAATCGGCGAAGTGCTCGTCCGCGAGGGGCTCATTTCGAAAGAGCAACTCTCGCGCGCCCTGCAGGAACAGACGCAGAGCGGCATGCGGCTCGGATATTGTCTCGTAAAGCTTGGCTTCATCGACGAGAACGAGCTCACGAAGATCGTCGCGCGACAGCACCGCATGCCGGCCGTCGACCTGGCGCGATTCGAGGTCGACCAGCGGATCCTCAAGCTCGTTCCTAACGAGCTCGCGACCAAGCACATGATCCTGCCGCTCAAGCGCGACGGCAGGACGCTGACGGTTGCGATGGCCGACCCCAGCAACATCGCGGTCATCGATGACCTGAAGTTCATCACGCGGTACGACATCTTCCCGGTGCTCGCCGGCGAGCTCACGCTCCGCAACTTCGTCGAGAAGCATTACGAAGGGTCGGACGTGCAGATGGCCGCGCTCCTCGAAGACATCGCGGCTGATGCCCTCGGCGACATCGAGGTGGTGGAGGATCAGGACGACGACGCCAACGCGGCCGCCATGGCCGCGTCGGTGGATGACGCACCCGTCGTCAAGCTGATCAACGCCATCATGGGCGACGCCGTGAAGCGTGGAGCGTCGGACATCCACTTCGAGTGCTTCGAGCACGAGCTGCGCGTCCGCTACCGAGTGGACGGCGCGCTGAGCGAAGTGATGAAGCCGCCCGCGAAGCTAAAGGCCGCACTCATCTCGCGCTTCAAGATCATGGCGTCGCTCAACATCGCCGAGCGCCGCGTGCCGCAGGACGGGCGCATCAAGCTGAAGCTCGGCAACAAGGTCATCGACTATCGCGTGTCGACGCTGCCGACGCTGTTCGGCGAGAAGGTCGTGCTCCGAATTCTCGACAAGGGCAACCTGACGCTCGACCTCGAGAAGTTCGGCATCGAGACGCGCGCCGAACGGGAGCTCATGGAGGCGGTGCAGAACCCGTACGGCATGGTGCTCGTCACCGGCCCCACCGGTTCCGGCAAGACCACCACGCTCTATTCGGCGCTCTCGAAGATCAACAACATCGACGTCAACATCATGACGGCGGAGGATCCCGTGGAGTACAACCTCTTCGGGATCAATCAGGTGCAGGTGCGCACCGACATCGGGATGACGTTCGCCGCGGCGCTGAAGGCGTTCCTGCGCCAGGACCCGAACATCATCATGGTCGGTGAGATTCGAGACCTGGAGACGGGCGGCATCGCGATCAAGGCCGCGCTCACAGGCCACCTCGTGCTCTCCACGCTGCACACGAACTCCGCCCCCGAGACGGTGACGCGTCTCCTCGACATGGGACTCGAGCCGTTCAACGTGGCGTCGGCGCTCAACCTGGTGCTCGCGCAACGACTCGTCCGGCGCGTCTGTCCGCAATGCCGGGTGAAGTACACGCCGGAGGACAGTGAGATCAGCGGCGCGAAGGTGAGACGCGACACAACGCTGGGCGATCTCAAGTTCACGCAGGAAGCGCTGGACAATGCGCGCGTCAGGGCGATGCCCGATGCTGCGCCGCATCTCGAGGGTTTGTCGCTCAAGACGACGATTGGCGAGTTGCCCTACTTCAAGGGAAAGGGCTGCGACACATGCGCGGGAACGGGGCTCAAGGGACGTCAGGGTCTCTACGAAGTCATGACCATGACCCCAAAGCTTCGCCGCCTGATTCTGCAGAACGTCGGTGCCGCCGAGATCCGCGATGGCGCCATCGATGAAGGCATGTTGACCCTGCGCATGGACGGCTGGTTGAAGGTGCTGAAGGGCATCACGACGCTCGAACAAGTGATCCGCGAGACGGGCGTGTAGCAGGACCGGCTGATGGCTGTGAGCAGTGACCTAACGCACAACATAGATGCAACCGGCTCGCAGAGTTACGCGCGCACGCCTCGGCACGTCTCGTTGATAGCCGAGCGCCGCTCGAGAGCCGTCAGGCCGCCGTCGTTGAGAGGTAACGACTCGCGACCATCAGCTCACGACCCAATACCACACGACACGGCTCCATGACCGCTCCAGCAGCCAGCAACAACGGCTCGACCAACGTCAACCTGCGCGCGCTGCTCGAGGAGATGATCGAGCGCGACGCGTCGGACCTGCACATTACCGCTGGCGAGCGCGCGAAGCTTCGCGTCGACGGCGAGATCACGAACGCCAACCTGGAGTACGTCCTGACACCGAAGGACACACTGCAGCTGGCGTACTCGGTGCTGACGGAGAATCAGAAGAAGCGCTTCGAGATGGAGGACGAGCTCGACTTCTCGTTCGGCATCCAGAATCTCGCGCGCTTCCGTGGCAACTGCTTCAAGCAGCGCGGCTGCGTCTCGATGGTGATCCGGCAGATCCCGTTCAACATTCGCTCATTCACGGATCTCGGACTTCCGGGCGTGATCGCGAAGATGGCGGAGAAGCCGCGCGGGCTCGTGCTCGTGACCGGGCCTACGGGCTCCGGCAAGTCGACCACGCTCGCGGCGATGCTCGACAAGATCAACAAGGAGCGCAAGGGCCACATCATCACGGTCGAAGATCCGATCGAGTTCATTCACCGGCATCAGGGCTGCATCGTCAACCAGCGCGAGGTTGGCACGGACACCAAGTCCTTCGCCAACGCGCTCAAGTACGCGCTACGTGAGGATCCCGATACGATCCTCATCGGTGAGATGCGCGACCTGGAAACGATCCAGGCTGCGCTGACGATTGCCGAAACCGGTCACCTCGCGTTTGCCACGCTGCACACCAACTCGGCGGCGGAGGCGATCAACCGCATCATCGACGTCTTCCCGAGTCATCAGCAGTCGCAGGTGCGCGCGCAGCTCGCGTTCGTGCTCGAGGGGATTATCACGCAGACGCTGCTGCCGAAGGCCAAGGGCCGCGGGCGCGCGATGGCGGCGGAGATCCTCGTCGTGACGCCGGCGATCCGCGCGCTCATTCGCGACGACAAGATCCACCAGATCTACTCGCTCATGCAGTCGGGGAAGAAGTACGGCATGCAGACGCTCAACGACGCGCTCTACCAGCTCTACATGAGCCGGGAGGTTTCGGACGAGGAGTGTCTTCGCGTGTCGGGCGACCCGAACGAGTTCCTGCGGATGATCGGTCGGAGCCCGCTGGAGGATGGCGGCGGCGAGAAGGAGCGTCCTCCGTTGACTGGCGGGTTGAACAAGGAGAAAGCCGGGGCAGGGCGACGGTAGGAAGAACGGGAACGCGGGAACAGGGAACAGGAGCTCCTCGGGGAGTCACGGTTGCCGGTTCCCCGTTCCCGGTTCCCACTTGACGAAACGCGATACCTAACGGGTAGAACATGCCGACATACACGTACACCGCGCGGGCGGTAAACGGCGAGCTCAAGACCGCGACGATCGACGCGCCGTCGCGCGAAGAGGTCGTGGCGCAGCTCAGGCGCCAGCGCATGAGCGTCGTCAAGGTTGACGAGGAAGCCGCCGCGAAGAAGTCGAAGACGAAAGGCTCGATCAAGATGCGAGACATCGTCATCTTCACGCGGCAGTTCTCGACCATGATCAACGCGGGTCTGCCGCTGGTGCAGGCGCTCGACATTCTCGCGAAACAGACCGAGAACAAGACGCTCTCGGAAGTGACGCGGGCGGTCGTGTTCGACGTCGAGTCCGGCCACACCGTCGCCGATGCACTCGCCAAGCATCCGAACGCGTTCAGCGACCTGTACGTGAACATGGTCGCGGCCGGCGAGGCGGGCGGTATTCTGGACACGATCCTCATGCGCCTCGCGACGTTCATGGAAAAGAACGACGCGCTCGTCCGAAAGGTGAAGGGCGCGATGATCTACCCGGGCGTGATCATGAGCGTCGCGGTGATCGCGATCTGCGTGCTGCTCATCTTCGTGATCCCGGTATTCGAGACCATGTTCGGCTCGGTGGGCCTGGCGCTGCCGCTTCCAACGCGCGTCGTGATCGCCCTGTCGCGGTTCCTCAAGGGCTACTGGTACCTGATCGGCGGCGGCATCTTTGGTTCGTTCGTCATGGTCAAGCGGTACTACGCGACGCCGAATGGCAAGCTGCTGATCGACAAGGCGATGCTCAAGGTGCCGGTGCTCGGCGACGTGCTCCGCAAGTCGGCGGTGTCGCGCTTCACGCGCACGTTAGGCACGCTCATCTCGTCCGGCGTCAGCATCCTCGACGGGCTCGAGATCACGGCGAAGACCGCGGGTAACCGCGTCATTCAAGACGCGATCATGGCGTCGCGGGCGTCGATCGCCGGCGGTGACACGATCGCCGCGCCGCTGCAGAAGTCGGCGGTATTCCCGCCGATGGTCATCTCGATGATCGCGGTCGGTGAGCAGACGGGTGGTCTGGACGAGATGCTCTCGAAGATCGCGGACTTCTACGACGAGGAAGTGGACGCCGCGGTGGGCGGGCTCCTCTCCCTCCTCGAGCCGGTCATGATCGTGTTCCTGGGCGTGGTGGTCGGCGGCATGGTCGTCGCCATGTACCTCCCGATCTTCGACATGATCAACGCCGTGCAATAATCGGGAATCGGGAATCGGGAATCGGGAATCGTAAGACCCCCGGGATGCCTCTCCGTTGGAGATGAGCGTCCCGGGGGTTTTCGATTCTCTATTCCCGATTCCTTACTCTCGATAACGAGCGCTC
>Ga0207707_10001642_pt1 | contig 20636 bp, 16 predicted proteins | sample KBSC83BmetaG_FD_184336 | JGI IMG/M metagenome (GOLD analysis project Ga0207707, IMG submission 184336) | Corn rhizosphere microbial communities from Kellogg Biological Station, Michigan, USA - KBS C8-3B metaG (SPAdes) (version 2) | ecosystem: Host-associated > Plants > Roots > Rhizosphere ...
GGGCCATGCCCGCGACTATGTCGAGGGCATGTATTCGATCCTGCAGGCGGACGAGCCTGACGATTTCGTGCTTGCCACCGGCGAGACGCGCTCGGTGCGGGAATTCGTCGAGCTCGCCTTCGCCGAAGTCGGCCGCTCGATCCAGTGGCGCGGCAAGGGCATCGAGGAAACCGGCGTCGACAGGAAATCCGGCAAGACCGTGGTGCGGATCGATCCGACTTATTTCCGCCCGACCGAGGTCGATATGCTAGTCGGCGATTCGAGCAAGGCGCGGCAAAAGCTCGGCTGGAAGCCGAAGACGAGCTTCGCCCAGCTCGTGAAGGAAATGGTCGCAGGCGATCTGGAGGCCGCGAAACGCGAAGTCGCCAATGGCAAGCACTCCGTTTGAGTTGAAAGGCAAGACCGTTTTCGTCGCCGGCCATCGCGGCATGGTCGGCAGCGCGCTGGCGCGCCGGCTCGCGCGGGAGGATATCGAGCTTCTGACGGCCGGCCGCCGTGAGCTCGACCTGCGCGACCAGGCCGCGGTGTCGGACTTCTTTGCCTGCAAGACGCCGCAAGTGGTGTTCCTGGCCGCCGCCAAGGTCGGCGGCATCGTCGCCAACAACACGCTGCGCGCGGAATTCCTCTACGACAATCTCGCGATCGCGGCGAATGTGATCCACGCGGCGCATGTCCATCGCGCCGAGAAGCTGATGTTCCTGGGCTCCTCCTGCATCTATCCGAAGCTCGCGCCGCAGCCGATCCATGAGGACGCGATGCTGACGGGACCGCTGGAGCCGACCAACGAGCCCTATGCGATCGCCAAGATCGCAGGGATCAAGATGGTGGAGGCCTATCGCAGCCAGTACGGTAGCGACTTCATCAATGTGATGCCGACCAATCTCTATGGTCCCGGCGACAATTATCACCCCGAATACAGCCACGTCGTTGCGGCATTGATCCGCCGCTTCCACGAAGCCAAGCTTTCGGGCGTCCCTGACGTCGTGGTCTGGGGCACCGGCGCGCCGCGCCGCGAATTCCTCTATGTCGACGACATGGCGGATGCCTGCGTGCATTTGATGAAGACCTATTCGGACACGGAGATGGTCAACATCGGTACCGGCGAGGACATCACCATTGCCGATTTCGCCCGCGTGGTCGCCGCCGCCGTGGGTTACAAGGGCAGCATCAGCTACGATACCTCGAAGCCCGACGGCACGCCGCGCAAGCTGCTCGATGTCAGCCGCCTCGCCAAGCTCGGCTGGCGTGCGCGCACTTCGCTCGAAGAGGGCATAAGGCTCGCGTATCAGGCGTATCTCAGCGAGCACCGGCAGGCGGCGGAGTGATCCGTCGCAATTGCGAGCCTAGCGAGCAACTGTGCGGATCATCCCGGGGCGACGCGAAGCGTCGAACCCGGGATCTCGAGATTCCGGGTTCGCGCTGACGCGCGCCCCGGAATGACGAGGGCCGATCAGCGCGCTTGCACCCGCGGCGGCGCCTTCGCCAATTCCACCGCAATCGCCGAGATTAGTGGCTTCATGAAATAGGCGCCCTCGGGCGGCGTGATGCCGGCGTCGAGGCCGTGCGACTTCAATTCATCCGAGACGACCGGCCCGACGGAAGCGATCGGCGTCTTCGAGAGGCCCTCGCGCAGGCGCGCCTCGCGGCCATGGGCCTTCGCCACATCGAACAGCCGCCGCGCCTGGCCTGAACTGGTCAGCGCGATCGCGTCGATCCGTCCGCTTGCCATCTCCTCGATCGCGGTGACGATGTGGGTATCGGCAGCCTTGGCGTCATAGACATAAGGCAAGACCGTATCAACCTCCGCGCCCTGCGCCTTGATCGCGCCGATCAGCGCGCCGTGATCCTTGTCGGGGTAAAGCTGCAGGCCGACGCGACGGCCTTTCAGATCGATGCGCGACAGCATCTCGGCGATGCCTTCAGAGGTGGGCTTCTCCGTGGTCTGCTGCGGCTCCAGCCCGATCTCGCGGAGCGCGCGCCCGGGTTTTGGACCGCGCGCAAATTTTCGCATGCTTCCAAGTGCTGCGATGAAATCCTCTTCTACATCGATCCGCCGCACCACCTTCATCAGGCGGCGCAGGCCTTCGCCGGTCATCAGCACGAGATCGTCGAAGGGGCTTTCGATGCCGCGCCTGATCCAGGCCTCGACCGGCGCCGGGTCCGGCGCGTCGTCGATCGCGAACATCGGGCATTGCAGGACGTCGGCGCCTTGCTCGCCGAGCAGCCGGGAGAACTGCGCTTCCTCGCGCGTTTCCAGGATCAGGATGCGGTAGCCGTTGAGCCTGTCAGCCATGATTCATCTTAACGACGTTTGACCGTGAATTGTTCATCCTGACTCCCAATCCATCGTTGGCGCAAGGCGATCCCGGGTGATAGAGCAGGGCGCGAAAAGCGCGCTTCTCCTGCTCAAGACTTCATCACGCTGCCCCATGCCCGATCATCAATATGTGTTGACGCTGTCCTGCCCCGATCGTCCCGGCATCGTGTCGGCGGTCTCGACGTTCCTTGCCCATAACGGCCAGAACATCCTCGATGCCCAGCAATTCTCCGACGTCGAGGACAACAGGTTCTTCATGCGCGTGGTGTTCACCGCGGCCGATCTTGCGGTCGAACTCGCGGCGCTGCAGACCGGCTTTGCCGCCATCGCCGAACGCTTCAACATGAACTGGCAAATGCGCGACCGCGCCGCCTGGCGGCGCGTGATGCTGCTGGTGTCGAAATTCGATCACTGCCTCGCCGACATCCTCTATCGCTGGCGCACAGGCGAGCTTGCGATGATCCCGACCGCGATCGTCTCCAACCACCCGCGCGAGACCTATGCCGGTCTCGATTTCGGGGAAATTCCGTTCCACCATTTGCCGGTCACGAAGGAGACCAGGCGCGAGCAGGAGGGCAAGGTCTGGAATTTGGTGGGTGAAACCAGGACCGATCTCGTCGTGCTCGCGCGCTACATGCAGGTCCTGTCGGACGATCTTTCCGCAAAGCTGTCGGGACGCTGCATCAACATCCACCATTCGTTCCTGCCGGGCTTCAAGGGCGCGAAACCCTATCATCAGGCCCATGAGCGCGGGGTGAAACTGATCGGCGCCACCGCGCATTATGTCACGAGCGATCTCGACGAGGGGCCGATCATCGACCAGGACGTCGAGCGCATCAGCCACCGCGACACGCCCGACGATCTCATCCGCAAAGGCCGCGATATCGAGCGCCGCGTGCTGGCGCGCGCGATCCGCTATCACCTGGAAGACCGGGTAATTGCAAACGGCCGCAAGACGGTGGTGTTCGTCGATTAGGCGCGGCCGGTTCAGTGCACCGGGTCGAGCCCGGACGGGCCGGGTTGTGTCGGCTTTTTCTCGCGCTGGTCCGCCGGCATCATCCGCTGCCGTTCCCGCTCCCGCATGAACTCGTCGTATTTCGCGGTGCCCGGCCGCGGCGGGGCATCCGCGGGCAGGCCACCCGCCCATTGCGGGATGTAGTCGCCCATGCCGGCCGAAAGCTTCTCGTTGACGGTGCCGCAGCCCGACAACGCGCCTGCCAGCAGGGCGGACGCGAACAGAATCGCAAGCTGGCGGGGACGAACGGTCATTTGAACGGAAAGAGCCTTTTCCCAATAGCCGGGAAGAGCCGGCCTGCGCCAAGCTATGCTTCAAACAGGTAAAATTGGCTTATTCCGAGGCAGACGGTATTTCGTTACCATAGTCTCGCAGCATCAATCCCGCCTCGCTCGCCCGGAAGGCGAGACCCTGTGCCGCGCCCACCTATCGTCGCGATTGACACGGGCGCGCGAAAAAGACGCCATGCCGCGCCGCTACACGGCAGAAAAATCTGGGCTATGGTGAGGCAAGGGCCGGGGACTCGGTTCAGACACAGACCGAAGAGGGGAGAAGCGTTCATGTTCGTTCGCAACACGTTGCTGTCGCTGGCCGCAGGCGCGGCCGTCATCGCCGGCGCGGCCGCAGGCCCCGCGCGGGCCGAAGACAGCGTGAAGATCGGGCTGATCCTGCCGATGACCGGCGGCCAGGCCTCGACCGGCAAGCAGATCGACAATGCGATCAAGCTCTACATGAAGCAGCACGGCGACACCGTGGCCGGCAAGAAGGTCGAGATCATCCTCAAGGACGACGGCGCGGTGCCGGACAGGACCAAAACCGCGGCGCAGGAACTGATCGTCAACGACAAGGTCAGTTTCATCGCGGGCTTCGGCGTCACGCCGGCCGCGCTCGCCGCCGCACCCCTGGCCACGCAGGCCAGGATTCCGGAAGTGGTGATGGCGGCGGGCACCTCCATCATCACCGAGAAGTCGCCCTACATCGTGCGCACCTCGTTCACGCTGCCGCAATCCTCCACCATCATCGGCGACTGGGCGGTCAAGAACGGCATCAAGAAGGTCGCGACGCTCACTTCCGACTACGCGCCCGGCAACGACGCGCTGGCTTCCTTCAAGGAGCACTTCGCGGCCGGCGGCGGCCAGATCGTCGAGGAGGTCAAGGTGCCCCTGGCCAATCCCGATTTCGCGCCGTTCCTGCAGCGCATGAAGGATTCCAAGCCGGACGCCATGTTCGTGTTCGTGCCGGCGGGGCAGGGCGGCAACTTCATGAAGCAATATGCCGAGCGCGGCCTCGACAAGGCCGGCATCAAGGTGATCGGGCCCGGCGACGTCATGGACGACGACCTGCTCAACGGCATGGGAGACGCGGCGCTCGGCACCGTCACCGCGCATCTCTATTCCGCCGCCCATCCCTCGAAGATGAACAAGGATTTCGTCGCCGCCTACAAGAAGGACTTCGGCAACCGCCCGGGCTTCATGGCGGTGAGTGGCTATGACGGCATCCACCTGATCTACGAGGCGCTGAAGAAGACCAACGGCAACACCGATGGCGACAAGCTGATCGAGGCCATGAAGGGCATGAAGTGGGAGAGCCCGCGCGGTCCGATCTCGATCGATCCGGAAACCCGCGACATCGTGCAGAACATCTATATCCGCAAGGTCGAGAAGGTCGACGGCGAACTCTACAACGTCGAATTCCAGACCTTCGACGCCGTCAAGGATCCCGGCAAGATGAAGAAGTGACCGATGGCTTGACGTGATTCGCGCCGCGAACTCCCTTTACCTCTCCCGCTTGCGGGGGAGGTCGACGCGCTCGAAGAGCGCGGCGGGTGGGGGCTCTCTCCACTGGGACAGCCCGACTCGTGGCGGCACCCCCACCCCAACCCTCCCCCGCAAGCGGGAGAGCGAGCGCAGCATAGCCTTGAGTGCACCCTCGACGATTTCATTCGATTGATGACCTCAATCCTTACCAACCTGTTCGACGGCGTTGCCTACGGCATGCTCCTGTTCGTGCTGGCCTGCGGGCTCGCGGTCACGCTCGGGCTGATGAACTTCGTCAACCTCGCCCACGGCGCATTCGCGATGGCGGGCGGCTATGTCTGCGCCGTGCTGGTCAACCGGATGGGCTGGCCGTTCTTTGCCGGCTTGCCGCTCGCGTTCGTGTCCGCCGCGCTGATCGGCGCGGTGCTGGAGCGGCTGCTCTATCGCCATCTCTACGCGCGAAGCCATCTCGACCAGGTGTTGTTTTCGGTCGGCCTCGTCTTCATGTCCGTCGCGGCCGTCGATTTCATCATGGGCTCGCAGCGCGTTTTCATCAACCTGCCTTCCGTTCTGGAAGGCCAGTTCGACCTGTACGGCGTCGGCATCGGCCGCTACCGGCTGATGATCATTGTGATCTGCGGCCTGCTTACTGCGCTCCTCCAACTCATTCTCGCGCGCACGCGCTTCGGCAGCCGCCTGCGCGCGGCGGTCGACGACCCCCGCGCGGCAAGCGGGCTCGGCATCAACGTGCCGCAGGTATTCGCCTTCACCTTCGCCTTCGGCTGCGGGCTCGCCGGCCTCGGCGGTGCGCTGAGCGCGGAGGTGCTCGGTCTTGATCCATACTTCCCCCTGAAATTCATGATCTACTTCTTGATCGTGGTGACGGTCGGCGGTTCGTCTTCGATCACCGGGCCTTTCCTCGCCTCGCTGTTGCTCGGCGTCGCCGATGTCGCCGGCAAATATTATGTGCCGAAGATGGGCCCGTTCGTGATCTACACTGTCATGATCGTGATCCTGATCTGGCGCCCGAACGGATTGTTCGGCCGCACCGCGGTGCGGTGAGGGAAGTCATGACCGCGCAATCCGACGTCGGATTTCATGCCAGGCAGCACGCGCGCTGGCATTGGGCCGAGATCGTGTTCTGGATCGCGGCGCTCGGGTGCGCCTTCGTCTTTCCCTCGCGCTACCTGATCATGACCGACATCGTCCGGCTTGGGCTGTTCGCGCTCTCGCTCGACCTGATCCTCGGCTATGCCGGCATCGTCTCGCTCGGGCATGCCGCGTTCTTCGGCGTCGGCGCCTATGGCGCGGGGCTCCTTGCGCTGCACGGTGTCATTACCGAGCCCGTGATCGCACTGGCCGCGGCCGGACTTGCGGCGATGGTGCTGGGTTTCCTCACGAGCTTCCTCGTGATCCGCGGCATCGACCTGACACGGTTGATGGTGACGCTCGGTATCGCGTTGCTGCTGGAAGCGCTGGCCGAACGATTTTCCGACGTCACCGGCGGCACCGACGGTCTGCAGGGCATCGAGATGCAGCCGATCCTCCGCCTCTTTACCTTCGACATGTTCGGCAAGACCGGCTTCTTCTATTCGCTCGCGGTGACGTTCCTGCTGTTCCTGCTGGCGCGGCGGATCGTGCATTCTCCGTTCGGGCTCTCGCTGCGCGCGATCCGCAACAACCCGCTGCGGGCGGCTGCGATCGGCATCCCCGTCAACAAGCGGCTGGTTGCGATCTATACCGTCGCCGCTTTCTATGCCGGTATCGCCGGCGCGCTGTTCACCCAGACCACGGCGCTCGCATCGCTCGACGTATTTTCGTTCGAACGCTCCGCCGACCTGATGCTGGTGCTGGTGATCGGCGGCACCGGCTATCTCTATGGCGGGCTGATCGGCGCGGTCGTGTTCCGCATGCTGCAGGAAATTTTCTCGACCATCACCCCGCAATATTGGCAGTTCTGGATCGGCGCCGTGCTGGTCGTGATCGTGATGGTCGGGCGTGGCCGTCTGCACCGCTGGGTATTGTGGCTGCCCAACCTCGTGATCACGCAGCTTGCCGGGCGCAAGGCGGCCGTAGACGTTCCGGAGGGCGAGGGGCCATGACGGTCGCGCTCGAAACCAGAGGCCTGGAAAAATCCTTCGGCGGCCTGCGGGTCACGCGCGATTTGTCGCTGAAAGTGTCGCAGGGCGCGCGCCATGCGCTGATCGGCCCCAACGGCGCCGGCAAGACCACGGTCATCAATCTCCTCACCGGCGTGCTCAAGCCCAATGGCGGCCGCATCCTGCTCGAGGGCCAGGACATCACGGACCTGGCCGTGCATACGCGCGTGCAGCGCGGGCTGTCGCGCACGTTCCAGATCAACCAGCTCTATGCCGACCTCACGCCGCTCGAGACCATTGGGCTCGCCGTCTCCGAGCGCATGGGCAGGGGCGGCGACTGGTGGCGCCGCATGGGTACGCGCGACGACGTCAATGCGGAGATCGCCGAGACGCTGTCGCGCTTTCGCCTGCTCGACGTCATGAACGAATTGACCTCGACCTTGCCCTACGGCAAGCAGCGCCTGCTCGAGATCGCGGTCGCGATTGCCGCCAGGCCGCGCGTGCTGCTGCTCGACGAGCCGGCCGCCGGCGTGCCCGAAAGCGAGCGGCACGATATCCTTGCCGCGGTGGCGGCCTTGCCTCGCGACGTCACCGTGCTCCTGATCGAGCACGACATGGATCTGGTGTTCTCCTTTGCCGACCGCATCTCGGTGCTGGTCAACGGCGCGCTGCTGGTGGAGGGTCCGCCAGACGAGGTGGCGCGCGATCCGCAGGTGAAAGCGGTCTATCTCGGCGAGGCCTCCGATGCCTGACCTGCTCAGGATAGAAGGCCTGCGTGCGGGCTATGGCGAGGCCGTGGTGCTGGCGAATATGTCGCTCACCCTGCCGGAGGGACAAGTGCTGGCGCTGCTCGGCCGCAACGGCACCGGCAAGACCACGCTGGTCAATTCCATCGTCGGCATCACCCGCCGCTTCGGCGGCACGCTTGCGCTTCGTGGGACCGACATCACGACGATGCGCCCGGACCAGCGCGCGCGCGCCGGCATCGGCTGGGTGCCGCAGGAGCGCAACATCTTCCGTTCGCTGACGGTCGAGGAAAACATGACCGCGGTGGCGCAGCCGGGGCCGTGGACGGTCGAAAAGGTCTACGAGATGTTTCCGCGGCTGAAGGAGCGGCGCGGTAATTTCGGCAACCAGCTTTCGGGCGGCGAGCAGCAGATGCTGGCCATCGGCCGGGCGCTGACGCTGAACCCGAAGGTGCTGCTGCTGGACGAGCCCACCGAGGGGCTGGCGCCCATCATCGTCGAAGAACTGCTGAAGGCGTTGGGCAGCATTACACGTTCGGGTGGTATCTGCTCCATCATCGTCGAGCAGAACGCGCAAAAGGTACTGGGGTTGGCCGACCGCGTTGTGATATTGGAGCGCGGAGCGATCGCCCACGATGCGGATAGCCGCGCGCTGAAGGCCGATCCTGCGGTGCTCGAGCGCTATCTTGGCGTCGCAGGCGCTGCGGCACACAACTAAAATTCGGGAGTCCTGGACCATGCAGAGAACCAAACCGCCGTTCCGCGCCGACGAGGTCGGCAGCCTGCTGCGGCCGCCGCGGATCAAGGAGGCACGCGCCAGGCTCGAGAAGGGCGAGATCGGGCCGGAGGAGCTACGCAAGGCGGAGGATCTGGAGATCGAGAAGGTCGTGCACCGGCAGGCCTCGACCGGCTTGAGGCTCGCGACCGACGGCGAGTTCCGCCGCTCCTGGTGGCATTTCGACTTCCTCGCCAAGCTCACCGGCTGCGAGCTGTTCCATCCCGACATGGGCATCCAGTTCGCGGGCGTGCAGACGAGACATGACGCCGTGCGCGTGGTCGGCAAGATCGACTTCCCGCACGACCACCCGATGCTCGACCACTTCCGCTTTCTGAAAAAGTTTGCCGATCAGGCACACGTCACGGCGAAGATGACGATCCCGTCGCCAACCGTCCTGCACTTCCGCGGCGGCCGCAAGCTGATCTCGAAGGACGCCTATCCCGATCTCGATGCGTTCTACGAGGATCTCGGCAAGACCTACCGCAAGGCCGTGAAGGCATTCTACGACGCCGGCTGCCGCTATCTGCAATTCGACGACACGGTGTGGGCCTATCTCTGCTCGCAGGAGGAATTGCAGAAGTCGCGCGAGCGCGGCGACAATCCCGACGGCCTGCAGCAGATCTATGCGCGCATCATCAACTACGCGCTCGCCGAAAAGCCGGCCGACATGGTGGTTACCACCCATGTCTGCCGCGGCAATTTCCGCTCCACCTGGATTTCCTCCGGCGGCTACGAGCCGGTCGCCGAGACCATGCTGGCCGGCACCAATTATGACGGCTATTTCCTGGAGTATGATTCCGATCGCGCCGGCGGCTTCGAGCCGCTGCGTTTCCTGCCCAGAGGCAACAAGATCGTGGTGGTCGGCGTCATCACCTCGAAATTCGGCGAGCTCGAAAAGAAGGACGACATCAAGCGGCGGCTGGAGGAGGCGGCGAAATTCGTCCCCCTCGAGCAGCTCGCGCTGTCGCCGCAATGCGGCTTCGCCTCGACCGAGGAGGGCAACATCCTCTCCGAAGAGGAGCAATGGGCGAAGCTGAAGCTGGCGGTGGACATCGCCAACGAGATCTGGGGCAAGTAGGCCGCATCGGCCGCCCGCGACGGATCGGCCGCGAATCACATGGGCCATGTTAAACCTCCGGGGCGGATATTTCCCGGAGGATCGTACTTGGCCAGCAATGTCGGTTCGCGCGCCTTCCAGAATGCGCGGCTGCAAAAGCAATTCAGGAAGGAAGCTCCGGCCGCGATGGAGGGCGCGGTCGCCGCCTATCGCGCCGGCAGGATCGCGGATGCGGCGACGCTATGCCGCCGGATTATCGAGATGCTCCCCGACCACTTCGACGCGCTGCGCCTGCTCGGCGTGATCGAACTCGACTCCGGACGCTTCAACGAGGCGGAGCAGGCGCTCAATCGCGCGGTCGGCGCCAATCCGCGGTCGGCGGAAGTCCATTCCAATCTGGGCCTGGCGCTTGCCAAGCTGGGACGATTTGAACAGGCGCGCAAATGCCAGGAAAAGGCGATTGCCCTGCAGCCGAATTTCCCGACGGCGCTCACCAATCTCGGCAACACGCTCATGCGGCTGAGGCATTTCGAGCAGGCGGTCCAGGCCCACGACAAGGCCATTCGCTTCAAGCCCGACTACGGCGATGCCTATGTCAACCGCGGGATGGCGTTGGTGCTGCTCAATCGAAACGAGGAGGCCGATCGGGATTTCGACCGCGCGCTGGCCCTGAATGCGCGCCAGTTGCAGGCCATCGCCGGCAAGGGCCTCGTCAACCTCGGCCTGCGCCACTACGACGAGGCGCGCGCGCGGTTCGACACGGCATTGGCGATCAATCCGGACGTCGCGGAGGTGCTCGCCTATCGCGGCCGGCTCCATACGCAGACAGGCGAGTTCGACAAGGCGGAGGCGGATTTCGATGCGGCGCTCGCGATCGATCCCGAACTGGAAGGGGGATGGCGGGGCAAGGCCCAGGTCGCGGTCCTCAAGGGCAAGGTGGCGCCGGCGATCGCCGCCTGCAACAAGGTGCTGGTGCGCAACCCCAATTGCGAAATTGCCACGCTGATGCTGGGCAATTGCTGCGCCAAGCAGGGCGAAGTCGAAGCGGCCATCGCGCATATGGACCGGGCGCTGGCGATCAAGCCCGATTTCCAGGATGCGATCACGAAGAAGATCTTTACGCTGGACTTTGCCGATGTTGGTTTCGCCGCCCACCAGGCAGTCCGGAGATACTGGTGGGAGGCCGTCGGCTCCAAGGTGCCGCGTAGGCGCCTCAGGGATCGCAACCTCGATCCGGAACGCCGGATCGTGGTTGGTTATGTGTCTTCCGATTTCAGGCTTCACTCGGCGGCGATGATTTTCATAGCACTTCTTCGCTGCTACGACCGCGCCAATTTCGAGGTCGTTTGCTATTCCTGCTCGAGCCAACGTGACGGATTTACCGATGAATGCCGCGCGCTGGTCGATCGCTGGGTCGATGCCACGCAGCTTTCAGACCTGGAACTGGCGGATCGCATCGAATCCGATGGGATCGACATCCTGATCGACTTGCCGGGGCATACCGACGGCCACCGGCTCAGCGTTTTTGCGGCCAAGCCTGCCCCCATTCAGGCGACGGGATGGGGGCATGCGACCGGCACCGGGCTCCTGACCATGGACTATTTGTTCTCCGACCCGGTCCTGATTCCGCAAGATGTCCGGCATCTGTTTGCGGAAAAGGTCTACGACCTGCCGTGCTTCATCACTATGGAACCGTTTCAAGGGCCGCATTCTCTGACGCCTCCGATAGTCCGCAACGGCTATGTCACCTTTGGCGTGTTCAACCGTGTCGACAAGATATCCGATCGTGCGTTGGCCGTCTGGTCGAAATTGCTTCAGGCGGTGCCTGGATCGATCATCATGATCAAGCACGGCGCGCTGAACGATGCATTTGTGAGGGACAATCTGATCGGCCGCCTTGTCGCCTACGGCGTTGCGGCTGATCGCGTTCGCTGCCTGGGATCGACGCCGCGCGGCGAACATCTTGCCCAATTTGCAAACGTTGACATCTCGCTCGATCCGTTCCCGCAGAACGGCGGCGTCAGCACCTGGGAATCGCTACAGATGGGCGTTCCCGTCGTCGCCAAGCTGGGCTCGGGCTGTTCCTCGCGCGCCAGCGGGTCGATCGTGAAGGCGATCGGGCTCGACGATTGGGTGGCCGAGGATGACGACGGCTACCTTGCGATCGCCGAGAAATACGCATCCCGGCCCTCCGAACTCGCTGCGCTTCGCGCGCGGTTGCCGTCCATGATGGAAAATTCGGAAGCCGGCAACCCCGTGCTCTATGTGCGCCGCGCGGAAGAGGCCTATCGCCGCTTCTGGCGCGACTATTGCGCGTCGGGTGGCGAGCCGGCCGGGGCGAAGTAGCAGTTACCGGCATCGGAAAGGGGGCAGCCATGACCTCGACTCCCGACGCCATCATCATCGGCGCAGGCCCTGCCGGGCTCGCCTGCGCCGCGACGATGCGAGCGGCGGGATTGAACGCGGCGGTGCTGGAGAAGGCGGGCACCGTCGGCTCTGCGTGGCGGCAGCATTATGACCGCCTGCATCTTCACACCGACCGGAATCATTCGGGCCTGCCGGGCCTGCCGATGCCGCGCGACTACCCGACCTATCCCTCGCGCGCACAGGTGATCGACTATCTCGATGCCTATGCCGCGCATTTTGAGATCCGGCCGGTCTTCAACACCGAAGTTTCGCGCATCGAGCAAGACGGCGCGCGTTGGCGCGTGGAGACCAATGGAGAGGCGATGTCTGCGCCCGTCGTCATCGTCGCGACCGGAATCGCGCATGCGCCTTATCGGCCGTCCTGGCCGGGTATGGACAGGTTTGGCGGAGGCATCCTCCACAGCCGCGACTATCGCAATCCCGCGGCGATCGCCGGCAAGCGCGTGCTGGTGGTCGGCTTCGGCAATTCAGGCGGCGAGATCGCGCTCGATCTCGCCGAAGCTGACGTCGATGTCACGCTTGCCGTGCGCGGCCCCGTTCAGGTGATCCCGCGCGATCTCTTGGGCGTTCCGATCCTGTCCTGGGTGATCCTGTACCGGCATTTGCCGGCGCGCCTTGTCGATGCCGTCAACGCGCCGGTGCTGCGGCTCGCGGTCGGCGATTTCGAGAAGCTCGGATTGCGCCGCGCTGCCAAGGGACCGCGGCGGATCGTGGAGGAGGACGGTCACGTGCCGCTGATCGATATCGGCACGCTCGCCAGGATCAGGGACGGCTCGATCGGGATTCGCGGCGGCATCGATCGCATGACTGCCGACGGTGTCGTGTTCGCCGACGGCAGGCGCGAGACATTCGGCGCGGTCATCCTCGCGACCGGCTTCCGGCCGGACCTGCGGCGATTGATCGGGGATCATGATGGTCTGTTTGATCCGCACGGCATTCCGCGCGTGACCGGCACACCGGCGGCGCCGGGCCTCTATTTCTGCGGCCAGATCACGGTGCCGACGGGACAACTCCGCGAGATCGGTATCGAGGCGCAGCGGATCGCGGCGAGTGCGAGAGCGTACTTGCGGAAGTGATCGCACCGTTTGGCCGCCTGCGGCCAGGCGTAGCGCACCACAAATGCTATTTGGCGGCTGCGCCCGGTGCCGCAATCAAAGTCCTCTTGCCATAAAAACGAGCGAGGCAATCATTCGGCAGTCGCGTGGGATCGTCGGTAATGTCGCCTCCCATAATAATGGTCGGAGCCACGGAATGTTTGGGGATGGCAACATTCTTTTGGTCCAAGAGCGTCAGGTAGATGTGACGCTGCATGCTCTCGAGCCAGAAGGTATGAAGATATTTCTGTTCAGACTGCACCATTTTCCAGGTCTTGCTGTTGTAGATCGGCAGGACAAGGATTGCGGCAAGAAGAAGCGGTACGCTCGAGGTGCCGAACGAATGCTGCCCCCGGGGTACCAGACGACGTAACAAGTCGTAGTGGGCTCGCGTCAAGAGTACCGCTGTCATCGTGAGACCGAACAGCAGCAAGACGGCCGTCTCATTTTGCGCTCTTGGTACCAGGCGAAGACCGGTCGCGTATTCATGTGCGACGTAAGTCAGGTATCCGCACGCCAGGCTGAACGCCGTGACCAGCATGGCAAGCAAGGTTCTCGTCCGCCGCGAAACATTCGTCGGCGCCGGTTGCGCGGCAGTGAAGATCACGACAAAGAGAAGCCAGGCGAGTATTGCCGGATCACCCACGAAACGCGCCAGGTTGGACAGGGAATAGACCAGCCCGTCCGTAATGGAGTGACCGATGTTTCCGGCTCCGGGCAACTGGCCCATGCGCGCGGAATTTCCGGGCGCAAGCCAAACAAGGATAGCACCGACAAGAGTCACGCCGGCCATGATCGCATGTTCCCTGACTTGGACTGGAACGCCGAGAATCCGGCGAACGGCCAGCGAGCCGGAAATCAGACCGATCAGCCAGATCGCGGTAAACTCGTTGCTTAGCGAAGCGATCAGGCATCCGACGGCCAACATCGTCGTTGCAAGCCGCGTGATGTTGTCGGTCTCCTCCACGCTGCGGACGAGTTCGGCAAATATCAGCAGGAAAACAGTACCCGGCACCATGTAGCAAGCGACGCCCGGCAGCCAATACAGCATCTCGCGAACGATTGGAGCCGTGCCAACCAGCGTCGCGGCGAAGGCTGCGCCGAAGCAGATGAGTTGCGGCATGCTTGCCCGGGGCCAAAGCCGATACGCCAGAAACAAGAAGCAGGCGACAAAGGCGGCTTCCAGGGCAACGAGAGTGGCGACGTAGCACATGAAGAAGTCGATGCCGCTCGCATCGCTCATGCCCGCCGGCACTTGCATGAGGAACAGCGGCAAAATCCGACCACTGATTGTTTTGTAAAAAATCGCGATCGTCTCGGCAAATCCGTGTTGCAGGTTCATGTAGGAAAAACAGAAATCGTCGTGTTCGGGAACGGCATAGAAGGTCAGAATCAAAAAACGAAGCAGGAAAATCCCCGGAATCAAGCCTGCGAACAGCCACGACGTCGTTGTAACGCCCGATGTGATAAAGCGGCTCGGCCCTCCTCGAAACTCGTTCATTGTGTCCCGGTCTATTCCCACTGCCTCATACAGAATGAAGTTGTCGACTGGTTCAATGGCAAACTTGATCTTGCGCCAGGCCCTTTCGCAAACCGGGTGGGATGTGACGGCGCAGCCGCAAGCCGATCACGGCCGCGCCCCCGCTCGATCGCTGATATCGGGGTGTGCCAGCCCGTGCCGAACGACCATTCCCCCTGTGGGCAGATGGTGCTAGGACAGCCGCCCGGTCAGCTCCTGCCCACCGGCGTCCCAAATTCGCTCCGCCGCATGAAAAACGACGAGATTCTGAGCCAGATTTCCGAGTTCTGCCGTCGGGCCGACATGGCTGAATCGACCTTTGGCCGCCGCGCGGTGAACGACGGCAAGCTGGTGCACCGCCTGCGCGAGGGCAAGCGCATCACCATCGATACGCTCGACCGCATCCAGGCCTATATTGCGGCTTCCACGCCGGGCGGGGTGGTCCCGCCGCGCGGCCTGCAGGTGCCGCCGGAAAAGCGCGACCCGAGAGGCAATTTCCGGTTCTTCGAGAACCGGCAGAAATACCTTCTTTTCGTGCACACCTGCAGCGAGAAGCGGGTGGTCGCCGAGCGGATCGGGCTCGAACTGTCCAGCATCCACCCGCGCCCGCCGGCGCTTCGCGTGTTCGACGCCGGGGTGGGCGACGGCACGGTGCTGGCGCGGGTGATGCGCCTGATGCACGGCCGCTTCCCGCATATGCCGTTCTATGTCGCCGGCAAGGAACTGAGCCTCGAAGACGTCCGGCTGACCCTGGAGAAGGTCCCGGACCGGATGTTCGAGCACCCGGCGACCGTCTTCGTGCTGACCAACATGTATTACGCTGAAGCCCCTTGGCTGACGCCGAAATCGCCGGCCGCGGCCGCCGGCATGATCTGGCATGAGGTGCCCTTGCAGGGGGCGTCCTCGGGCGAATTCGAGGCCCAGATCGCCGATTTGCGGCCCTTCCTGGATCAAAACTGGCGCGCCAGCGTCTCGCCCCGCACGGGCATGCCGATCTACGAGCGCCCGGTGGCGCTGGTGCTGTACCGTGAGGACCACCGATTCCTGCTCGATTCGATCATCCCGCGGGCCGGCCGGACCGAGGCCAATTTTGACCTCGTCATCGCCTCCCAGCCCTATCGGGCAAAATCATCTGTGAATTTCCGCGCCAAACGCATCATCGCCCCACTGGCGCGGGGGCTGCGCCCCGGTGGGCGGCTGATTGGGATTCACTCCCATGGACAGGACCCGGGCATGGAGATTATTCAAGCCGTCTGGCCCGGAGAAAACCCTTTCTCCGTCAGCCGTCATGAGCTATTGCGCGCTGTCAAATACGAGTTGGGATCGGCCGGGCGGGACCTGAATTTTAACGCCTATGCCGATAACCGCTCGATCTTCCGTTATGATATGGAAGCGCTGCCCAACGAGGTCACGGGTTCGATCGGAACCTCGACGGCTTTTGCAGCGTGGAACGCGGCGGTGTATGTCGCCCAGATCGAAGAAGACCGGTTGACGGAGGAAATGGCTCAAAGCGGCCGCACTCTCGATGCCGCCAGAGAGGTTTTGCGAAGGCATAACGGCCTTTGGTTTTACGACGAATCCTACGTCATCTCGCGCCGGCGGGACTGACTTCCCGGGAAAAGTTGGAACACACATTTGAAACGGCCGCCGATGGGAGGCGGAAACAAGGGGTCTGCTTGATGCGCGAGTCTTATCTGTTCACCAGCGAGTCGGTTTCCGAGGGCCACCCGGACAAGGTCTGCGACCGGATCTCCGATGAGATCGTCGACCTGTTCTACCGCGAAGGGCCCAAGGCCGGCATCGACCCCTGGGCGATCCGCGCCGCCTGCGAGACGCTTGCGACCACCAACAAGGTGGTGATCGCCGGCGAGACCCGCGGTCCCGCATCCGTCACCAATGAGCAGATCGAGAGCGTCGTCCGCAACGCGATCAAGGACATCGGCTACGAGCAGGAAGGCTTCCACTGGAAGACCTGCGATATCGAAATCCTCCTTCATCCGCAGTCGGCCGACATCGCGCAGGGCGTCGATGCGCTGCAGCCAGGCGAGAAGAAGGAAGAGGGCGCGGGCGACCAGGGCATCATGTTCGGTTACGCCACCAATGAGACGCCGGACCTGATGCCGGCGCCGATCTTCTACGCCCACAAGATCCTGCGCCTGATCTCAGAAGCCCGCCACTCCGGCCGCGAGAAGGTGCTGGGCCCGGATTCCAAGAGCCAGGTCACCGTGCAGTACGAGAACGGCAAGCCGGTCGGCGTGCGCGAGATCGTGGTCTCGCACCAGCATCTGGTCGAGGACCTCACGTCCAATCAGGTTCGCGACATCGTCGAGCCCTATGTGCGCGAGGCGCTCCCGAAGGACTGGATCAACGGCAAGACTATCTGGCACATCAATCCGACCGGCAAGTTCTATATTGGCGGTCCCGATGGCGACACCGGCCTGACCGGCCGCAAGATCATCGTCGACACCTATGGCGGCGCGGCCCCGCATGGCGGCGGCGCATTCTCCGGCAAGGACCCGACCAAGGTCGACCGTTCGGCCGCCTATGCGGCGCGCTACGTCGCCAAGAACATCGTCGCTGCCGGTCTCGCCGATCGCTGCACGCTGCAGCTCGCTTACGCCATCGGCGTGGCACGGCCGCTGTCGATCTATATCGATACCCATGGCACCGGTAAGGTGCCGGAAGCCAAGCTCGAGAAGGCTGCGGCCGAGGTGATGGATCTGACCCCGCGTGGCATCCGCAACCATCTCGACCTCAACCGTCCCATTTATTCCCGCACCTCCGCTTATGGCCATTTCGGCCGTACGCCGGACAATGAGGGGGGCTTCTCCTGGGAGAAGACTGATCTCGTCGAGCCGTTCAAGCGCGCGGTCTAGTCAACACTGTCATTCCGGGACGCCGCTACAGCGGGGGACCCGGATCTCAAACTTCCGGGTTCGCTCGTTTCACTCGCGCCCCGGCATGATATGCTCAGGACAGGAAATCTCGCATGACCGCTGCCGCCAAGAAGCCTGCCTTCACCGACTACATCGTCAAGGACGTTTCGCTCGCTGATTTCGGCCGCAAGGAAATCTCGCTGGCGGAGACCGAGATGCCCGGCCTGATGGCGACGCGCGAGGAATACGGCCCCAAACAACCCTTGAAGGGTGCGCGCATCGCGGGCTCCCTGCACATGACGATCCAGACCGCGGTCCTGATCGAGACGCTGGCGGCGCTCGGCGCCGATATCCGCTGGGTCTCCTGCAACATCTATTCGACGCAGGATCACGCCGCGGCTGCGATCGCCGCCGCCGGCATTCCGGTGTTCGCCGTCAAGGGCGAAACGCTCAGCGAATATTGGGACTACACGGCAAAGCTGTTCGACTGGCATGGCGGCGGAACGCCCAACATGATCCTCGACGACGGCGGCGACGCCACCATGCTGGTGCATCACGGCCTGCGTGCCGAGAAGGGCGACGTGAAGTTTCTCGACAAGCCGGGCTCGGAGGAGGAGGAAGTCTTCTTCGCGCTGATCAAGCGCCTCCTCAAGGAGAAGCCGAAGGGCTGGTTTGCCGAGATCGCGAAGAACATCAAGGGCGTCTCCGAAGAGACCACCACGGGCGTGCACCGTCTCTATGAGATGGAGAAGAAGGGCACGCTCTTGTTCCCCGCGATCAACGTCAACGACAGCGTCACCAAGTCGAAGTTCGACAACCTCTATGGCTGCCGCGAGTCGCTGGTCGACGGCATCCGCCGCGGCACCGACGTGATGATGTCGGGCAAGGTCGCGATGGTTGCGGGCTTCGGCGACGTCGGCAAGGGCTCAGCCGCCTCGCTGCGCCAGGCCGGCTGCCGCGTTATGGTCTCCGAGGTCGATCCGATCTGCGCGCTGCAGGCGATCATGGAAGGTTATGAAGTCGTCACCATGGAAGAAGCGGCGCCGCGCGCCGATATCTTCGTCACCGCGACCGGCAACAAGGACATCATCACCATCGAGCACATGCGCGCGATGAAGGACCGCGCCATCGTCTGCAATATCGGGCATTTCGACAACGAGATTCAGATCGCGCATCTGCGTAACCTGAAGTGGACCAACATCAAGCCGCAGGTCGACGAGATCGAATTCCCCGACAAGCACCGCATCATCCTGCTGTCGGAAGGGCGCCTGGTGAACCTCGGCAACGCCATGGGGCATCCGAGCTTCGTGATGTCGGCCTCCTTCACCAACCAGACGCTGGCGCAGATCGAACTGTTCGCCAATCAAGGCAAGTACGAGAAGAAGGTTTATGTGCTGCCGAAGACGCTGGACGAGAAGGTGGCGCGCCTGCACCTTGCCAAGGTCGGCGCCAAGCTGACCGAGCTGCGCAAGGACCAGGCCGACTATATCGGCGTCAAGCAGGAAGGCCCGTACAAGGCGGATCATTACCGGTATTGATCGCCTTGGATCGTCGTTGCCGGGCTTGACCCGCCTGCGGGGCCGGAGCCAAATGAGTTACGTCGAAGTTCACACCCTTCGGCGAGGCGAAGGCCTGGCAATCCATCCTCCAAAAATCGATGGATACGCGGGTCAAGCCCGCGTATGACAGCTGTTGCGATCCGGCCGCCGGTGAGGCCTGTGCGGAAACCAACATGTCACCTGAACACTTCGACGTTCTCATCATCGGCGCCGGCCTGTCTGGCATCGGCGCGGGCTATCATCTGCAGACGAAGTGTCCGGGCAAGAGCTTCGTCATCCTCGAGGGTCGCGACACGATTGGCGGCACCTGGGATCTGTTCCGGTATCCGGGCGTCCGCTCCGACAGCGACATGTTCACGCTCGGTTATTCCTTCAAGCCGTGGACCGAGCCGAAGGCGATCGCCGACGGCCCGCGCATCCTCAACTACGTGCGCGAGACGGCTACCGAGAACGGCATCGACGGGAAGATCAGGTTCGGCCATCGCGTGAAGCGTGCGTCATGGTCGACGCCGGATGCGCGCTGGACCGTGGAGGCCGAGCGCATCGCGGGCGAGGGCGCATCCGAGACGGTGACCTTCACCTGCAATTTCCTGTTCTCCTGCGCCGGCTATTACAAATACGAGGAAGGCTACACGCCGGAATTCGCCGGCACCTCGGACTTCGCCGGCCGCATCATCCATCCGCAGAAATGGCCCGAAGATCTCGACTATGCCGGAAAGCGCGTGGTCGTGATCGGCTCGGGCGCCACCGCCGTGACGCTGGTGCCGGAGATGGCGAAGGTCGCGGGCCACGTCACCATGCTGCAGCGCTCGCCCACCTATGTGGTGTCGCGCCCGGCGCAGGATCCGTTTGCCAACAAATTGCGGCGCAATCTGCCGGCCAGGCTCGCCTATCACCTGATCCGCTGGCGCAACGTGCTGTGGGGGATGTATTTCTTCCAGCTCTCGCGGCGCAAGCCGGCCGAGGTGAAGCGGCTGATCCTGGGCGGCGTGCGCATGGCGCTCGGCCCGGACTATGACATCGCGACGCACTTCACGCCGCGCTACAATCCCTGGGACCAGCGGCTCTGCCTCGTGCCCGACGGCGACCTGTTCAACTCGATCAGGGAAAACCGCGCTTCTGTCGTCACCCAGGAGATCGATACTTTCACGAAGAACGGTATCCGCCTGAAGGATGGCAGCGAGCTTCCGGCCGACATCATCGTCACCGCGACCGGCCTCGTGCTGCAGGTGCTCGGCGGCTTGCAGGTTTCCGTCGACGGCCGCGAGGTCGATTTCGCGAGCAAGCTGACCTACAAGGGCATGATGTATGCGGACGTGCCCAATCTGGCGTCCTCGTTCGGCTATACCAACGCGTCCTGGACGCTGAAATGCGACCTGACCTGCGAATATG
>Ga0207707_10001645_pt1 | contig 20606 bp, 20 predicted proteins | sample KBSC83BmetaG_FD_184336 | JGI IMG/M metagenome (GOLD analysis project Ga0207707, IMG submission 184336) | Corn rhizosphere microbial communities from Kellogg Biological Station, Michigan, USA - KBS C8-3B metaG (SPAdes) (version 2) | ecosystem: Host-associated > Plants > Roots > Rhizosphere ...
CAGGCCGGCACTCGCGGCGAGCCGCATCGGGCGCCGTGCATCCGGCGCCCACTTCGACGCGTCGTCGACCGCGCCGACCGTCAGTTCGTGCTTGGCGCTGCCGCACCCAGCGAGGGTCGTGGTCAGCGCGAGGAGAACGAAAGCCGAGCCGACGCGGGCGGCCCGGCGTTCATGAGGGCCGAGGCGCGCGCGGTGACGACGTGCCGGCCCCGCGCCAGCGTGCCGGTGAACGCGACCGTGGAAACGACGCGGCCGAGCGCCGTGCCGGTGAGGCGCCGCCGATCGAGCGAGACGGTGTAGGTGCAGTCGAGCGAACACGTGACCTTGATCTTGGTACCCGCTCTGGTCGGCTTCGACGCCTTGACGACGAGCTTCGGCGTCAACAGCAGGCCGGGACAGGACGCGACGACGCCCCGGTGGACGGTCGCCGCCGCCGCCGCGATCGCCGGCAGCGACGACTTCGGTGTGCCGTCCACGTAGTACTCCCCCGACTGCCAGGCCGCCATCGACGCCTCGTCCTGCACATGGAACAGGAGCAGGCCCATGACGGTCTTCTGGCAGAAGACCATCTGCATCGCCTGGGTGTAGAGCCTCGCCTGGGTCGCGTCGTCGACGGGGCGGGTGGTCGCCGGCTCGTTGCCCGTGTAGAGCGGAGCCTTCGCCGCCGTCACGGTCGTCTCGATCCCGAACTCGTCGTACAGGATCGGGAGAGAGGAGCCGCGCTGGGCGGTGCCGTCGAACGCCGTCCCCAGCAGTGCCACGAGCTTTGGGTAGTCGGCGAGCCCGATCGAGGTGCCGTTCGGGTGCGGGAAGTTCGGGCCGGTGCTCGAGCTCTCCGGGTACGGGTGGAACGCGAAGGCGTCCATCATCGGGCGCTGGCGGCCGCTGGCGCGGTATGCGAGCCCGAGGTCGGTGATGAACGCGGTCGGGGAATGCGTGTCGCGGCCGGTGCCCGGCTTGTCGACGCCGCGCGGCGCGAGCGCGCCGCCGTAGATGGTCGAGTGCGGACGAACCGCCTTGAGCGCGTCGTAGGCGCCCGCGAGCAGCTGCTCGTACGCGGGCGCGGCGACGTCTTCGCCGTTCGGCCCGAACTGTGGCAGCCAGAAGCGGTTCAGGTTCGGCTCGTTCCCGACGATGAAGTCGTGGACGAGCGGGAAGCTGTCCGCAACATCGACGCAGAACGCAGCGAAGTCCGCGCGATCCTGATCGGTGAGCGGCGTCACGCTCGACCCGTACGGATAGATCGACAGCACGACGCGGATGCCGCTGAGCTCGGCGGCGACGGTCGCGTTCCCGAGCAGGATCCGGTCGTTCGGCCCGAGGGTCGTCTGGCCCTTCACCCAGGTCTGCGTGAACCGGATCGTGTCGAACCCGACGAGCTTCGCCTGACGCATCTCGGACTGGGCGAACAGCGGGTCTGCCGTCCGCGCGTTGTCCTCGGCCGCGCCGACGAACATGTACGGGCCGCCTGCGAAGGCCGGAGCCGTGCACACGAAGAACGCGACCAGCGCGACGAGTAGGCCCCGCACGACGGGCCAAGAGTACCCTCAGGATCCAATGCCTTCAGAGCAGATCGAGGCGCAGTTGAAGCGCGTCCCGGCCGCGCCGGGCGTCTACCTGTTCCGCGACGAGGCGGGCTCCGTGCTGTACGTGGGCAAGGCGAAAACGCTTCGTCCGCGCGTCCGCTCGTACTTCCAGGCGGGGTCGAGCGACACACGCCAGGGGATTCGCGCGATGGCCAACCGCGTGGAGACGATCGAGACGATCGTCACGTCGAGCGAGGTCGAGGCCCTGCACCTCGAGCAGAACCTCGTCAAGCGCCACCGCCCCCCGTTCAACGTCCGGCTGCGCGACGACAAGTCGTTCCCGTACATCGCGGTCACCATGGAGGACGACTACCCGCGCGTCATGTTCACGCGCGAACGCCACCGCCGCGGCGTCTGGTACTTCGGCCCGTTCGCGAACGCGAAGAAGGTGCGGGAGACGCTCGACGTGTTGAACCGCGTCTTCCGCTACCGGCCATGCGAGGGCCCGCAGCCCGGCCGGCACAGCGGCATCCCGTGCCTCGACTATCACATCGAACGGTGTCACGCGCCCTGCGTGGGCTACATCTCGAAAGAGGACTACCGCGAAGTGATCGACCAGGTGATCGAGTTCCTCTCGGGCGACGACCGGCCGATCCGCCGCCGCCTCGAGCAGGAGATGCGAGAGGCCGCCGCCGACGAGCGGTTCGAGGACGCGGCCCGTTACCGCAACCGGCTGCACGCGATCGAGCGGCTGTCCGAGCGCCAGGCGGTCGAGCGGCCCGCCGCCGGCTCGTTCGACGTGATCGGCATCGCAGTCTCGCCGGAGCGTGCGGCCGTGCAGGTGTTCCCGCTGCGCGAGGGGCGCATGGTCGACCGCTACTCGTTCCATCTCGAGAACGCGGCCGGGGAAGAGCTGGGCGAGGTGCTCGAGCAGTTCTGTCTCGAGTACTACGGCGTCGCGCCTTCGATCCCGCCACAGATCGTCGTCCCGCGCGGTGCGGGCGACACGGCCGCGCTCGAGGGATTCCTCACCGAGCGCCGCGGCGCGCGCGTCGAGGTGCGCGCGCCCGAACGGGGCGAGAAGCGGCGGCTGCAGGAGCTCGCGCAGCAGAACGCGCAGCTTGCGCTCGACTCCGAGACGTTCGTCGCAGAGACCAAGCGCGCGCGCCGGCTCGAGTCGCTCGAAGAGCTGCGCGAGACGCTCAACCTCGAGTCGCTGCCGATCCGCATCGAGTGCTTCGACATCTCGAACATCCAGGGCCAGGAGATCGTCGGCTCGATGGTCGTCTTCCAGGACGCAGTCGCCAAGCGCTCGCACTACCGGAAGTTCGCCGTGCGCCGGCTCGACGGCCAGGACGACTTCGGCGCGATGCGCGAGGTGATCTCGCGCCGCTTCTCGCGCCTCGCCGCCGACATCGGCTCGACCGAGTGGAACGAGTCGTTCGCAGCGACCCCGAACCTCGTCGTGATCGACGGTGGCAAAGGCCAGCTGTCGGCAGCGCTCGCGGCGATGCAGGAGCTGGAGCTGCCGCGCGTCGCGGTCATCTCGCTGGCGAAGCGGATCGAGGAGGTGTTCGTGCCCGGGCGCAGCGAGCCGATCCTCCTGCCGCGCGAGTCGCCGGCGCTGCAGCTGCTGCAGCGCATCCGCGACGAGGCGCACCGCTTCGCGATCACATTCCACCGTCAGCGGCGTGACGTGGCCGCACGCGCGTCCATGTTCGACCAGCTGGACGGCGTCGGGCCGGCGCGCCGCCGCGCGCTGCTCCAGCATTTCGGCTCCGCCGAGCGCGTCGTCGAGGCGACGCAGGAAGAGCTGGAAGGCGTGCCCGGCGTGCCGGCGAAGACCGCCCGCCGCATCTACGCCCAGCTGCACCGGACGGGGCGTGCGTAACCCAACCCCCGCGGCGTAGGCTTGACGGAGCCGCGCAGCCGCGCAGGTGCCGGCTTCGCCGGCGCCGGAGCACAAGTCGGCCCTGGCGCCGCGTGGCGGGTGATCCGCTCGCGGAACTTCGCGCCGTATTTCGTCGGCAACGCGGCGTCCGCGAGCGGCACGTGGTTCCAGAACCTCGCCGCGTCGATCCTCGTCTTCCGGCTGACCCACTCGCCGTTCCTGCTCGGTGTCCTCAACTTCTGCCAGTTCGTGCCGGTGCTCGTGCTGTCGCCGTGGGCGGGTGGGCTCGCCGACCGGCTCGACCGGCGCAAGCTCCTGCTCGCGACGCAGCTGACGTCGACGGTGCTGACCGCGCTGCTCGCCGTGCTGGCGTGGGAGGGGGCGGCGACCGAATGGATGGTGATCGGCTTCTCGGGCGCGCTCGGCACCGTCAGCGCGCTGTCGATCCCGGCGCAGCAGTCGCTGATCGCGGCGCTCGTCGACGAGGTCGACGTGCCGCAGGCGGTCGCGCTCAATTCGATGACGTTCAACCTCGCCCGCGCGATCGGCCCCGCGAGCGCCGCGGGCGTGATCGCGACGCTCGGCATCCCGTGGGCGTTCGCGATCAACTCGGCGTCGTACCTGCTGCTCTTCGCAGGGCTGTTGCGCGTGAATCCCCGCGACGAGCAGCGCGCCGAGCGCAGCTCGCTCCGCGACAGCTTCCGGTTGCTCCGCGATCGGCCTGCGCTCGTCATGGCGCTGCTCGTCGTGATGGTCGCCGGGTTCGGGTCAGACCCGGTCAACACCGAGTCGCCGGCGTTCGCGCGTGCGTTCGGCTACTCCGACACGTGGGCGGGCGTGATCGTCGCGTTCTTCGGGGCGGGCGCAGTCGCGGCGGCGTTCCTCGTCGCCGGGCGGGTCGCCGGGTCGCGCGGCCGGATGGCGGTCACGCTCGGCGCGCTCGGTGTCGGAGTCCTCCTGTTCTCGGTGACGCCCTGGCTGCCGGTCGCGCTGCCGCTGCTCGCGCTCGCCGGCTTCGGGTACCTCGGCTCGAACACGTCGGCGACGACTCGGCTCGCGCTCGGGGTCGAGCCGTGGCAGCGTGGCCGGATCATGGGGCTCTGGTCGATCGCGTTCCTCGGCCTCCGGCCGGTGGCCAGCCTGCTCGACGGCGCGATCGCAGGTGCCCTCGGCGTTCGCGTCGCGGGTGTCGTCCTCGCGGCACCTGCCCTGGTGGGTGCCGTCTTCGCACTGACTACGCTTCGATCGTGGCGAAGCTCGCCTGCCTCCTCGCACTCGCCGTGATCGCGGTCGGCTGCGGCTCGTCCGCGGCCAAGCCGTCCGGGCCGCCGACGCCCGGCCCCGGCCAGGTGGTCTACCAGGGGACCGAGTGGGCGGTCGTGATCGACAACGGCACGGCCGCGGCTCAGCACCTCGTCGGCGACGCGTGGCGGCCGGCGAAGCAGGGGACGGTGAAGATCGACGTGCTCGGCCCGAAGCCCGGATCGAAGGGCAACCCGGCCACGCCGCAGGTCGCAGCTTCCCTGAGCGCCGGCGGCGACCTCGCCGAGTCGGCGCTGTGGGTCGATGGGGTGGAGCTGCTCGAAAAGGGCGGCGGCCTCACGCCGACGAAGGGGACGATCTACGGCGCCCCGGCCGCACCGCTCGCGAAGGGCAAGCACACCGCGATCGCCTACGCGCGGACTGCGACGCAGGCGTTCGCGGTTGCCTGGACCTTCTCGGTCTAGGTTCCGGCGCTGTCCGCGCCGTCGTCCATGAACGGGTAGCGGTAGTCGCGTGGAGGCGTGAACGTCTCCTTGATCGACCGCGGGCTGACCCAGCGAATCAGGTTCCACATCGAGCCGGCCTTGTCGTTCGTTCCCGACGCACGCGCGCCGCCGAACGGCTGCTGGCCGACGACGGCGCCGGTCGGCTTGTCGTTGACGTAGAAGTTGCCCGCCGCGTAACGGAGCTTCTGCTTCGCGTCGTCGATCGCGGCGCGATCCTCCGAGAAGACGGCGCCGGTCAGGCCGTACGGCGCGGTGCGGTCGATCAGCCGCAGCGTGTCGTCCCACTTCGACTCGTCGTAGACGTACGTCGTCACGACGGGGCCGAAGAGCTCCTCGCGCATCGTCCGGAACTCGGGGTTCTTCGTCTCGATCACGGTCGGCTCGACGAACCAGCCCTGCTCGTCGGAGTAGCCGCCGCCGACGACGATGCTCGTCTCCTCATCGGACCTCGCCTCGTCGATCGCGGTCGCCTGCGTCTCGTACGACGATCCGTCGATCACCGCACCCATGAAGTTGCGGAAGTCGGACACGTCGCCCATGCGGATCGTCGCGACCTCCTCCTGCAGCCGCTCGCGCAGCTTCGGCCAGAGGTTCGACGGCGCGTAGACGCGCGACGACGCGCTGCACTTCTGGCCCTGGTACTCGAACGAGCCGCGCACGATCGCGGTTGCGAGCGCGTCGACGTCCGCGGACGGGTGCGCGACGATGAAGTCCTTGCCGCCCGTCTCGCCGACGATGCGCGGATAGTTGCGGTAGTGCTCCATGTTCGACGCGACGTTGCGCCACATGCCGTTGAAGACCGCCGTCGAGCCGGTGAAGTGGATGCCGGCGAGGTGCGGGCTCGCGAGAGCCGCGTCGCCGATCGTCGCGCCCGAGCCGTAGACGAGGTTGATGACGCCGTCCGGGAGTCCGGCCTCCTGCAGCAGGCGCATCAGGTAGTAGGCGGACAGCATCGCGGTGCCCGCGGGCTTCCACACGACGACGTTGCCCATCAAGGCGCAGGACGTGGTCAGGTTCGCGGCGATCGCAGTGAAATTGAACGGTGACACGGCGAAGACGAACCCTTCGAGCGGCCGGTACTCCATGCGGTTCCAGATGCCCGGTGAGGACTCGGGCTGCTCGGCGTACACGCGCGTCATGAACTCGACGTTCCACCGGAAGAAGTCGATCGACTCGCACGCCGCGTCGATCTCCGCCTGGTGCGCGGTCTTCGACTGGCCGAGCATCGTCGCCGCGTTCAGCGTCTCGCGCCACGGTCCGGAGAGCAGCTCGGCGGCGCGGAGCAGCACGGCCGCGCGCTCCTCCCACGGCCAGCGCGACCAGTCCTGCCACGCGACCGCGGCGGCGTCGATCGCCTGCTGCACGTGGTCGGCGTTGCCCTGGTGGACGTCGGCGAGGACGTGCGCCTTGGCGTGCGGCATCACGGCCTGCTTCAGGTCGCCGGTCGTGACGTCCTTGCCGTCGATCACGAGCGGGATCTCGATCCGCTCGTTCTTCATCTCGTCGAGGCGCCGCTGGAGGCGCCCGCGCTCGTGCGAGCCGGGCTCGTAGCCGAGGATCGGTTCGTTCGAGGGGGCCGGAGGGCGGAAGATCGCGTGGGTGCTCATGCGCCTAGATTACGGTCGTGGACCCTGCGCACGCAGTGTGGATCGGCGGACCGCAGGCGAGTGGGAAGTCGTCGATCGCCCGGGCGCTGTCCGAGCGGTTCCAGCTCCAGCTCTACGTGGTCGACCACCGCGTCTGGGTCCACGAGCCGCGGATGCCGGCGACCGAGTTTGCCTCGCTGACGATGGACGAGCGCTGGGTGCACGCGGAGCCCGAGCAGATGCTCGAATGGTTCGTGACCCACTCGCGTCATCGGTTTCGGCTGATCCTCGAAGACCTGCGCGCGCTGCCCGACACACCGGCGGCGATCGTCGAAGGGCCGCAGCTCTTCCCGCGGTTCGTCGCCGCCGTGATCGGGAGCCGCGAACAGGCGTTGTTCCTCCAGCCCGACCTCGACGGCATGCGTGCGCGTCTCCTCGCCCGCGGGCCGATGGCGGCGACCTCGGACGGCGTGCGTGCTCGCGAGAACGCGACGGCGCGCGATGTGCTCATCGCCAGGCTCTTCGAACGCGAGGCCCGCGAGCTGCGGTTTCCGACACTGGCGGTCGACGCTGCGCTGGAGGAGATGACCGAGCGGGCGGCGGCGGTGCTCGCACCGGTCGTCGACGGTTTGCCGCGCGGTGGCGATCTCATGACGGTTCGGCAGGCCGAGGAGGGCGTGCTGCAGACGCAGGTGCGTCTGTACGAGGAGTGGCTCGAGACCGCTAGCGCCGCAGGAGGTATGTCGCGGTGACGACGACCCACACCATGAAGCCGAGCGACGACGCGAAGACCGAGCGGTCGGCGAGCGTCCAATCGGCTCCGGCCTCGACGGCGCCGACGACGAGCACCGCGATGCCGCCGGCGACGCCGGCCTGACCGAACCAGCGCGGGATCTTCCGAGCGCGCCATGCGGCGAGCGAGGCGCCGATGATCGTCGCCGCCGCGCAGGCGGCGGACGGCCCGGCGAGGAGCCGGTCGCCGAGGACGGCGATCATCTGGAGCGGGACGTACGCCGCGCCCGCGACGACGACGACACTCGCGAAGAAGCCGTCGGGCGCGAATCGCATCACCTTGCCCCCGAGGCTGGCGATGAACCAGAAGTAGGCGAAGACAGCGCCGGTGAGGAGGGTCGCCTGCAGGCGCTGGTTGTCGGGCCCGACGATCAGCGCCGGGAGCGCGAGCGCCACGTAGACATACCCGAGCGCCGGCAGGGTCTCCCGCGTCACGCGCGCGAAGCTACATCATTCGTTCCGTGAAACCGACGCTGGTGCAGTACGACGCGCCGGGCTTCGGCGTGGGCGAGGTGTGGCTCGACGAGCAGGGACGTGTCTTCCATAGCGAGCTGCCGCGCCCGCGGCGTCAGAGCCGGCTCAGAGGAAGCTCAGACGCCGCTCTGACGCTCGCCGCCCGTTTGCAGGCGTTTTTCGACGGAGAGCCCGACGACTTCCGGGACGTACTCCTCGTCCTTCCGAACGGGTTCCACGGGGACTGTGCCCGCGCGCTTCGGGACGTGCCCCGCGGAGAGGTCGTGACGTACGGCGAGCTCGCGGCGCTCGCCGGCCGGCCGCGCGCCGCCCGCGCCGCCGGCACGTTCTGCGCGCGCTGCGACCTCGCGCCGTTCCTGCCCGTCCACCGCGTCGTCAGCTCGACCGGCATCGGCAGCTGGGGATCGCAAGGCGTCGGGTACAAGCGACGGCTCCTGGAGCTCGAAGGTGTGACGCTGTGAGCGTGCTCTCTGACGACCTCCGTGAAGAGCTCGCGCAGATCGCGCCCGAACGTCGGTGCTGCCGGCTCGCCGAGCTCTCCGCGCTCTTCCACTCCTCCGGCGCGTGGCACCTGCGCGACGGGACGATCGCCGTCCACCTCGACTTGATCAGCAGTGCGATCGCACGTCGCGCGTTCGCCCTCCTGCGCGATCTCCGGGTTAGCTCCGAGATCCGCACCTACCCTCGACGCTCGTTCGAGCGGGCGACCCGGTACCAGCTTCACGTGACCGTCGACCCGCATGCGCTCGACGTCCTGCGGGAGGCCGGCGTGCTCTCGCCGTCGGGCGCGCCGCTCGAGGTGCCGCCGAAGCGCGTCGTCGGCCGGTCGTGCTGCCGCGGCGCGTATCTCCGCGGCGCGCTCCTCGGTGCCGGGTCGCTGTCCGGCCCGCGCGACCCGCATCTCGAGATCCGCACCGGCGCGCTCGACGCGGCGCGCTTCGTCCAGGACGTCGCGCAGCGCACCGGCGCGAAGGTCTCCGTCGCGGAACGGCGCGGCCACGCGCTCGCCTACGCCAAGGGCCACGACGCGATCGGCACGGTCCTCGCCGCCGCCGGCGCGGGGGATACCGCGCTCCTGCTCGAGGAGCACGCGATCCTCGCGTCGCTCCGCGCCGATGCGAACCGGCTCGCGAACGCCGACGAGGCGAACCTCGAGCGCGTCGCCCGGGCAGCGCACAAGCAGCTCGAGGCGATCCGGGCGGTCGGTCTCGACGCCTTGCCGGCCGAGCTCGTCGAGATCGCCGAGCTGCGACTTCGGCACCCATCGGCCTCGCTCGCGGAGCTCGGCGCGAAGGCGCGGCCGCCGCTGACGAAGTCCGCTGCGCACCGCAAGCTGCAAGCAGTAACGAGACTGGTCGCAACCTAGAGTCGGAGGAGTTGCAAATCCTCTGGCGCCGGAATTGAGGCGTCGCCCATACTCATTGGTGGCGGAGCCGGGGGTCGGTAGACGGTGGATACAGACCCCGTCCACCGTCGTCGCCAAGTCCCGGTCGACCGGGGGGAGGGTCGTCCTCGGAGCCTCCCCCCGGGCCGCCTGCCGCACTGATATATGTTCCTCTAGTGAGCCAAGCGGCGTTCGACGACCTGCGGCAGCGCCTCGCGGAGATCGCGGATCTCGGGAAGACCGCGGCGCTGCTCAGCTGGGACCAGCAGGTGATGATGCCGAGCCGCGGCGCGGCGATGCGCGCCGAGCAGCTCGCGACGGTCGGCCGCATCGCGCACACGAAATTCATCTCGGCTGAGATCGGCCGTCTGCTGGACGATCTGCGCGACTGGGGCGCCCGTCACGAGTACGACTCGTTCGAAGCGAGCCTGATCCGCGTCACCGCGCGCGACTGGGAGAAGTCGAGCAAGGTCCCGCCCGACCTGCGCGCGGAGATGTCGCGCTCGGCGTCGCTCGCGAACCCGGTCTGGGTCGCCGCGCGCCGCGACAACGACTTCGCGACGTTCCTGCCCGTGCTCCAGAAGAACCTCGATCTGCGCAAGCGCTACATCGACTGCTTCGAGGTGGGCGACGAGCCGTACGACATCGTGCTCGACGACTACGAGCGCGGCATGAAGACGGCCGAGGTGCGGGGCATCTTCGACTACCTCAAGGAGCATCAGGCGCCGCTCGTCAAGGAGGTCGCGGCGCAGGCGCAGGTCGAGAAGCGCGAGAAGACGTTCGACATCGACGCGCAGAAGGTCTTCGAGCTCGAGGTGGTTCGCGAGTTCGGGTTCACCGCCGATTCGTGGCGCCTCGATCCGACCGTGCACCCGTTTGCGAGCGGCGCAGGTGTAAACGACATCAGGATCACGACCCGGTACTTCACCGAAGGCCTCGAAGGCCTGTTCGGGACGATGCACGAGTTCGGGCATGGGCTGTACGAGAACCAGGTCGACCAGGCGCTCGAGCGCTCGCCGCTCGCGCGCGGTGTCTCGCTCGGCATGCACGAGTCGCAGAGCCGCATGTGGGAGAACCTCGTCGGCCGCTCGCAGCCGTTCTGGCGCCGCTTCTTCCCGCGGGCACAGGAGCTCTTCGGCGACGCGCTCGCCGCGCACGACGCGGAGAGCTGGTACCGCGAGGTGAACGCCGTCGAGCCGTCGCTCATCCGCGTCGAGGCCGACGAAGCGACCTACAACATGCACATCATCCTGCGCTTCGAGCTCGAGCAGGCGATGCTCGCCGGCGAGTTCCCACTCGACCAGCTGCCCGAGGAGTGGAACCGGCGCATGTGGGAGTACCTCGGCATCGAGGTGCCGAACGACACGCTCGGCGTCCTGCAGGACGTGCACTGGTCGAGCGGCTCGATCGGCTATTTCCCGACCTACGCCCTCGGCAACCTGATCTCGGCGCAGATCTGGGAGCGGATCACGGCCGAGCTGCCCGACCTCTCCGACGCGATCGAGGCCGGCGATTTCGCGCCGCTCCGCGACTGGCTGCGCGAGAACCTCCACCGTCACGGCCGGAAGTTCACGCCGTCGGAGACGCTCGAGCGCGTCGTCGGCACGCCGAAGATCGACCCCGAGCCGTACGTGCGGTACCTCCGCGAGAAGCTCGCGGGCATCTACGGCATCGCCGCGTAGCACCGCTCGCTAAGCTCGCCCCATGGCCAAGACACGGGTGGGGATCAACGGATTCGGCCGCATCGGCCGCAACTTCTTTCGCGCTGCGCTCGAACGGGACGCCGATTTCGAGATCGTGGCGTTCAACGACCTGGGCGACGTCCCGACGATGGCGCATCTGCTCAAGCACGACTCGGTGCTCGGGAACTTCGACGGTGACGTCGAGGCGGCCGGCGGCTCGCTGAAGGTGAACGGGACGGAGTTGCAGGGCTTCGCGGAACGCGATCCGGCGAACCTGCCCTGGCGCGATCTGGGGATCGACGTCGCGATCGAGTCGACCGGCTTCTTCACGAAACGCGAAGACGCGCAGAGGCATCTCGACGCAGGCGCGAAGAAGGTGGTCATCTCCGCTCCGGCGACGAACCCGGACATCACGATCGTGCTCGGCGTGAACGACGACGCGTACGATCCGGAGCAGCACTCGATCATCTCCAATGCCTCGTGCACGACGAACTGCGTCGCGCCGATGGCGAAGGTGCTCGACGACACGTTCGGGATCGAGCAGGGCTTCATGACGACGATCCACGCGTACACGAACGACCAGCAGATCCTCGACCTCCCGCACAAAGACCTGCGTCGCGCCCGCGCGGCCGCGATCAACCTGATCCCGACCTCGACCGGCGCCGCGAAGGCGATCGGCCTCGTGCTGCCGCATCTGCAGGGCAAGGTCGACGGCATCTCCGTCCGCGCGCCGGTCCCGACCGGCTCGATCACCGACCTCGTCGTGACCCTGCGCGGTGAAGCGACGGCGGACTCCGTGAACGCCGCGTTCGAGGCCGCCGCGGAGTCCGGGCCGCTCGCGCCGTACCTCGACTACTCGACGGAGCCGCTGGTGTCCCGGGACATCGTGCACTCGCCGGCGTCGTGCATCTTCGACAGCGAGCTGACGATGGCGCACGGGTCGTTCGCGAAGGTCTTCGGCTGGTACGACAACGAGTGGGGCTACTCGTGTCGGCTGGTCGATCTCGTCTCGAAGCTGCTCTGATGCTCCCGAGGTCAGTCGAAACGGCCGACGTCGAGGGCAAGGTCGTCCTCGTCCGGTCGGACCTCAACGTCCCGCTGGAGGGCGGCCTGGTCGCCGACGACACGCGCATCCGGGCATCGCTGCCGACACTGCGGCTGCTGCTCGAGCGCGGCGCGCGTGAAGTCCGAGTGTGCTCGCACCTCGGCCGGCCCAAGACCGACGAGGACCGGGCGAAGTACGCGATGGCGCCGGTTCGCGAGGCCGTGAAGGCGGCCGTAGGCGACGAGCGCGTCGAGGTGCTCGAGAACACGCGCTTCAACGCGGGGGAGACGAAGAACGACCCGGGCTTTGCGCGCGAGCTCGCTTCCGGCTGCGACCTCTACGTCAACGACGCGTTCGGCTCCGCCCATCGCGCGCACTCGTCGACGGTCGGCGTCGCGGAGCTGCTGCCCGCGTATGCGGGGCTGCTCCTGCTCGAGGAGCTGCGGCACCTCGGCCGCCTCCTCGGCGACGTCGAGCGGCCGTTCGTGATCGTCTCCGGCGGCGCGAAGGTCGAGGACAAGATCGGCGTCCTCCAGAACCTCGGCGAGAAGGCGGACGCAGTCCTGATCGGCGGGAAGATGGCGGCGGAGATTGCTGCGCAATCTCCGCTAGTGGGCGTGACGGTCTTGTTGCCTGTTGACGTCGTGATTGCTGACGCGTTCGATCCGGCTGCGCGGACCCGGATCGTCGACGCCGATGCCGTCCCGGACGGGTGGTTCGCACTGGATATCGGGCCGAAGGCCCGCCTAGTCTTCGCACGAGCGCTAGCGAGTGCGAAGACCGTGTTCTGGAACGGCCCGATGGGCGTGTTCGAGTGGCCGGCGTTCGCCGCGGGCACGGTCGCGATCGCCGAGGCGGTCGCCGCCTGCGACGGCTTCACGGTCGTCGGCGGCGGCGACTCGGTCCGTGCCGTGCACGAGGCAGGCGTTGCCGACCGCATCTCGTGGATCTCGACGGGCGGTGGCGCGTCGCTCGAGCTGCTCGAAGGAAAGGAGCTCCCCGGGGTTCGAGCAATTCCGGGTGGAGGCGATTCCCGATGACGTTGATCGCAGGCAACTGGAAGATGTTCAAGGGCCCCGACGAAGCGGGTGTGTTCTGCCGGGCGCTCCGCGACGCGGATCTGCCGGAGGGGGTCGACGTCGTGGTCGCTCCGCCGTTCGTCTCGCTCGGCGCGGCCGTCCAGGCGCTCGCCGGGACCGAGATCGGCGTCTTCGCGCAGAACTGCCACTGGGAGACCGAGGGCGCGTTCACGGGTGAGGTCGCCGCGCCGATGCTGAAGGAGCTCGGCGTGTACGGCACGATCGTCGGCCACTCGGAGCGTCGGCGGTGGTTCGGCGAGACGGACGAGATCGTCGCTCGCCGCCTGCACCACTGCCTGGAGCAGGGACTGCACGTGATCGCGTGCATCGGCGAGACCGAGGAGGAGCGCGAGCAGGGCGCGACGCACCTCGTGCTCCGCCGCCAGGTGGCGTCGTTCGAGCCCGACCCGAACCTCGTGATCGCGTACGAGCCCGTGTGGGCGATCGGCACCGGCAAGACCGCGACCGCGGCCATGGCGCAGGAGGCGCACGAGACGATCAAGGAGCTGATCGACGTGCCGATGCTCTACGGCGGCTCCGTCAAGCCCGAGAACGCCGCCGAGCTGCTCGCGCAGCCGGCGATCGACGGCGCGCTCGTCGGTGGGGCCTCACTCGACGTCGAGTCGTTCGCCGCGATATGCCGCGCAGCCTCGTAACCCTGATCATCCTGGACGGCTTCGGCTGCGCTCCGGCCGGCCCGGGCAACGCGGTCGAGCTCGCCGAGACGCCGGTCTTCGATCGCCTGTGGCGCGACTTCCCGCACACGACGATCGAGGCGTCCGGCCCGGCGGCGGGGCTGCCCCAGGGCCAGATGGGGAACAGCGAGGTGGGCCACCTGACGATCGGCTCGGGGCGGCGGCTGTACCAGGATCTGATGCGCGTCAACCGGTCGATCGAGGACGGCACGTTCTTCGACAACGAGGTGCTGGCCGGCGCGTTCGAGCGCGGCACGCGCGTCCACCTGCTCGGCCTCGTCTCGCACGGCGGCGTCCACTCGCACATCGATCACCTGCAGGCGCTCCTGCGCTTCGCACCGGAGAAGACGTGGATCCACGCGTTCACCGACGGCCGGGACGTGTCGCCGACGTCTGCGATCCGCGACCTGGCGCTCCTGCCCCAGGACCGCATCGCGACCGTGACCGGCCGCTACTACGCGATGGACCGCGACGCGCGTTGGGACCGGACGCAGCGGGCGTTCGACGCGATCGTGAGCCGCGTCGGCACGCCGGCGGCCGATCCGCTCGCGGCCGTCCAGGCGAGCTACGAGGCCGGCCTCACCGACGAGTTCATCGAGCCGGTCGTCGTCGACGGCGCGCCCGCGCTCGAGCCCGGCGATACCGCGATCTTCTTCAACTTCCGACCGGACCGCGGCCGGCAGCTCTCGAAGCTGCTGCTCGACCACGGTGTCGACCTGACGACGATGACGCGCTACGCGTCCGATCTCGCGACGCCGGTCGCGTTCGCGGAGCAGGACGTGCCCGCGACGCTCGCCGAGGTGCTGGCGGAGAACGGGCTGAAGCAGCTCCACGTCGCCGAGACGGAGAAGTACGCCCACGTGACCTATTTCTTCAACGGCGGCCGCGAGGAGGTCTGGCCGGGAGAGGACCGGATCCTCGTCCCGAGCCCGCGGGACGTGCCGAGCTACGACCATAAGCCGGAGATGTCGGCGGACGAGGTCGCCGATCGCGTCGTCGGCGAGATCGGCGACGGCTACGCGTTCTGCGTCGTCAACTTCGCGAACCCGGACATGGTCGGGCACACGGGGTCGATCCCGGCGGTGATCACGGCCTGCGAGACGGCCGACCGCTGCCTCGGCCGCGTCGTCGAGCGCGTGCGCGACCTCGGCGGCGTCGCGCTCGTCACCGCCGACCACGGCAACGCCGAGCGGATGCTCGAGGACGACGGCGTCAGCCCGCACACCGCACACACCACGAACTCGGTCCCGCTCGTCCTCACGGCGGCCGAGACGGAGCTGCGGGAAGGGGGCGAGCTGGCCGATCTGGCGCCGACCGTGCTCGACTTGTTGGGAATCCGTCAACCTCCGGAAATGACGGGCCGCTCCCTCGTAAATCCTCGGTAAGAGGGAGGAATTCCGCCGACAGCGGGGATATACTCCGGCACCTTGTCGCTCCCCCAGCCCGATCTGGCGATCCTCCGGAAAGCCCAACGTGGAGACGAGCGGGCGTTCGCCATCATCGTGCGGACATACGAGACCCCGGTCTACAACTACGTCCTGCGGCTGACGAACGGCGACAGGGCGCTCGCCGAGGACCTGACGCAGGAGGTGTTCCTCCGCGTCTTCCAGGGACTGCCGAAGTTCTCGCTCCGCTGCAAGTTCACGACGTGGCTCTTCCAGGTGACGAAGAACCGCGTCCTCGACGAGCTGCGCGCGCGTGAGCGCCGGCCGTCGACGCCGGTCAATCTCGACGACGCACCGCACCTCGAGGTCGTCGACCAGCCGGTCGAGCGGGTCGAGACGATCGACGCGCTCTGGCGCTCGATCGAGCAGCTTCCCGTCGACCTGAAGATGGCGCTGCTGCTTCGCGACGTGGTCGGCCTCTCGTACAACGAGATCGCCGATTCGCTCGAGATCACGCTCGCCACGGTGAAGTGGCGGATCTTCAAGGCGCGGGAAGACGTCCAGGTCGCGCTCGCCCGTCAGGGCATCACGTTCGGCGACGAAGTCGCCGACGCCGAAGTTCTCTAGCGCGAGTAGCGGCGCAGCCAGTCTTCGAGGTCCCGCGCCGCGCCGGGCCGGACGCCGACGGCGTTGACCATGCTGAGGAGCGGCTCCTGCAGCTTCGCCGGCACCTTTCTCTCGTTGACGAGCCCGATCGCCCGTGCGCGAAGCGTCGGGATGTCGCGGGCGCGGCGGTCCTGACCTTCGTTGGCGATGCGATGCACGAGCGCGATCAGCGATGCGCCGTCCGCGTGCGCGAGCTTGGGACCGCCGTTCGAGCCGCATCCGGCGAGGAGCGCGCTACAGACCGTGAGCCAGACGACCGGCGAGCGTCTCGGGGAGAGCCGCATCCCGCATCTCCTTCTGCGTCTCTTCGATCGGGTAGTCAACGCGCCGGAAGCCGGCAGTGCCGGTGTCGACGAGCAGCCAGGCGGCGCGCGGGTCGCCGTCGCGCGGCTGCCCGACCGACCCCGGGTTGACGAGGAAGCGGTGGCCGCCGAGCTCGACGGTGATGCCGCCCGGCGCGAGGCCGCCGTCGATCCCATCGCCGTCGAGCGCCAGCGCGAGCGCAACATGGGTGTGGCCGACGAGCACGAGCGGCTCGGTCGTCGCCTCGAGGGAGAGCAGCGCGACCTCCTCGCTCAGCACGTATTCCCACACCGGGTCGCGCGGGCTGGCGTGGAACAGCTCGGCGCCTTCGCGGCGCGCGAACGGCTTGAGCGAGCCGAGCCACGCCCGCTGCTCGTCTCCGAGCACACCGGTCGTCCAGCGCGCCGCCGCCGCCGCGTCGCCGCTGAACTCGGCGATATCGAGCAGGCCTAGTGTCGCGAGGTCGTGGTTGCCGCAGAGGGAGATCGCGGCGCGCTCGCGAATCAGGTCGCAGCATTCGTTCGGCCTCGGCCCATACCCGACGATGTCGCCGAGGCACCAGATCTCGTCGACCGACTCACGGTCGATGTCGCCGAGGACCGATTCCAGGGCGTGAAGATTTGCGTGTATGTCCGAGATGACCGCGATGCGCATGTTGAGGGCCGCCACGCTAGCTGGGGCGGCCGTCGTCTGGTGCGTCGTCGCGTGGCTGCTGTCGCGGACGAGTGTCCCGTCGCTGCACCTGTCGGGGCTCGACACGCGGCGCTACTTCACGGCGCATGAGCTCGCTCGCGCGCGCAACTTCAATCGCCTCGAGCAAGGCCTCTACGTCGCGGGTCTCGTCGCGCAGGTGGCGGCGCTGGTCGTCCTCGTGCGGACGCTTCCGCGCAGCGTCCGGTCGATGGGGCTCGGCCGGATCTCGAGCGGTGTCGTCGCCGGGATGGTGCTGCTCGTCACGCTGTGGTTCGTCGCGCTGCCGTTCAGCCTGGTCGACCTGTGGTGGCAGCACCACTGGGGGCTCGGGCCGTTCGACGTCCTGAGCTGGCTGATGTCGCAGTGGTACACGCTCGGGCCGGAGGCGATCTTCGCGATGGCCACGATCGTGCTCCTGGTCGGGACCGCCGGGCGCTTCCGGCGCTGGTGGCTGGTCGCGGCGCCGATCGTGGTCGTGTTCGCGGCGTTCTTCGCGTTCGTCTCGGGCTGGCTCGCGGCGCTCGCCACGCATCCGCTCGACGATCCCGCGCTCAGGGCGGACGTCGTGCGGCTCGAGCGCGCCGAGCACGTGCAGGGGACGCCGGTGCGCGTGGAGGACGTCTCCAAGTGGACAAATCAGGCAAACGCGTTCACCGTCGGCTTCGGGCCGTCGACGCACGTCGTTCTGTGGGACACGATCCTCGACGAGCGCTTCTCACGGGCCGAGCAGGACGTCGTGGTCGCCCACGAGCTCGGGCACGTACGCAGCAGGCACATCGTGAAGGCGATCGGGTGGACCGCGCTGATCATCCTCCCGACGCTGTGGCTGCTCGCGGGAGCGACACGCCGGCGCGGCGGCGTCGGCGATCCCGCGAACCTGCCGTACGTCTTTCTCGTGCTGACCGTGCTCGCGCTCCTGGCGGCGCCGATCGAGAATGCCGTCTCACGCCGGTACGAGGCCGAGGCCGACTGGCGCGCGCTCAACGCCACACGCGATCCCGAGGCCGACGCCTCGCTGTTCCAGGAGTTCGGCAGGTCGAGCCTCGAGGAACCGAACCCGCCGCTCTTCGACTACCTCTGGCTCGAGAACCATCCGACCCTCGCACAGCGGATCGCGATGGCGGAGGCTTGGAAAGAGAGGAATCGCTAGCGGTCTTCCGTCTCGGGGAGGTCCTGGATCCCCTTGACGGTCGTGTACTTCGAGTAGGCGTCCTGCATCGCCGCGAGCAGCTCCTTCATGAACTGCTGCGACATGTTGACGCGCGAGACCACGACGCCCGGGACGTCGCCCTCCTCGACCTCGTGGTCGATCCGGGCGAACGTGAGCGTGAACTCATAGTCCGAGAATGTGATGTTGGCGAAGTTCGCATAGACCCCCGCGAGCAGCGCGGGATCCATGTGGATGTTGAGCTGGCGCTCGGTGGAGTCGTCGTCCATCCCTCATGACCATACCCTCGCTAGGTTTGTGCTGTGGCGGCACAAGCAGTGGAGCGGCTCCAGGAGAAGATCTCGGCGGCGGTCGGCACCGACGTCGAGCTCGAGCGGCCGAAGGACGCCTCCCACGGCGACTTCGCCACGAACGTCGCGCTCCGCACCGCGAAGGGGGAGGGGCGGCCGCCGCGGGAGCTCGCGGCGGAGCTGGCGCTGCGCATCGGCCAGGTCGACGAGGTCGAGTCGACGGAGGTCGCCGGCCCCGGCTTCATCAACCTGCGGCTCGCAGACTCGTTCTTCGTCGGCGCCCTCGGCGAGGTGGGGGAGGCCTACGGCGGCGGCTGGGCCGCCGGCGCGCCGGAGAAGGTGCAGGTCGAGATGGTGTCCGCGAACCCGACCGGGCCGCTGCTCGTGTCGCACGCGCGGAACGGCGCGTACGGCGACAGCGTTGCGCGGCTGCTCGCCTTCGGCGGTCACGCGGTCCAGCGCGAGTACTACTACAACGACGCCGGTGCGCAGATCGACCGCTTCCGCGCCTCGGTCGAGGCGCTGCGCCGCGGCGAGCCGGTGCCGGAGGACGGCTACCACGGCGACTATGTCCGCGACCTCGCCGTGCAGGACGGCGACGCGCTGCCGCGCATGCTGACGTCGATCGAGGGCACGCTCGAGCGGTTCCGCATCCACTTCGACAGCTGGGCGCTGCAGAGCGAGCTCGAGCAGCGCCTGCCCGAGTTCATGCCGCGGCTCGACACCTATGAGAAGGACGGCGCCGTGTGGGCACGCTCGTCGGCGTACGGCGACGAGCAGGACTGGGTGATCATCCGCTCGGCGGACAAGGGCGGCACGCCGACCTATCGCGCAGCCGACATCGTCTACCTCACCGACAAGCTCGACCGCGGCTTCGACAAGGCGATGTACGTCCTCGGCGCCGATCACCACGCGACCGCGCGGTGGTACGCCGCGATCGCGCGGATGCTCGGCTACGACGAGTCGCGCGTCGAGGTGCTGCTGTACCAGTTCGTCCACCTGACGAGCGGCGACGGGGCCGCGAAGGTGTCGAAGCGGGCGGGCAACGTCGTGTTCCTCGACGAGCTGCTGGACGACGTCGGGATCGACGCAGCGCGCTGGTACCTCGTCAACCGCGGCCCGGACCAGACGATCGAGATCGACCTCGACCTGGCCGCCGAGAAGTCGAACAAGAACCCGGTCTACTACGTCCAGTACGCGCATGCTCGCATTGCCGCGATCCTGCGGAATGCAGGCGATTCTGGTGAGTTCGTGGTGAGTCGACACCGGCTCGAGAACGAGGAGCGCGCGCTGATCAAGCGGCTCACCGACTTCCCGGTGACCGTGCGCGAGGCCGCTGATCGGCGCGGCCCGCAGCTGATCCCGGCGTACGCGATCAGGCTGGCCGACGACTTTCACCGCTTCTACCACGAGTGCCGCGTGATCGGCTCGCCTGAGGAAGCGTTCCGGCTCGGCCTCTGCCGCGCGACGCAGGGCGTGATCGCGCGGTGCCTCGATCTCGTCGGCGTCGAGGCCCCCGACCGCATGTGACGGGTGCGGGTGCGGGTGTCAGACACCCCTGGTGTCTGACACCTCTGCGGGTCGCGCGTAGATCCGTCTGACGATCTCCTCGATATCGGGCTCCGCGACCTGGAGATCGACGAGCCGCGCGGCCTGAGCGACCCGCGCCGTGAGCTCCGACGCCGAGCCGCGGAAGCGCAGCCACTGGCGCGGCCCGTCGACCCGGTCGACGACCGCGCCGTCGACCTCGAGCGGCGGCGCCGGTTCCTCGAGGTCGATCACGAGCGTTCGCTCGCCTCCGTAGCGCTCTTTCAGCTCCGGGATGCCGCCGTCCCAGATCAGCGACCCGTGGTCGATCACGAGCAGGCGGTCGCACAGGCGCTCGATGTCGCCGAGGTCGTGCGTCGTCAGCATCACTGTTACGCCGTCCTCACGGTTGATCTCGATCAGGAAGTCGCGTACGCGCTGCTTGGCGACGACGTCGAGCCCGATCGTCGGCTCGTCGAGGAACAGCAGCTCGGGGCCGTGGAGCATCGCCGCGGCGAGCTCACCGCGGATGCGCTGGCCGAGCGAGAGCTGGCGGACGGGCGTCGCGAGGAACGGATCGAGATCGAGCACGTCGCGAAGCCGTGCGAGGCGGTCGCGGTAGCGATCGGACGGCACGCGGTAGATGTGCCG
>Ga0207707_10001648_pt1 | contig 20601 bp, 10 predicted proteins | sample KBSC83BmetaG_FD_184336 | JGI IMG/M metagenome (GOLD analysis project Ga0207707, IMG submission 184336) | Corn rhizosphere microbial communities from Kellogg Biological Station, Michigan, USA - KBS C8-3B metaG (SPAdes) (version 2) | ecosystem: Host-associated > Plants > Roots > Rhizosphere ...
TACGTGATTTCCGTGAGGATCCTTTCGCAGGGCTACCGCAGCGTCTACGAACCCAACGCCATCGGCTGGGAAGAAGCCGTCGAAATGGCGGGATTCGGCAGGCGCGTGCGCATCATGGCGGGTAATGTCCAGCAGTTGCGCGAGATCCCCAGCCTGATCCGGCGGCCGCTGCCCTTGTTCTTCTTCCTATCGCATAAGTTGGGCAGGCTGCTAGTTCCGTTCGCGATGATCACCGCGCTGGCTGCGAGCGTTTTCCTACTCAACGACCCGGTTTACAGGTGGTTATTCGCATTGCAGGCGGCTTTCTATGTGCTCGCGATCGCCGGGTCGCTAATGGCGTTGAAACCGAAAATTCTGCGCCTGCCGTATTACTTTTCGATGATCAATCTGGCGACATTTCTAGGCGTTTATCACGCCCTGCGCGGCGGGCGCAGGATGGCCTGGAAGTAAATAGCGCCGGAAAACCTGCTCCAGACGTTCCGTGTTCCGCTCCAGGTTGTAGCACTCGAGCACGCGTGTCCGCGCCGACCGGCCTAAGCGCGCGCACAACTCCGCATCATCCATCAAGCGCGCGATCGCCGCGGCCAGCGCGTCTGCATCGGCCGGTGGAATGAGGAGCCCGTCCACTTCAGCCCGGATCAACTCCGGCACGCCAGTGATCCAGGTGGTGACGCAAGGAATCTCCATCGCCATCGCCTCCATCAACACCACGGGGACACCTTCCGCGAAACTTGCGAGCGTAAAAATGTCCGCCTGCCGGTAAAATTCGAGAACCCGGTCCTGGTTGCAGGGGCCCACCAACCTGATGTACGGCCCGAGATTTCCGGCCGCGATGGCCGCCTCGAGCGAAGCCTGCGCCGGCCCGCCGCCCACTACAGTCAACCGGATATTCGTGCGCCCTTGCGCCACCAGTCGGCCAATCGCCGCAAACAAAATTAAGTGCGCTTTCGCGGGCGCCAGCCGCCCCACGCACACACATTCAAACTCGGGCCGCTGGGAGGGCTGCGGACGCGGACGGAAAGCGTTGGGGTCGACGCCCAGCGGTAAAACCTGCACCTTGTTCCAATACTGAGGGTCGCTTGCTTTCATGATCTGGCTCGCGGCGTAATGGCTGATGGTGCTGATGAAAGCAGATGCCGCCACTTTTTCCGCCATATGAAATCCGATGACGTCGTTGAATTCATCGGGGCCGTGAATGGTGGCCGAAAACGAAATCGGAAATAGCTTCGCCAGCATCAGCGTAACGGTCGAGGAAAAGTGCGTATGAGTGTGGCGGATTCCTTTGCGGAGAAGGAAATCGCCGGCGACCACCGCCTCGCCGAAATACAGCAAATATTGTCCGGCTTTACGGAAATGCGAACCGGCCAAGCCCAGCGCGTAGAAGAACGCGCCGATATACGCGAGCGGCGAGGTCGCGAGCGTCCGCAGATGAACCAGCAAGGCGTTCCCCAGGCCTGCTCCCAGAACCGAATAGGTGAGAGAAAGCTCTTCCGCCTCTTCCGGGCTTAGCGCGGATGCCGCCCGATCGGGTTCGCGAATGGAAACCACGCACACATCCACCCCCAGGCGGCGTAACGTGCGAATCTCCCGCAAGATGAAAGTGTGGTTCGTCGCCGGATACTGACTGACAACGTAGCCCACTCGAAGTTGTGGCAAGCTTCCTCTAGGCAATCACAGCCGAGTTCACAACCGTGGATGAAGATCCCACTAAATCGAGGACCGGCCGGCCGCTGGCGGCAATACGGCTCGCCAAGTCTGCGCCCGGCTTTTGCGCCACCACCAGATGATCCGCCCATTTCAGAAGGGTGTCGACTTCGGGTTCGAGCAAACGCCCGATGTGCGGAATGGCGTTCAAGATGAAATTCCGGTTGCTACCGTAAATGCTGTCCAACTGGATATGAGGATCGTAGACGCGCACGTCGCGGCCCTTGCCCAGAAGATACTCCAGCATCGTGACCATGGGGCTCTCGCGCAAATCGTCGGTGTCTTCCTTGAAGGCTAGGCCGATCACGCCGATGCGCCCGGGCAGATTGAGAACCGCCTGAATGGCGCGGTCCAGGTGCTCGTCGTTACTGGGCAATGTTGCTTGTAGCAGCGGAAGTTTTAAGTCCAGACGCGACGCTCGATAGGAGAGCGCCCGCAGATCCTTAGGCAGGCAGGAACCGCCAAATGCGAACCCCGGTTTCAGATAGGCCGCCGATACATTAAGTTTGCGATCCTGACACAAAGTCTCCATCACCTCGCGGCCGTCGAGTTGCAAGCGATTGGCGAGTGCGCCAATTTCGTTGGCGAACGCAATTTTCACGGCGTGGAACGCGTTGCACGCGTATTTGATCATCTCCGCCGTGCGCAACGTCACCAGGCAAGGTGCAACGCCGAGCGAATCATAAATGGAAGCCACGCGTTGCACCGACGCGCCATCCTTGCCCCCGACCACGATGAGGGAAGGCTCCATGAAATCGCGAACGGCGCAACCTTCGCGCAGAAATTCCGGGTTCGATACCACTTTGACGTCGGGATACGCCGCTAGCGCCGGAATCACGATCTCCTCGCAGGTTCCCGGAAACACCGTGCTGCGGACGGCCACGATCAGCGGCTTGGAGCGTCCCGCCAAATGTGTCACGATATCGCCGACCACGCGCCGGATCTGGTCTAATCCAAGATTGCCGTTGCGCTCGGAAGGAGTACCCACGCATAGCAGCGCAATATCTGCATCCCGCAAAGCGTCGCCCGCCGAATCACAGGCCGACAAGCGTCCACTCGCCACAGTAGCTCGAACGATCTCGTCCAAACCAGGCTCGTAGAAGGGTGTGCGTCCCTCGCGAATCTCGTCGATCTTATGATTATCGGAATCGACGCCGATCACATGATGGCCCACTTGAGCCAGACACGCCGCGGTCACGCATCCCACATATCCGAGTCCAAAAACCGCTATGCGGGAGGACCCGCCGGTATCTTGCATGTTTACATTCTACTGGATTGTGTCTCCGTGCTAAATGTTACTGAGCGATAATTTGTACTAGTCCCGCGCATGCTCACCAATCTGCAATTTCAAATTCTCAAGAGGATCTCGCCCGGGGCGCCGGATTGCTGCAGCGGGTCCACTTATGAGGGCAAATCCAAGCTGGCGACTCTCATGGGGGAAGATATTTTCCGTCAGATTGCAGGTAAGGTGATCATCGATTTCGGCTGCGGCGAAGGAGCCGAGGCCCTGGAGATGGCCTTAAAAGCAGAGGACGCTCAGGGCAGGTTGTACGCAACGAGCGCAGAATCATTCATGCTGCGCCCTCGTAGTTGATCCTTCATCTAACCCTTACGACTGTTTAAGATAACTCTACGTACATTACAGTTGTTCGCTAAGGTGAAGCGCCAATGCCCGCCTATTCCTCTTGGATCGATGGACAAGGGTGGCACACAATGTTCTCCTTAGCACTATTGTCCTATTAGGCTTACAGACGGTTGCATGGGGGCAAGCCAATCCCACGCAACCAACCCTGCCGCGCTCCGTGCCGCCATCCGCACAACCGGCGGTAACAGGGACCGTGGTTGCGGTCCATGATTCGGGCAACGTTGCGACCAACGGAACGAATCTCCAGACCGCTTACAATGCCGCGGCTTGCGGCAGTCAAATCGTCCTCGACGCCGGGGTGGAGTACCGCGCCAACTTCGTTTTCAATAAACAGTGCAGCGCGGCGAGTTGGATTCAGGTGGTGAGCGCGAATCTGGCGAGCATTCCGATTACGACCTATGCGACACCAGCCCAGGCCAATAATCAGAACAGCGCGCCGGCAGCGCCCAATCGGGCCAATCTCGCGAAGCTAACCAGCGGCAACGGAGCACCAGTTCTGGGCTGCACCAGCAGCGGCAACGTCCCTGCCCATTACAACTACTTCGCAGGTCTAGAGATAACCAACACGGTTGCGACTGGGTTGGTGTGGTGCACCAACTCGCTGACCGAAACGCTGGCCAGCCAATTTCCCGACCACCTCGTCTTCGACCGGCTTTACGTGCACGGCATCACCGCCAGCACCACCCAGTTCTTTACTCGCGGCTTCTTGCTCACCGGCAGCAACATGGCCGTCGTGAATTCCTATGTGTCCGACATATACTCAACCATTCAGGACACCCAAGCGATCCTACTCGCCTACGGCCCAGGCCCCTACCTGATCCACAACAATTTTCTGGAGGGGGCTGGTGAGAACATCATGGCGGGCGGAACTGGAGCTACTCCTGGGTATTCCTGTACCACCGCCGCGAGCCCAGCACCCACCAAAACCACCGCGACCGTGAGCAACTGCACTGACGGTTCTGGCGCTTCTATAGCTTCGCCCCCCATTGGGACGTGCGTAATGTTTTACACGTCGACCACTGCACCGGCCTATACGCCCGACGACTGGACCTGCATCACCGCAAACTCCAGCGGCACACTTACGTTCAACCCCATTCCGAGCGCACCAATTTCTGGTGCGGCTAAGGTTAAGTGGGGCATCGTCCCCTCCGACATCACCATCACGCAGAACGTGATGTATAAACCCCTGACATGGAACCCTGCTTATTCCGGATGGGACGGAATCACGCGCACTGTGAAAAACCTGCTGGAAACCAAATACGGCGCCCGTTGGCTCATTGATGGGAATATCTTTCAGCACGTGTGGAACGGCGGCCAAGGAGTCGGTTTCAACTTAAACGCAAACGATCAAAACGGCGACTGCCCCTGGTGCACCGTCCAGGACATTACGATGACCAACAACATCTGGCAGGATCTCTACCAGACCGGGGTTTTCATCCCCGCCCAAAGCTACACCGGCTTGGCGCCGGGGGCGCTTGCACGCGTGCTCGTCAAAAACAATCTCTTCTGGCCCCAAAAAAGCGGAACCATTTTTGGAGTGGCCGATTACATTATCCAGGGAGGAGCCATTAGCCCAGCGGGCATGCGGAACGGCGTGGATTCGCTGCAGATCATCCATAACCACATGCTGGGACCGGGCGGCAATTTCCATGTTGGCTCCAGCATTGGTAACGGTATTCCCGAGAACTATAGCAACCTTGTCATCAAGGACAATTTGACGGAATTCGACCAGTACCGCTGGACGAACCAGTGTCTCGCGGGGGCCGATGGCTCGGCCTGCATCAACAGTACACTCAATATCGGAAACACTTCCACCATCGCAAACAACGCCATCATCAATACAGGAGCTGTGAATGGGGATCAAGGCGTCTCCGACGCGATTCTCGTGTCCCGCTATGGTTCGCTGATCTTGAGTACTATCGTTGACAGTTATTCCGCGGCGGCCTTCGTGAACTATGCGGCGATCAACATCGACTACCACAACTTTGCCCTGGCGGCCGCAGCGCCTTTTCACGCGCTAGCCAGCGACGGTACAGATCCGGGCGTGAATTTCGCACAACTGGACGCGGCCATGGGCGGGAGCAGCGGCCTCACGTGTGATCTCAATCGTGACGGGGTCTACAACGTTCTGGATGTGCAATTAATGACCAATCAGGTTCTCGGGTTAGGTGCTTGCACCAATGATCTTGATGGCAGCAGCACCTGCACCATAATCGACGTCCAACGCGTTGTCAATGCCGCCTTGGGTGCGAGCTGCCTTTTAGGACCGTGAGAAGGGCAGCCGAAGGAAAAAATCGGGGCGAAGAAACAAACCTTCCGTCCCCTTATAATTGCCCCTGCGCTCGTTGCGGACGGACGCCTATCGTTCTATAACATGCGGGGCGCCCACGTCCTGCTAGCCGCTCTGCGATTTCATAAAATCCCAATGCTGGCCGTTAGGCGAGCCTCGAAGTTGTGCGCGACGGAATGCCGTCGAAACACCCCTAGCGGACTATACTTTCAAGACCAAGGGGAAACATCTTTCGTCATGATGGACATTCGATTCTCGTCCGGCAAACTCGTAGTGACCGCTACGGGAATTTCCGCCAACGTCCTTTGAAAGCTGGCCATGCGATTGAAAAACTCTCCAAAGATTATCGGCTGTCACCCGAGAAGATAACCAGCGCAATTGACTATCTTACGGTCGCAGCTTGAGGATACTCCACACTTCTTCATCGACCGCACTCTCAGCGATGATGATCTAGTAGCGGCTCCTCGTGCCTTCGAGTTCCAAGTGACGTCACTTCGAGTTTTACACGAAGAGCGTGTTCCGGACCTTAATCCCTTTCTGATCCGGACATAATTGCAGAGTGCGCCTCGCGAGGCTGGTCAATTATCACAGCGGATTCCAGAATGGAGTACGCGTATTTCGCGACAATCAAACAACATCAGATCGCGATTTTTATAGTCCCAGAGAACAAACAGAAGCTGTCGAAATGGGCGAAGAGCCTGCTGGATGCAAGGCTAGCAATCTACCGTATTCTCAAAAACTGTCGGTTGCCATTCGTTGGCCACGTAAATACCCCTGGAAAACTCTATTCGCTTCGGCTGTTTCAAGCCTGATGACGTCTGCCCAGGGGACTGTGGCCTTGCTGATTCAAAATAAGAAATAGATCATGAACTCGCAAAACAGCATCGAAAGAAGGCAAGCTGAACAATGACCCGCGATTCCGCCTCCAACCCGCCCCGACGGTACGCCGTTTCCCACGCTCGTTAGCCTATTCCGCGCCGTGATCTTCGTCCCGAAAACGGAGATCGACAAGCGAGAAGAAAAGTGGAAGCGGGCACAGAAAAAGAAGCAGGTCCGCACCGACCGAATAAATTACAACCGGCACAAGTAACTTGCGTATTTGGGATCCGTCTCCGCGCGTCGGCTAGATTTAAGCATTCTCAGCCCATCCACCGAGAAACGAACACACAGCGAGAGCGCCGAAGATCATTCCGAAGATCGATAAAAGGCATGGGTGGGATGTGGGCTGCACGACTTCAGGAATAATTCTACCAACTCCACTGCCCTAATCCAGACAGGCGCGGATTCGTCAAGTTAATTATTACCGAACGAACTCCGCGGCTTCCGCGAAGCGATCTACATCTGATCGCGGACGCCGGCTTATTCGGAATACGTTCTGCCGGCCACAGTCACTCGGACACTTGCAGCATCGTGGCTGCATCCGTTCCAGCTCTGCGCACAACGCGATCGTGTACGCTTGCGTCGATAAACGCAGACCGTTCTCGTGCTCCCCGGTGGAACTGGTACACAGCAAAATGGGCAGGGTCGGGGTGGGTCGCGGCTGCAGGTCCGCTTACGGGACCACCACCGGAATGCTTGAGAATTTTCCCGACGCTGGGGAACGCACACCTAACACGCTGATCTGCCCTGCGGATGCCGCGTTGAATTCGATCGTACCGCTTAGGTTCACCGTCTCAGGGAAACGATCGGTTAACGCGAAAGCACTGTGTCCGTTGGCGGGTAGCGTGAGGGAGCTCGACCCGATCTGCGCGCCCGTACTATCCCGGATCAACACCGCTATGCTCACGGCATTTCCCGCTGTATTGGCAAGGGCTACTCCAGTTGCCAGTCCGTTGCTGTTATCGAACGCCAGAACATACGCGCTCGCCTGCCGCCACTCTGCCGGTACACTCGCTTCCTGCTGGCTTGGCTCATAGCGCAGCCGGCTGAACCCGCTCACATTGCCGTCGCTCGATAATTGTGCCGCGCCCATTTGCAGAGGGTCGCTATTGAGCCCGTTGCTCTGGATCACCAAACGCGCGTGTGGAGCCAGCGTTTGGTCCACCGCTGAGGCGGTGGTCGAAACTCCGGCAACGGTGTATGCAAGCGGCAATGGACTCCCGTCATCGCCAAAGAATTTCAGGTGCGCCTGCGCGGGTGTTGCGCCGGAATTTATCAATTCGACTGTAGACGTCCAGCCGCTTCCCGCGGCTATATGCGCAATCGATCCGCCGCCGGGATCGGAGCTAGCGATCACGGGAATAGCCGTGAAGCTGCCACCTGGGGGGAATCGCATCCCCAGTACGCTGATTTGCCCGCCTTGCGGCGCGTCGAACTCAATCGTGCCGCTCTGGCCGATGGTTATAGCGAATTGGTCGGTGAGCACAAACGCTGAATGTCCGTTGGCTGGCAGCGAAATGCTGGTTGTTCCGGCTAATGCTCCGGTACTATCGCGAATGACCACTGGAATGCTCTGCGGCACACTCGCCAGGTTTGCAATGGCCACGCCGGTCGCGATGCCGTTGGTGTTATCGAACGCCAGCAGGTAGGAACTTGCAGTGCGCGTCTCAAGTGGTACGGCCGCCTCTTGATCCGTTGGAATATGGTGGAGCCGCACGAAGGCGCCCACATTGCCGGCAGTGGACAACTGTACGGAACCGATCTGGGTGGCCTGGGAATCGAGTCCTGCGTTATCGATCACAAACGTCGCTCCCGGCGCCAGCGTTTGATCCACCGAAGACGCTCCCATCCAGACATTGGGCGTTGAACTCTGCGGAAGACTCAGCTCCGTATTGAGCATATTTCCGCTGTCGGCAAAAAACTGCGTGCGCGCATTGGCTGTCCCTCCGCCTGTGTTGATGAGATTCATGGTGGTTTCCCACCCACCCGCCGATGCCACTTCGGCCACTGATCCCGTGAATCCAAGGCTAGCGGCGATAGCGGGCGGAAACACAAAAGGCTGCGGATTCACGGGGAGTGATCCGTTCACGGGACTCCGCAAAATTGGAGCTGCGGTTGACGAAGCGGCTAAGGTATCGGTTAACGCAAACACTACCTCACTCGACTGGCTGTTGGCTAACTGCAGTGTCATTACCGCCACGACACCGCTCTCGATGGGCAGCCCGTTGATGCCCCAGAGCATGCAGCGTTTGCCCACGCATGTTAGGGTTTTATTGGCAGCTGTGGCCGCCGGTCCGGCGACGGCCGTGGACCCAACGACGTCGGCATCTGAATAGTCGAGCGACCATTGGATCGCAGCCGGCGCGGCTCCCGCATCGACCGCCACGACTACATTCAGGGAAACCGTTCCAGCTGCTGCGTTGGAGTTCAAGGAGAGTGACAGTGAGCTGGATTGGGCGCAGGCGCGCGCCCCGCCAATGCTCATGCCGGCAGCGATTATAAGGAATCGTATCAGGCGGCAGATCACGATGAGAAACAACCAGCGCCAAGACTTGCTCTGAGCAGTTGACGCAAAATAGCGCACCACGCTTGCATAGCAAGATGATCGGTGGTTGGCCGCTAGATCATTATACGGCGACGACGGGCACCGGTTGATCCGTGGGCGCAAGGTCGCCGCTGTGCTCACTGCGCGCTGCGATCAAGCAACACCGTCTTCGCCGTATGGAAAATGACATGGATGTCGAGCGAAGACGCGTGACACCCGGCTCGTGCGTTCCTGAACTCCAACGCCGTTACTCGCCGGTATCCTGACGCCGATAGGCGTCCTAGCGGTATTGGCCTAAATGCGATCAACTACGACTCCCTTGTTTCAACAAACATCTCCCTGGTTGGTGTTCTCCACCTTTCCGAAGTAAGGCGTTTTCCACCTACCCTTGTGGGCCCTTATGACCCCCCTAACAGCATTCCCATTACTCCCTAGGTGAAAGTCCCACTGCCCGCTTATTCCGCGCGGATCGATAGACAAGTGTGGCACGGAAAATTCTTCTTAGTACTTTTGTTCTACTGGGCTTACAAAGCATCGCCTTGGCTCAAAGCGTAACTTTGTCGCTCGGATCCACCACTGGAACCGCTGGGGGTACTGTCGTTCTCCCGATCAACCTCACGTCGGCGGGTGGCGCGCAGACCTCTGGGCTCCAATGGACCTTCAGCTTCACTTCCGACATCACGGGTGTCACAGTGGCGGCGGGCACATCTACCACGGCCGCCGGGAAGTCTATTTCCTGCTCTGGAAACAACTGTCTGATCGTCGGATTCAATAGCAACGTAATCGCCGATGGCCAAGTGGCGGTAGCAACCTTCCAAATTTCCGGGCAACCCTCCAGTAATCCGATTTCCATTCAGCTTACCAGCGTGGTGGCGTCGACGGCTGGCGGCACTTCTATCCCGTCAAGCGGAAGCACGGGCACCATCACCCTTCCCGTGTCCGTGTCTCTCAGCACCTTGAACTGCACCAGTTTGACGATCAATACTCCGGGGAGCACCCCCTGCACGGTTTCGTTGAACGGGACGGCCCCCGCGGGTGGATTTCCGATTTCGCTTTCGAGCAATAACACCAACCTCACGTTGCCCTCGAGCGTAACCGTCGCAGCCGGGCAGACTTCCAACAGCTTCACCGCAACCGCCGCCCAGGTCAGCGCCAACCAGTCGGGCGTGGTGACGGCCAGCGCGGGAGGCGTGAACCGTACGAACACGATAAGTCTGGTGGCTCCGGCACAGCTCAGCTCGCTGGCTTGCGCGCCTTCGACTTTGGGCAGCAACGCGTCGAGCACCTGCACGGTCACCTTGAACAAAGCCGCCACCAGCGCGGCCACCGTCACGCTAGCGAGCAACAACGGATTGCTTACGGTACCCGCCAGCGTCGTAGTCGCGTCGGGCCAGGGCAGCGCCACCTTCACGGCCGCTTCGGGAACTGTGAACAGCAGCCAGAGCGCCACCGTCACCGCGACCTTGAACGGCCAGAGCCAGCCGGCCACCGTCAGCCTCGCCGCCGCGGCGCAGATTAGTAGCTTGAGTTGTTCGCCGGGAACGGTGAACGCTCCCGGCACTTCCGCCTGTACTGTCACCTTGACCGGGGCCACTGTGAGCGCCACCAGCGTTACGCTATCGAGCAACAACGCTGCCGTGACCGTTCCCGCCAGCGTCACGATCGGCGCGGGACTCAGCAGCGCGACGTTTACTGCCACCGCCGCCGCCGTAACCTCCGATCAGACCGCCGTGCTGACCAGCACTCTGAACGGTTCCTCCCAGACCTTCACCCTGACCGCCAGCGCCCCGGCGCAGCTGAGCTCCGTAGCTTGCGCGCCTTCGACCCTGGGTAGCAACGCGTCGAGCTTCTGCACCGTGACCTTGACCAAAGCCGCCACCAGCGCGGCCACCGTCACACTGGCGAGCAACAACGGATTGCTTACGGTCCCCGCGAATGTCGTCGTCCCGCTGGGCCAAAGCAACGCCACTTTCACGGCGTCTTCCGGAACCGTGAACAGCAGCCAGAACGCCACCGTCACGGCAACCCTCAGCGCCGTGAACAAACAGGCCGTCATCGCCCTGGCCGCAGCCGCTCAACTCAGCGGCCTCACCTGCTCACCGGCAACAGTGAATGCTCCCGGGACCTCACTTTGCACGGTTACCCTGACGGCGGCCGCATCGAGCCCCCTCAGCGTTACGTTATCGAGCAACAACGTCAGCATCACCGTTCCCGTCAGCGTTAACATTGGCACGGGAGCGAATAGTGGGACTTTCACCGCCACCGCGGCCGCCGTCACATCCGATCAAGCGGCTCTTCTCACCGCCACTCTAAATAGCGTTTCGCAGACCTTCACGGTCACTGCCAGCGCCCCTGCACAGCTCACATCAGTAGCATGCGCGTCTTCGACGCTCGGTAGCAGCGCGTCCAGCACCTGCACGGTCACTTTGAACAAAACTGCCAGCAGTGCGGCGACGGTCGCACTCGCCAGCAACAACGGATTATTAACGGTACCGGCCAGCGTCGTCGTGGCGTCGGGCCAAAGCAGCACCACTTTCACGGCGACTTCGGGAATCGTGAGCAGCAGCCAGAGCGCCACCGTTACGGCGACCCTGAGCGGTCAGAGCCAGCAGGCCACCATCAGCCTGACCGCGGTCACTCAACTCAGCAGCCTAGCCTGTGCGCCCGGCACCGTGAGCTCCCCCGGGACCACCATCTGCTCCGTCACGCTGACTGCGGCCACTGCGAGCGTGGTCACGGTCGCGCTGCAGAGTAACAATACCAGCGTGACCGTTCCCAGCAGCGTCAATATCGGCGCGGGACTCAGCGGCGCCACGTTTAGCGCCACCGTCGCGGCAGTGGTTTCCAATCAAACTGCCGTACTGACGGCTACCTTGAACGGTGTTTCACGGACCTTCACGCTCACCGCAACCGGCAGCGCGCCCGCGCAGCTGAGCTCGGTGGCCTGTTCGCCCTCGACCTTGGGGAGCAACGCATCCAGCACCTGTACCGTAACCTTGAACACCACCACCACCAGCACGGCAATCGTCGCGCTCGTGAGCAACAACGGACTGCTTTCCATCCCCACCAGCGTCGCTGTTGTGACCGGACAAAGCAGCGCGACTTTCGCGGCGGCTTCCGGAACTGTAACCAGCAACCAGAACGCCATCATCACTGCCACCATGAGCGGCGTGAGCCAGCAGACCACCATCGGCCTGACAGCGGCCACTCAGCTCAGCAGCCTGAATTGTTCGACGGCCACTGTGACTGGTCCCGGGACCTCCGCCTGTACCGTCACGATGAGTGCGGTTCCTGCCAGTGCCATTAGCGTTACACTGTCGAGCAACAATACCAGTGTCACCGTTCCGGCCAGCGTCAATGTGGGCGCGGGACAGAGTAGCGCGGCGTTTAACGCCACCGTTGCCGCGGTGACTTCCAACCAGGTCGCCATGCTGACGGCCACTCTCAGTGGCATTTCGAAAACTTTCGCGGTCACCGCCACTGCTGCGGCGTCGGCGCAGCTCACATCGCTATCCTGCACGCCGGCCGCGTTGACCAGCAACCTTTCGGCCACCTGCACGGTGAAGCTGAACGCCCCCACTACCAGCGCGGCGGTCGTGTCACTGCTGAGCAACAACAGCGGATTGCTATCGGTGCCCGCGAACGTGACCGTCCAAACGGGCCAAAGCAGCGCCACTTTCCCGGCCAATTCCGGGTCCGTGAGCAGCAGCCAGAATGTCACCCTCACGGCGACTTTGAATGGCCAGAGCCAGACAGCCACCATCAGTTTGGCGGCCAGTGTCAATTGCCAGGAATTCCAGACCTCCCCGGGCGGACTGTGCATGGTGCAGGATATATTTCCCTGGGTCACTTTCGGCGGTGGCTGGGAGGGCCGTCTGAGTGCGGCGAATCTCACTAAAGGAAACGGCGGTGGAAATATCCAGTTCAGCTTTACGCTGCTACCTGCGGTACCCACCACGGGCGGCATCCAGAATCATATGCCTGCCTTTTTCACAGTCAACAACGGCAGGCAATTGCAGCTTGCCGAAACTGCAACCTATTCGCTCAACCCGGGAAAATCCATCTTGCTCGATTTCCTGTCTGCGCCAGCCGGCTGCGACAGTCATGGCCAAAATTGCGGAAGCAAGCAAGACCTCACGACTACAAATTATGGTTCCGTGATGGTTCAGTATGTCGCCGACAATCCAGCTTATTTGCGAGGGATCGCCAAAGCGCAACTAACCTTGCTGGCGAATTCGTCAACCGGAGCATACGGCTGGCAAACCACCGAACATGAAATGTTTGCCGCCAATCTGTGGACGGCCCCGGTCTCGGTGAGCGCGAACCAGACCACGAATCCGCAAACCAGTCAACAGGCTTCAGCCGCATTGGCGAATCCAGGAGCGGCGCCCATCACCGTGCGCGGAACACTCTACGCCGCGAGCGGCCAGACCGTAACTTTCCGCGATTTCCAAGTTCCACCCCTGGGCGCGGTCGCGATGGTGTTTTCTCAGGACCCAAGTCAGGCCTACGGTGGTTTCGGGAACGCGATGTTCCCCGGCGGTAAGGATTTCAACGGCCTGGTTACGTTCCAGGTCGTCTCTCCGACCGGCGGCGTGGTCTCCGCAATGGTACTGCAATACGTGGGCAATGCGATGTCGAGCGTCGAAGTGAACCCGCAAGGCACAACTCCCGTGGGGTATGAGGCGATTACGTCTGTAACCCGCTGTGCGGAGTTCCCGATGGCAGCGGATGGCTCGTGCACCAGTCAATTTACGCTCCCGTGGGTGGTTTTTGGCGCAGGTTGGGAGAGCCGCTTGAAAGCTGCCAATCCTCCCAGCGCGACGGCCGGCACAGTGCAGTTCCGCTTCACCCTGCTTCCCGCGGCGTCCACCACAAGCGGGTCAAAGAATCACTTGCCGGCTTATTACACGGATAGCCGCAGCAGCCAATTGCAGGTGGGCGAGAGCGCTACTTACACCTTGAACGCAGGCCAGTCAGTGGACGTCAATTTCCTGAATCCGCCAGCGAGCTGCGATCTCCATGGTCAAAATTGTGCCAGCCAGCCCGATCCCAGCACGTTTGCGTTTGGTTCAGTGATGGTGCAATATTCCTCCACTGATCCATCTGCACTACGGAGGCTGGCCAATCCTCAGCTAGCATTCTTGACACGGTCCAGCGACGATTCGTATTCCTCGCAGATCACCGAGCAGGGAGCGCCCGCCGCCACCACTTGGACCGCGCCGGTAGCGATGAGCGCGAACCAGGGTGCTGATCCTACCAACAACCTAACGGCTTCGGCGGCAATTGCGAATCCCGGAACGACGCCGGTCACGGTGCGCGGCACGCTTCTGGATCAGAGCGGCAACGTCGTGACCTATCGCGATTTCCAAATCCCGGCCTCCGGAGCCATCGGCGTCGCGTTCGCCTGGGATCCCAGCTTGCCGCAAGGCGGATTCGGCACTGCCGCCTTCCCGCAAGGACAAGACTTCAGCGGATGGGTCACCTTTGACGTCACGACTCCGGGTAGCAGCGGAGTGAACGTCGTGGTGCTTCAGTACGTAGGCAACACCATGTCCAGCGTCAACGTGCAATCCTTGCCATAACGCTACATCCGGTAGCGGATAATTGAACTTCGTGCGTAGCGTAGCCGAAATTCTATTCCGCCTCCGGCAGGAAACGACGAACTTTCTTTCGTGGGTTTCGCCGCCGGATTTGCCGCGTGATCTAGCGGAGCCACCGTCTCCGCTCCCCGGACTGCCCGATCCCACTGCGGTAGTCGATCGTCTGCGCGGCAGTGCCTTCGCCCAGGAAGTGGAAGGCATCGCGGAACACGCCTTAAACGGGCGCTACGTCTTGTTCGGCGAACCTCAGGAGTGGGGGCTCGAGCCCGAGTGGCGGCGCGATATCGTGTCCGGCAAAGTGACGGGCACCGCGTATTTTCGCCGAGTGCCGTACTTGAACAGCGCCGTCACCGGGGATCACAAGGTGATCTGGGAACTGAACCGCCATCAGTACCTGGTAGCGCTGGCGCAAGCCTGGCGCTTCACGCAACGCCGCGAGTTTCTGGACCGCATCCAAGCGCTTCTCTCTAGTTGGTACGCCGCCAATCCGCCCTGGAGGGGCATCAATTGGTGCAGCGCGCTCGAAGTCGCTTTTCGCGCATGGTCCTGGATTTGGGTGTGGCATCTGGCAGGGCAAGCGCTCTCCGCCGCCGCCCGCCGCGATTTGCTGCGCGCGCTGTATCAGCACGGGTATCATCTGGAACACAACCTGTCGTTCTATTTTTCGCCCAATACGCATTTGCTGGGCGAAGCGATGGTGTTGGACGCGTTGGGCCAACTGTTTCCACAGTTCCCGCGCAGCGCGCAGTGGCGCAATCTGGGAACATCCGTCGTCAGGAAGCATTTGGAGTCGCAAGTCCAAAATGACGGCAGCTACTTCGAGCAATCCACTTACTATCACGTGTACGCGCTCGATATGTTTCTAGCCCACTACCTGATTGCCGGCGGGCCCATTCCTGAAAAGGTAGCTCGCATGGCCGAGTTTTTGCACGCCCTGTTGGGCCCACAGCGCGAAATCCCGTTCCTGGGCGATGACGATGGCGGCCGCTTCTTTCATCCCTATGGATCAGGCTCGCAATACGGGCGCGCCACGCTGGCGACTTGTGCCGTGCTCTTCCAACGCCCCGAATGGGCGGGTTCGGCCGCCGATCTACAACAGCAAGCTGCGTGGTGGATCGGCGAATCCGCGCTGCGGAATGCACAGCGCGGCGCGCCTCCGGCCACCACATTCTTTCCCGATACGGGCCTGTGGATCGTTACCCACGGCGACCTCCATCTGATCGTAGACGCCGGACCCTTCGGGCGGGGTTCTGCCGGGCATAGTCATTCCGATACTTTGAGCCTCGTGCTTTGTATCGGGCAGGAAGAACTGCTGATTGACTCCGGAACCTTCAGCTATTTGGGAGACCCGGCAGCTCGCGAGCGCTTCCGGTCGAGCGCCGCCCACAACACGATTCGCTCCGCGGGGTTCGACCAGGCAACCCCCGCTGGGCCCTTTCGATGGACGGATAAGCCGGCGGTGCGCGTAATTGAACGAAAAGAGCGCGTTCTCGAAGCGGAATGCGTGGCACGAAATTTCACTCACCGGCGCCGCTTGGAATTGGGCAAGGACGGCCTGGTCATCACAGACTGCATTGAAGGTGCGCCACCGATCGAACAGTTTTGGCATTTCGGTGTGAATACGGAAATGGTATCGCCCGGAAAGTATCGCATTGGTTCCTCCGCGGAATTGGTTATCCCTGCGAACACAGATGCACGACTCGAATCGGGCTGGCGTTCGAAAGGGTATGGACGGCGGGAAGCTGCTCCTGTGCTGCGCGTGACGCTCTCGGGAGCCGGACCTTACGTGACTTGGATCTTCTTCCCATCCAAGTGATCGACCGGCCAGAAAATACGTCTGTGGCGTGCTAGAAAACAGTTTGAGGCGACGATTATGGCGCCGCCGGCAGGGTTTTAGGTTCCCCTGTCCTTACTGCGCGCCACGGCCAAGCAACACCGTTTTCGCTGTATGGAAAATGATATAAGCGTCAAGCGAAGGCGCTAGGTTTTTGATGTAATACAAGTCGTATTCCAGTTTGACGATGACATCTTCCATAGTGTCGCCATACTTATGGTTGATTTGCGCCCATCCCGTGATGCCCGGTTTGACGCACAACCGTTGGCGGTAAAACGGAACCTGCTCCTGCAGCACCTTCACGAACTCCGGCCGTTCGGGGCGCGGGCCTACTATACTCATATCGCCGCGAATGACGTTGAATAATTGCGGCAATTCATCCAGCCTCAGCTTCCGCAGCCAGCGACCCACAGGAGTAACGCGTGGATCGTTCTTGCTAGCCCACACCGGCCCACTTTGGGCTTCCGCGTCCACCCTCATGGAGCGAAATTTGTATAAACTAAACGGAATCCCGAACTTGCCGGACCGGGTTTGCCGGTAGAGGATCGGCCCTTTGGAGGATAGACGCACCGCTATTGCCACTACCAACATAATCGGTAAAGTCATCACAGCTCCGACCAGGGCAATAACCGTCGAGTATGCCGTCTGCACCGAAACCATCACTGGGCGCGGACCCAAATCGACCGAGAAGACCAATTGCGACGGCCGAAGCTCCCGAACCGAGACACGGTGAAATATGGTTTCGTAAGTTGCGGCTGCGTCCTCGATTTGGATACCCGCAAAGCGTAAATCCACCAATTGTTGAATGGGAAGCGCGCTTCGTCGCTCGATCATGCCGACCACGATGCAGTCTGGATGATTTTCGTCGACCACAGTGCTTACCTGGTCGGCCACGCCTAGCCAGCGCACACCGTCGGGGGGCGCTGTCGTCTTGTCAAAGTCCATGACGCCCATGGGGGTCATTCCAAGCTCCGGGCGGTTTTGCAGGGTCTGGATAATTTGGAGTACAGATGGAGAGGTCCCCAGAAACAGAAGTTTTCGCGCGCCCTTGCGAGCTCGCATCGCCTCCGTAAATCCGATCCGCCACAATGGTCCAGCGACTAGGACTAGCGAGCTGCCGTAGACCATGACACGACGGTTAAGAGTGATATCCCACCGGGCATAAGCCAGAAGCGCCTGTAGCAGAAATGTCACGCCCAAAACTAGGCAAAACTGTTCCACCAGAACCGTGCGGGAGGCGATTCGGTATTGCTCGTATAGATCTTGGAAGTACACGCCTCCCAGGATCGTCAACGTTGCGAGAGCGATGCGCCACCAACCGCCCTCCTCCCAGAAGTAGATTGCGGAAGCTTGGTCCAGCGTCACAAACGCGGCGAGTACATAGCAGGCGGTGATGAGGAGGGCTTCCGATAAAAAGAGTGCCACCCCACTGGTTGGGAACGAAACACGAAAGAGCCTAATCATGAGTGCGAGCGGCGGCTTATACTACGACAGCTAACGCTATCTTATATCTTATCGGTCATTCAGAGCCGGGACTTCAGACGGGTGGCCCTCAGGGTACCTAACCGATGCATGCGATCTACTTCACATCCAACTGATCGAACAAGAACGAAAACACGTCAGCGTCCTGCTCGATGCGCTCGTTCAACGCGGTGCCGATTCCGTGCCCTGAGGTGGAACTGGTACGCAACAGGATCGGCCGTTCCGAATGCGTAGCCGCCTGCAGGCGCGCAGTCATTTTGCGCGAGTTCATCGGGTCCACGCGGCCGTCGTTAGCGCCAGTCAGAAACAGAACCGATGGGTAGTCCGTGCCATCCTTCACGTGATGGTACGGCGAGTAAGCGTAGAGCGCTTGGAACTGGTCCTTCTCTTTGACAGTGCCGAATTCGGTCACGTTGAAAACGCCATTAGGGAAAGTCTCGACGCGCAACATGTCGTAAATGCCGACATGCGATACCACAGTGCGAAAGAGCTCAGGCCGCTGCGTCAGCGCGGCCCCCATCAGCAAACCGCCGTTGCTGCCACCTTCGATGGCTAGCTTCTCGGCACTGGTGTACTTAGTCTTGATCAGCGATTCAGCGCAGGCAATGAAGTCGTCAAAAACATTCTGCTTGCTGGTGAGACGCCCCTGTTCGTGCCAGGTCTCGCCGAACTCCGCTCCGCCCCGCAGGTTGGCCACCACCCACACGCCCCCGTGATCCAGCCACAACCGGCGGCGCACCGAAAAATTGGGCCGTTGGCTGATCCCGTAGCCGCCATAAGCAGTGAGCAGTGTCGGATTCTTGCCGTCGAGCTTAGTGCCCTTGCGCCGCAGAATGGTCATCGGCACACGAGTGCCGTCTTTCGAGATCGCCGTCTGGCGGATGACTTCAATGTCATTGAAATCCGCCGGCGCCGTCTGGAACAGGGCCGTCTTCTTGACCTGCCCATTCGCCGGATCGTAGCGATACCAAGCCGAAGGCTCGACGTAACTTTCGTTTTGGAATAGCAGTTGGTTGCCGCTCAGAGCCACCAGTTGGCCCACTGACGACACCTGCGGGATGTCGATAGGTTTGTCTGCCTTACCCGTTTCCACATCAAAAAGTTTCACCGGCCCCCCAGCCATGTAGCGCACATATAAATGCGACCCTGCCTGCACGAATCCATCGATCGAAGAACGTGTGGCCGTCAGAATCGTTTTCGCGTTGGCGACCGAGAAAGCCGGCGGCGAGAGCGCCAGCAGCTTTCCCATGGGAGCATCCTTGCGCGACAAAAGATACAGCGTCCCGTCGGGCCCAAAGACTTCCTGCGACGTGTGGTCGGCGAAGCGCGTGATCTGGTGCCACTGGCCATCGGGCAAGAGCATAAAGTGCAAGAACTCGCCGCCATCGCCATTAGCCACGCGTGCGAGCAAGTACTTGCAGTCATCGGAAGATCGCAACTCGACTTCGGCGATGCGCGGGAATTGTTTACCGGCCGCGTAATCGTCTTGCGCGGTAGCCGTGCCCAGGCGGTGAAAGTAAACCTGCTGGTAGAAATTCAAGTCGGCCGCAGGCCGCTCGCCTGCGCGCGGATAGCGCGTGTACCAGAAACCAGTGGCATCGCGATTCCAAGCCACGCTGCCGCCAGCCGTAGCGCCGTTGACGCGCGGAACCAAATCGGAGCGTTGGGTGCCCGTCGCGACTTCAAACACCGAAACCGAGCCGTCTTCCGTGCCTCCTTTCGAAAGCGAGACAGCGACCAGCTTGCCATCGAGCGAAGGCTCATAGAAGTCAATGGTGGTGGACCCGCTAGGGTCAAGCAGATTAGGATCGACCACGGTGCGCGCGGAAGCGGGATCGTCAGGCGACGCGAGCGCGACCAGGAAAGCCTGCCGCTTCGGCGGCTGCGTCTTAAGGGCGAAGAGCACGCCGCCTCGCGAAATGAGCGCAGAAAAGCGAATCGATGAGCTGCTGTTCAGTTGATTGAGGCGCTCGACCAGCGGCGCCCGGTTCGCCAGGCGATCCAGATACGCGCGGGTACGGGCGTTTTCCTGATCGCTCCACTTGCGGACGTCCGCATCAACGGATGGTTCCAACCAGCGGTAGTCATCGACCACTTGCACACCCTGGTATTCGTCCGTAACGGGCTTCTTAGGCGTTTGCGGAATCGCCGGCAGCTCATCGGCAGCGATACACAGCATAGCGCCAGCCAGAAATAATGCAAGAGAACGACACCGCATAAGAAGGCTTATCCTCGCTGGTAGAATTCGCGGATCAACCCCGCCACCGTGGTGATCTCCTCTTCGGTCAGTTCGGCAAATATCGGCAGCGCGAGAACGTCTTTGGCGAGTTGCTCGCTCACAGGGAAATCCCCCGTTTTATATCCGTAACTCGCCAGCGCCGGTTGCAGGTGTAGAGGAAGAGGGTAGTAAATCTCGGTGCCGACGCCGGACTCGGCCAAAGAGGCGCGCAACTCATCCCGCCGCTGGCAGCGGATCACGAATTGATTAAAGACATGGTTAGTCTGATACGGCTCCGCGGCGGGCGTGATCACCACGCTCGACAGCGCCTCGCGGTAAATCGCGGCGTTCCGTTGGCGCGCGCCATTCCAGTCATTGAGATGATCCAGTTTGACGTCCAG
>Ga0207707_10001649_pt1 | contig 20597 bp, 14 predicted proteins | sample KBSC83BmetaG_FD_184336 | JGI IMG/M metagenome (GOLD analysis project Ga0207707, IMG submission 184336) | Corn rhizosphere microbial communities from Kellogg Biological Station, Michigan, USA - KBS C8-3B metaG (SPAdes) (version 2) | ecosystem: Host-associated > Plants > Roots > Rhizosphere ...
CTTTGTAAGGTGAGCATCGATCTCGGTGAAACAGCAAAAGCTAAGGCTTTCGCGCAGGAATTGATCCTGGACTATGGCCCGTCGCCGAGCTCGGTCGGTAAAGCATCGGCGACCCATCTCGGCAATATTACTTTGGGTCAAGCGGCTTTAGCCGAAGGCGACATCGAGAAGGCCAAAGAATATTTGTTGATAGCCATACGCGCGCCGCTCCGGCTGGAGCATGACGATATCGATTCCATCGATATGAAACTTGCATCGGCCCTGTTTGCCAAAGGCGAACATTCGGTGGTCGTCGAGTACCTTAAGCTGTGCCTGGACAGAAACGATTACAAAAAATATCCCAGTCTGTACAAATCGGATGTGGAGGCGATCACAACCTGGCTCACGCAGATCGAGGCCGGCAAGACACCCACGTTTGATCTGAGCAATCCAGACTCTAAGTAGCTAAGAGACGAATCAATTAGTTGAGCAGTCCGATCGGTAATTGCGACCGGTTCGAGATTGACGGGGTTATCTGGCTCTTCGGATCAAGGAACCGGCCGATCCGGGACTAAAAGTATGTTTCGTCTCGCTGCGGAAAGTGGCTTCTATCAAAATGTCTGTTACAATGCGGGCGTTCTGTTCGAATTTTATAACTAAAACATAGGTTCACTCTTGTCCCGAGTCGGCGATGAGAGAACCACCCTGGCATCCCGATAAAAGACATCTCCCGATGTATCGGGACTCCTTCGTAACGAAGGGAGCTTCTTGTGCCACTGCCATTTTCAGGAGGAGATCATGAACCGCTTCATTCTCGCAGCCATTCTTAGCTTGGCGCTCTGCGTTGCCGCTTCGGCGCAGGCGCAGAAGACAAAGACCAATCAGAATTCCACTAAACCCTCACAGCCGGCCGCCGCAAAGTCGACGCAGCCGATGGATACGGAGTACACCGATTCGATCATCAAGAATACGACCGACAAGATGTTTCTGACCGAGCTGGTCGATCATTTACCGGCGTCGGCGACGGTTCCAAGCCCGGCGAAAATTCTTGGGTATCCGATCGGGACACCGGGCAAGCTCACTTACACTGCCGACATTTATCGTTATTTTGAGGCACTCGCGAAGGCGTCGCCTCGAGTAAAGATCTTTTATGCTCCGGAAAAAAGCGAAGAGGGCCGACAGCAGATGCTGATCGTCGTTTCTGACGAAGCGAATATCGCCAAGCTCTCTCGCTATAAAGAGATCACCGCAAAGCTGGCCGATCCGAGGACGCTGAATGACGACGCGGCGAAACAGTTGATCTCAGAAGGGAAGGCATTTTACTGGGCGTCGGGCTCAATACATTCACCTGAGACTGGCTCATGCGAGATGTTGATGGAGCTGGCTTATCGGCTCGCGGTCGAAGATTCGCCGACGATAAATGCGATCCGGCAAAACGACATTGTCATGATCACGCCCGCGCTCGAGGTCGATGGTCACGACGCGATGGTCGATCTTTACAACTATCGCTCGGCGAACAAGGGTAAACGCGCGCCCGGCCTGATCTATTGGGGCAAGTACGTCGCTCACGACAACAACCGCGACGGTCTCGGTATGGCCCTCGCGCTGTCGCGAAATCAAATGGCGACATTTTTGGAATATCACCCGACGATACTGCACGACCTCCATGAGTCGGTGCCGTTTCTTTACACCTCGACCGGAACCGGTCCATACAACGCATGGCTCGATCCGATAGTCGTCGATGAGTGGCAGACGCTGGCCTATTACGAAATCGAAGAGATGACCAAGCGCGGCGTGCCCGGCGTCTGGACACACGGATTTTATGACGGCTGGGCGCCGAACTATATGTTCTACGTCGCTAACGGTCATAACTCGATCGGGCGGTTTTACGAGACGTTCGGAAACGGAGGGGCCGACACGCAGGACCGCGTCGTTCGCGCCGAATCGAACCGCGATTGGTTCCGGCCAAATCCGCCGCTGCCGCGCGTGAAATGGTCGATCCGCAACAACATCAACATGCAGGAAAGCGCCATCCTGCTGGCGATGAATTACGTCGCTAACAACAAGGACAAATATCTCAGCAACTTTTATCTGAAAAGCGAGCGTTCGGTCGCCAAGGCAAAGACCGAGGGCCCGGCGGCATACGTTCTGCCGTCAAGCGAGACTCGGCCGGTCGAGCAGGCTGAGCTTTTGAATCTGCTAAAGCTGCAGGGCGTCGAGGTGCAGCGGCTTAATAAGGATATCGAGACGAAAGATGGAAAATTCGGCGCCGGCAGCTACGTTGTGCGAATGGACCAGCCATACTCGCGAATGGCCGACATGCTGCTCGACACACAGTATTACAACGTCAACGATCCGCGTCCGTATGACGACACGGGCTGGACACTCGGGCCGCTGCACAATGTGAAAACGGTCCGTGTCAAGGATATTGCCATTCTCGATGCACCGATGACGCTGACCAACGGCAATATCACACCGCAGGGAAAGACCGAGGGCCAAGGCATGGCCGGGATCGTCGTCAACCACACCGGCGAGAGTGCGATCGCACAACTTCGGTTCCGTCTGCCGGATGTGAAATTCACAGCCGCCGAAGCGCCGTTCAAGATCGGTGACAAGAACTTCAACGCGGGCTCGTACATCATTCGAGCAGAGGGTAACTCCTCCGATGTCTGGGACAAGGTCAAGCGCGAGGTCTTTGCACTTGGTCTCACGGCAACCGCCGTCGACAAGGTGCCCGATGTCGCCACCCACGCGATCTCGGTGCCGCGCATCGCGCTGGTTCATACATGGATCAACACGCAGGATGAAGGCTGGTATCGGGTCGAACTTGACCGGCTGGGAATTCCTTACACTTACATTTCCGATCAGTCGATCGGCAAGATGACGAACCTTCGTGACAAATTTGATGTGATCATCTTTGGACCTGTCCGCACGAGCGCGCAGAACATTGTGCGCGGCAATGCGAGCTATGGCGACAAAGAGGCACCGATACCGTGGAAAAAGTCAGATCTGACGCCAAATTTCGCAATGGCACCCGATCAGACTGACGACATCCGCGGCGGGCTCGGCCTGCGCGGCATCGCGAATATCAAGGATTTTGTTGACGCGGGCGGCTTGTTCATTACGGTTGCGGATAATGCGTCGTTGCCAATTGATTTTGCGATCACCAGTGGAGTGACGGTGCAGGATGCAAAACAATTACAAGCACGCGGGTCTGTTCTGAACACGGTTTTTGCTGACCGGCGCAGTCCGATAGCGTACGGCTATGACGACAAGCTGACCGTTTACTTTAACCAGTCGCCGATCTTGAATGTCGCAGCAGGTGGTTTTGGCGGCGGAGGTGGATTTGGCGGTGGCGACAACGCCGGAAACACGGGACGCCCGAGTGGACGTGGCACGACGGCCGCTGATGATCCTGACATTCCGCAGGGCAGAACGCCGGACTATCTGATTCCGCCGACGCCGCCCGATCCCGCGGCAGCGGCGTTGCAGCCGCCGCCCGAAACGCGTCCGCGTATCGTTTTGCGATTCGCGCCTGAAAAGGAATTGCTCGCAAGCGGCATGCTTGCCGGCGGTTCGGAATTGGCGGGTAAACCGGCGGTCGTCGACGTTCCGGTCGGAAAGGGGCACGTCGTGATGTTTGCCAATAACCCTATCTGGCGACACGAAACGCACGGAAGCTTTTCACTCTTGTGGAACGCGATCCTTAATTACGATAACCTCAACGCCGGCCGTTCGACAGGCAGAGGAAATCGCCCGGATGCGGGTGAAGAGTTCTACGAACAAATGGACCATTGACCGGATCGGATCACCTATCGTTGACTGAATCTTAACAGACGTACGGTGAGGAGCGATTCGAAAAAGGGACCTTGAGAGACAAAAAGGCCGCCGGATGGCGGCTTTTTTTTACATTCCGATCCCTAGGGCGTCCCAATTCACAACATCGGATTTAATGATTTCCTAGATCGTCGCCAGCTCTTCCACCCGGTCGCACTTAAAGTTCAGTCGGGGACGCCGCTCCAAGTCTTGTTTGCCAGGTACGCTGCTCCGAATAAAGTCCGACATCTCGGCGTCGCAGAGCGGCTTTGCAAAGTGATATCCTTGCCCAAGTTCGCATCCTAGAGACTGAAGGGTCTTCGTTTGAGCGGATGTCTCGATCCCCTCGGCAACTGTGTGCAAACGCAGAGTGTCGCTCATAGTAATGATCGCACGGGTCACCGCCGCACCTTCCTCGTCGAGGCTTATCCGGTCAATGAAGGATTTATCGATCTTCAGAATATCGACAGGAAACTGCTGTAGATAACTCAGCGACGAATATCCGGTGCCGAAGTCGTCGATGGCGAGCCGTACGCCGAGCGCTTTGACGTCCGCTAATTTCTTAGCGGACAGGGCAGTGTTCTGTAGCATCGTCGTCTCGGTGATCTCAAGTACGAGATTTTCGGCGGGCAGCCCTGTCGTCGTTAGCGCCCTTTTGATCGTTTCGACGATCGACTCGTGATGGAACTGGCGTCCCGAAATGTTCACTGCTACGTACAAGGACGTACATCCATATTGGTGCTGCCAAATCTTTGTCTGACGGCAGGCCGTCTCGAGTATCCACTCCCCTAAGCTGATGATCAGCCCGGTCTCCTCAGCGACCTGAATGAAATCCATCGGCGGTACCAACCCGCGACTCGGGTGTTCCCATCGTGTAAGAGCCTCCATGCCGGTCAACCGGCCAGTGACGAGATCGATAATGGGTTGGTAATGAACAACGAATTCATTATTTTCAATGGCCCGCCGCATCTCATTCTCGAGTTCGATTCGCTTTATTATCGACTCGTGCATCTCGGTCTCAAACACAGCGTAACGATTTTTCCCCTGGCTCTTTGCCGTATACATGGCTACGTCCGCATTCCTCAACAACGATTCTGCGTTGGCCACTCCTAATACGGCTGTTGCAATACCGATGCTTGTGCCGATCGTGATCTCCTTGCCAGAGGATGTGAATGTGGGCCGCAGGATGTCCTGTATCCGCTCGGCTACATGCATCGCACCGTCCGCGTCATCTGCGTCCTCGACCAATATGGCGAATTCATCTCCACCCAGCCGCGCGGCCGTATCACCCGACCGAAGACACGACTGTAGTCGTGCGGCCACCGCAACAAGCAGTTCGTCGCCGGCAGCGTGGCCGAGGGTATCGTTTACATTTTTGAAGTTGTCCAGATCGAGGAATAGAACTGCGACCGCTTCCCGCTTCCGTCCCCGTCGTGTGAGCGCGTGCTCAACCCGATCGGCGAACAAGGCGCGGTTCGCGAGCTTCGTTAACGGGTCGTGAAGGGCCATGTGCGACAACTTGTCCTCAAGCTCTTGGCGCTCTGTTATGTCCTGCTGAATACCCGTCATTTTTGCGGGTCGGTTGTTGGTGTCAAAGACGTACTTGCCGCTGTTCATCACGACACGGATAGTGCCGTCGGGTCGCACGATTCGGTGATGAAAAGTGTGCGGCTCTTGTCGTTTGATCGAATCCTCTATTGTCAGGGTCACGCGCTCCCGATCATCCGGATGAATATGCTTAATATAGTCATTTAGGCCCAGGCCTTTGTCCTCAGGCTCAAGACCGTAGATCCGCCACAGCGCATCGGACCACTCCGTCACGCCAGTTCTAAAATCGACAGTGAAGCTGCCTATCTGCGCGATCGTCTGCGCTTCGGCGAGAGTGGCCTGGCTGTTGCGGAGCCTCTCCTCTGAACGCGTCCGCTCGATCGACATCGCGATCTGAGCCCCTACCGTTGTAAGAAACTCAAGGCTTCGGTCGTTGTACGCATTAGGGTCCTCATAATGTTGAACCACGATCGCCCCGGTAACTTCGTCGGCCGTGCGAAGCGGAACTCCGAGCCACGCCGCCGACTTCGTACCGACCGCGTTCACCTCGCCGGTCTCGACAAGTCGGTCGATGTCATCGCCGTGTAGGATCACGGGCTTTTCAGTCCTCAGAACATACGCCGTCAATCCTCTGCCAAGCTTCATCGGCGGTGCGATGTCATCGTACTTATCAACGCAAAACGGGATGCTGAGCATCTCGGTTCGGCGGTCGTACAGCGCAACATAAAAGTTCTCTGCGTAAAGCGATCGCCCGATACATCCGTGAATAAGCTTAATGGTCTCGACGAGATCATTTGTAATAGCCGCGCCCTGGATGATCTCCGATATGATCGCAGAGTCGGCCTGTACCCTCATGCGCTCGGTGACATCGTGAGCTAAAACAATTTCGGCCGGCCGGCCGGCGAAAACCATTGCATAGGCTGTTATCTCGACATCAATGAGGGACCCGTCCTTTCGCAGGTGCCTCCAGACGCTCGTCGGAAACCGAGGCGAATGCTGCTTTGCAACGTAACGAAACAGTGCGGCATGGTCCTCGGTGGGGCGTATATCCGCAAGCGTCATCGATAGAAATTCATCGCGCGAGTAACCGTAGTGCTGGATCGCCGCATTGTTCACCGCAAGGAATTGCAGCGTCAGACGGTCGTAAAGCCACATCGGAAACGGGTTATCTTCGAATAACTGGCGGTGCCGGATCTCCGATTCACGTATCGCGGATGGGGTCAAGGCCTCAAAGCCGCGAAGCAGGAGTGAGCCTATCTTTTCTCGAATCATATCGCAGGTGCGCCTGTAGCCGCCGCAGGCTGGTACCGGGGTCGGACGACATTGGAGGCTTACTTCCTGACCACAGAGTGGACAGTTGCAGGTGGGTCGGCAATCCGCGTGCCGAGAGATCTGGGAAAGTTAAAATCACGAGAACCCAGGTGTTTCCAGCTTTGTCGAGAGAATGAAAAAGTTTCTAGCCTTCGCGCGGGCGTCCCAAATCACCCCATACCTGGGGAATTTCTCCCGTTTTATGTGGCCAAATGGTCATTTGTGCGATTTGAGCCGCCTTTACCTGAACAGCGACCGACAACAGGCGGTCGCGGCCGTCAGCAGCAAAACGACGTAGACGAAGAGCAGAACGAGTATCAGCTAGACCATCAGTAACCTCGGATAAAGCTGTTGCGCGTCGATCATTCGACTCGCTCAAAAAGGAATGGCGTAAGCGGCTCACCTAAATGATCCACTTACGCCATTTGCCTTAAACTGCTAAACCGCCTAGTTCCAGGCAGCCGCCTGCGCTGCCGACTGCGCGTCGGTCAACGCTTTGTAGGCTTTGAACGGATTAAATGCTGCGATCGACGATGTCGCAATATTTGTCAAAAGCCCACTCTCGCGTATCCAAAAGAGCTCAATATACTTAAAGAAGTCGGGGTCACGCATGAAGGAGTCCGACGTTGCCCATTTTGCGGGAAGCTCGGCAAATCCGTGATGGTCCCTCCGAAACTTGGTCGCGCCTTTTTCCGACATATAAATGTTCGTCAGCAAGATCGACCAAAGCTCTTCGATGTCGTCATACAGCTTGTCCGGGGCAACGAGGAAATGAGCCCTGTTGTAGCTGCCGCGAACTTTTCTATACGCATGCAGAAACTCGTGCAGAAGAATTTCGTCCGATCCCTTTCCGATACCGCCGTCACCGGACGGCAGGCAAACTCCGCCAACCTTCCACGTTGCCGGGCTAAAACAAACTCGGGCCTGACCGCGTTCAAGAATGGTCGCGTCATCTGCCCAGGCGTTGCATGCGCCGCCGTCACCGTCATACGGAACGATGACTATCGTTTTGTCGCTAGGTAGAGCGGCAAGGATCTTTTGACCGATACCGCCGGAGCGACTTGTTAGTTGGTCGAGCACAGCCACGACCGCCGATTCATAATTCATTGTCGCGTCCGTCGAGCCAAATCCATATGACCAGATCTCACTCAACACACCCGAACCATCGATCTTTACAGGATAGTTTTTATACTTGACGCTCATCTCACTCCTCCGAAATCGAACGTTACCGCGATAAGACGTGGGAGCGACCGCATTTTTGCGAAAGGATTTATATTGTTATTCAAACCGGGAATTGCTGCTTGAAATTTTTCCGTCTACAGTAGATTGACCGTTTTAGGCGTCTGCAAATTCTTGTTCAAAGCGCTCCCACTGAGTCTTTTGCTCGGCCAGAAATTGGATAAATTCTGGTGACTGCCGGATGCGATCGAGAAAGGGATCGCGCGCAAATAGAGGATAGTTCGGATAGCCAGTATCGGCCGTTTCCCTTAGCCATTTAACTGCCTCGCCGCTCTTTCCCCCAATCGCGTAAACGCACGCGGCGTCGTATGTAAGGTGATGACGCATATGATCACCGAGAGGGATCATCTCAACGGCAGGATCGATCATGGATTGAGCTTTGGAAAAATCGCCCTTTAGGGACCAGTAAAGGGCCTCGTTCGCTTGGAAATCGGGATATTTCTGTCCCTTCGGGAATTGTTCATCGATCGCCTTCTTCGCAGTTTCCAGGTCGCCTTTGCGAAGATAGTACCAAGGGCCAAAATAAGTATAGGGGGAGTTGTTTTCACGTGTGCGGATAGCCTCGAACCAGGCGTCCGCGTCTCCACGAAGAGCAGGCAGGATCCATTCGAGCTCCTTCAAGGCTTGACTGCCGGGATCGACCTCGCGCGCCTGCTTCAGCTCATTCAAGGCTTGCTCTTCAAGGCCCAGATGCCCATATATTCCCGCTGCCTCACCGTGAGTGGTGTTCGGATTAAGTTGGTGGGCGATCTTCAGCTCCTTGATGATGGCATCGTACTGATAATTTTCGTAGCGACTCCAATAAAGCACAGCTTTATCCAAGTGCGTTTCAGCGATATCAGGATCGAGTACATCAGCGCGCTCGATCTCTTTTCGGGCAAGATCGGCCCACTTCGGGTCGGATGCATCCATAAACTCCGCGATCCACGTATATGCCCATCCAAGCTGAGCGTGCGAAAGCGCATAATTTGGGTCGGCCTCGATCGACTTATTCAAAAGGTCGATCGTCTGCAGCATCTGCGGCATTGCGTCAGAGTAATATCCGCGCTGGTCGAGGCTGATAATACCTTTTATATAGAATTCATAAGCGGTCGGATTTGCAGGATACTTTTTATCTGCCGCGATCTCTCGCCCAGAGTCGAGATGAAGTTGAAGCCGGTTGGCCACCTGTTGGGCGACCCTGTCCTGGACCTCAAAAATATCGGCATTTGCCATTTCGAAACTTTCAGCCCAGAGCGACGTTCCGTCGGCGGTCCGCAGAAGATTGATGCTTACGCGGAGGCGGTCCCCGGACCTCTGAACCGTACCGTCGAGGACCGCGTCGGCGTTCAACTCTTTTGCGGCAGCCAGAGCGTCGCTATTCTCAGTTGCGTAACGAAGGATAGCGCTGGTTGGTTTGACGGTAAGTTGGTGTGATTGGCTTACCTTTTGAATGACTGCGTTTGCGATTCCGACCCCAAGATAGCTATCACCCGAATCGAGCGATTTGAGCGGCATCACCACCAAATTTTTGATCTGATCGGCGGGTTTCAAAAACCGCTCACTTCCAAACCATGCCGCGGTCAGAAGCGTCAGGCCGGCTACGACAAGCAACACCCATCGATTCGAATGGTCGCGACCCTCGAGTGGCGCGAGAGACTCATGGCCATCGGCGATGACCTCGGAAGCCGTCTCCGGGACGCCTGGCGCAGATGCCCTGACGACTTCAGGCAGAAACCGATAACCATGGCCCGGCACGGTGAGGATATATTTGTGATCCTTCCCGTTATCGCCTAGAGCCCTTCGCAGGGTCGAAACATTGCGCGCCAGATTGCCCTCCTCGACAAATTCGTTCGGCCAGACGCGGTCGAGAAGTTCATCTTTCGAGAGCAGGCGGCCGGGATTCTCGATAAACACGGCCAGAATGTCGAACACCTTTCCGGTTATCGGCAGTGGTTCCCCCGCCCGCGCGCAGGTGCGGTTGACCGTATCGACCTCGAAATCATCAAATACATAGCGGTTGTCGTTCACAGACGCCAGTTTCAAATTGCTATTTGTGCGCTCTTCAAAACCCATAGCTCACTGGATTCTTGTGGGAAACAATCATGCTGCTTTTTACTCAGCCAAGAACTAAATAAATTCCGCGGTCCGTGACCCATAATGCGGAGAAATGACTATAACTAGAGACACAAACTCACTAAAAGGTTACTTTACCTCAAACTAGAGAGCGGCGGCGTCACAAGATCAAAGCTCTCGGGTGATTCGCCAATGACTGCTGCCGCAAAAAATCGGGGAACGTAAGTTTGCGAGCTTTCTATCAGCGGGCTCTTGAGCTTTTCACGATTTTGAAAGATAGTCCAAAACGTCCTCTCGGTGATTCCTAGCGAACGAATCTCTCTGAGCTGTTCGCGCGACTGGTCTTCACCGTTGTTGTAACTGAGCAGAGCGAGCGTCCAGCTCGCCTTATCAACGCCAAAATCGCTCAGCAGATCGGACATATACCGAGCAGCTGCTTCAGATTGTCGGTTGACCTTGCACCGATCGCCGTCAGTCAAACCATACTTGTGGCCTGTGCGGCGAGTGAATTGGAACATACCAAAATTCCCAAATTCATTGATGAAACAATCTCTGTATTCGGACTCTATCATCGCTTGGTATATGCCGAGAGCCGGAGGCACGTTATGTTTTTCATATTCCCGCGAAATCAATGGGACGTACTGACTCGCCCGGCCGTAAACAGAGCGCAAGCCTTCTTTGAACGGCTCTTGTGACATGCTTTCCCTTCTCTGAATAGAATTGTCGATTGCGGTCCGAATCGCGCCGATTGATTCGTCATTAAGATCGTCAGTTTCATCGCCGATCAGGTTCTGTACGTGAGCTACTCGCGACCGGATAAACTTGTTCCTATCACCATCCGACATTTCCCAGTAGAACTTTGGTTTCTGAAGTTCGCCGTCATTCTGCGGCGGAAGGTGTCCTCCGACATGCGAAAAAGTAAAGACCGAAACGAAAGCTACGGCCGACCCGCATACAGCAACAATCAACGGTCCTCTCCAAAGCCGGCCCGCAAAACGGCGGCGCGGCGCGAATATTCCAACTGCAGTGATACCGGCTGTACCGTCTTTATCTACTTTAGGAACGCAATCGGGGTCGGTTTCGTCCGCCTGAGCCGTCGGCTCCACAATCTCTTCAACGAATTCGAGCTGACCGGGTACCGTCTTCAAAACATCGGGAATAAATCGATAGCCGTGCCCCGGCACGGTGAGGATATATTTGTGCTCCTTCCCGTTATCCCCGAGCGCTTTTCGCAGGGTTGACACGTTGCGGGCGAGATTTCCTTCCTCGACAAATTCATTCGGCCAGACACGTTCGAGCAACTCGTCCTTGGAAAGCAAACGACCGGGGTTTTCGACCAAGGCAAGCAGAATTTCATAGACCTTGCCCGAAACGGCAAGCGACACGCCGTCGCGCGTACATGACCGGTTTGCCGGATCGACCTCAAATTCGCCAAACCGATAGCGGATGCCTTCGCTCGAAGCCCCATTTTTACTGGTGTTCGCGATTTCCAAATCTTTTCCGAAATCTTTCCGAAAATCCGAAAGACGAAAATTCGGCTGTGATCTATAAATTTCCCTGTAATCGAATAGGCCGATTATAAACCATTTTTCGGCAGCCGGAGGATGTATTTCAGGCGCGCTCGCGGGCATTTTCGTGGGCCCTCGATGGCGCTAAACCTCGCGGCCTGACCGGAGATCAAGACACCGTCCCCAGATCGCAAAATGATCTGTCGGGACAACGCACAAAAGGAGAAATAAAAATGAGAACGATATTAGATCATACGATTGGAAAGCTCGCGGGACTCGGCATTATTGCAGTATTGCTTTCGATGTCTGCTGCATCCGCAACCGCCCAATGCGGCGGTTCGTTTGAATCGATCATGTCCGCCATCGCCGCGACCAAAGGTCAATCTAATCTAACCAAACAAAGTGACAGCGTTTTGAGTCCTCAAAAGGATCTCATTAGCGACAAGCTCGTTAACACATCGATAGTCGGGTTTTGGCGAATTAAATTCATTATCGACACGCCCGATGGGCCGGCGGTGTTTCAGGAAGCCTTTCAGGTCTGGAATGCCGGCGGAACCGAGGTCCACAATCCAAAGGTCGATCCGCGTACCGGCTCTGTCTGCCTGGGCGCATGGGTGCAGCAGGCTCCGCTTACATTCAAGCTCACGCATCGAGTGTGGCTGTACAACGAGCTTGGTCAATTTCAAGTGATCGGCCGTCTGACCGAGACGCTTACCCTCGGCGACCGCGGAAATACGCACAGCGGTACGTTCACTCTGCAGGCCGTCGACGACGATGAAAATCCACTCGGCGACCCGCTTGTAGGAACGGTCGTCGGCGAGAGGATCTCTCCGAATTAAAACAATCCGTGACCCAATTTCGGCTCCCACGTCGCGGAATAGAGTTGACCGACAACTGACATCGGACATGCGTTCTGGCGGAACGGTTCAGATCCATCAATGTTTTGAAGTCGTTACAGTGGCGTATTCGAAAATATGAAAATGAGAAATATCACGATCGCTATCACTCTAATTGCATTATCGGCCATGGCCGCTCTCGGGCAGCAGGAACGCACATTCTATCTGGTCTGCGGCACCAACGCATCGTTGTACCCGGATTTTCAGCGAGATTCGATCACGGTCTCGACACTTCGTCCGGAACAGATAGTTTTCAAGTCGGTCGGAACTACCTATACAGCCACAAAGGTCGCCGGATTTAATTTTTTGTCAGGCGGCAAAGATATGTCTGTCTTCGTAGCGTACCGCGTGGACGACAATTCCTTCTTCATCGCGCCGCCCGGTATAGGTGCGTTGTCGTACTACCACGCCGATAAACGAATGGCCGACGTTGAAGATCAAAATAAGCGCTGCGCCGTGAGCGACATCAACCAGTTCGAGCAGCTCGTAAAGATCTATAACCAGAAAAAGGAAGAAACCGACAAGCAGAAACAAGCAGAATTTGAACAAACCGGGCGAAAAACTATTATGACCAATTGGGTCAAGGGTCTGATGTCCAAACGTAACGATTCCGCGCTCGAAAAAGCGATCAGGGCAAGCGACTCTGCTCCGATAATGCGGATAGTATTTCTCACTCCGGCCTACGACTTTATTCGGAACGACCTGGGTATCGTACAGAGAAAGGTCATCAAGACCGTCTACGTTTACAAATGGACCCAGACCGGAAAATGTTTTGCCCACTGGAAGTATTACGGCTATGAGTCGCTGGGCGGCGGTGCCTTCGATACCGACCTAGGGAATTGGCGGGTGATGACCGACGGCGGGTGGCACATTGCCGAGCTGAACGTTCCTGGCACTGATGGCTTTCCATCCGGCGAGAATTGGGAAGTAGATTGTTCGGCATTTGTTAAATGATATTTTCGGAGGACTTTTGGGGCTTTACAGAAGGGGATCGAAATGAACGAAGACGCAGTATCAAACGGTTCGAAAACAAAAACGCGGCCTCCAGGCTTTGGCCTGGGACTATTCTTGGCCGCCGTCTTTTTCGTCACATTTATGATGCTCGGCCTCGGAGGAGCGATCGGCGGCGCACTCGCCGGCGGACTCGGAATGGGGATCGGCATGCTTGTCGGAAAGACGTTTTCGTCGAACGGATCAAACCCCGCCTAGGCTTTTGCAGAACGAAAAGGCTAGGCCAATGACAAGAATTATTGTTCTTGACCTACAAATTCTTGTTTTGTCGCGGAGCGGAATGGGGACAAAAGCTTAAGGAGGTCACATATGTACTACCACTATGAATACATTTCCAAAGAGGCCGGAATGGGGGAATTGGGTTATCTCGCTCAGATGATGGGGTATGACAATGTCGGGCCAATACTGGCTTATCCGCCTAACAAGCCAGTATTAGATAATGGTTTCACTCCAGCGATTCTTCCGAGAGGGGTAAAGATATTAATTCCCTGGCACCAGATAAACCTGAAATGCCTTATCAAATTTTCAGCCAGCCTTGCAAAAAAATACCGCAATGCCGCAGTGGAAGTAATTGGGGCCCAGTCCGCGATTACCAAAGACATTGACAACAAATTAGCAATTATCGACGCGGTGGCCGGCATCAGCACAAGCTTGGCTGGAATTGGAGTCCAAGCTGCCACTTATGCAAAGGGCTTGAAAAATGCCGTCGCTGCGGCCGAAAATACGGCGCCCGCCGGAAAGAAACTTATTGCATGGCTCCTCGACAATCGTGCGACAACTATGGTTCCACTTGTTGCGGGCGGCGTAGAATCCCCGGCCCCACCTTCCAAAGGATTCGGGTTTTACGTTCGACACGCCTTCGGTCCTTGGAATCCGTCCTATTGGGGGTCAATCGTCGGGGCTGCGTCAGAGAAGAACATGGACATTTGGCTTTACGGAACAAGCGCGGTCGATTTCCAGTCTGCTCAACGAATCAAGCAAAGTTTCGACCGAGATATAGCAGGCCTGACCGAAAAAATAAGCAAGGCGGCCGCCCAGTTACAAATGCCGTTTTATAACAATCGGGCCTAAAGGATGGGAAGGCGTTAGCCCCGACGGCGGTTCACTTTTCAGGTTTGATGATGATCGTCGCAGTCATAGCGTTTTAATCTATCGCCTTAAGGCGAGGGCGAGGCGCGATCACGGAAAGATAAAGGATCAAATCAGTTAACAATATGCCAGCCGAAATATTTTCTATGACAGGAGAATCATATGAAAAGTGTCTTTCAGCCAGATCTTAAAAGGCTCACAAACGCGGATGCGTTCGCGACGATCGCTCTGGTCGGAGCCATCATGCTTCTCTTGATTCTCGGATGCAGATCATCAGCAAATTCTGGCGAATCAGACCCTGGGGCCACTCAAACGGAGAGCCAATCGGGTCACGCGACGGGCGAAAATGTAAAAGTCGGATATATGGAGTACAAGGTCTTTGACTCGTGGTTTACCAATCAGCTGAACGACAAGGGATATCCGAATACGCCGCCGGATGCACAATATCTTTTTGTTGATCTGCAAATGCAGAATGACGACAAGGAACAGCGGACCATTCCCGATTTCAAGCTCAAGGATGAAAATAACGCCGAGTACGGCACATCCGACAAGGCATGGGCGCTCGAGGGAAGCGTCGGTTTACTCCAAGACCTTAATCCGGGAGTTTCGAAACGAGGATTTGTGATCTTCGACGTGCCGCAGAATCATAAGTACAAGTTAAAGGTCAGCGACGGATATTGGTCGACCGATGAGACGACGATCGACCTATCGCCCGGCACGAAGAAAAAGGGTAAGTAGATATACCTAATATATCGCAGTAATTTGCCCTTCAGGGGTTTGGCTCTATGAGGGCTGATTTTAGTGCAAACGCAGGCCGTGGATCAGGACTGTGTCGTACCGCCATCCGCCATCTATGACAGCCAGGGTCTTCTCATCGGGCGAGACAGCCAAACTTAAAGCTCCACTTATGACGTCGTTGCCTATCGTGGCGATCTGTCGCGGAGCAGCCGGTCCTAGCGACTGTTTCCACAGAACATTATTCCCGGTTTCGGCATCGGTTGTTATGTATGCCAAGTCCTTGCCGTCCGGCATCCAAACTATATTGCATAGTTGAGATCGCCTGTCGACCAAAGAAAAAGTCGCGGTTGGCTGTCCATCGCTGAGCGAGGCGATCGTAACGAGCCGCTGGTCGCCTTGTTTTTGCAGGTAGGCGACCTGCGCGCCGTTGGGTGAGATAGCGAAATAGTTACTTGGCTTATTCAGAACCTGCTTCTCTTCGCCGTTTTTGGTCGAAACTCGCCAGAGCGTCCGGTCGGTCCCATGCTGGTAATAGACCCATTCGTTATCAAGCGATACAAAGAGCGGAAAGCCTCCATGTCCGGAGGTAAGCTGCGACGGATCACTCCCGTCGGAGTTCATTCGCCAGACCTCGACCGAGCCGCTGCGGTTTGAGGCAAAATATATCGAATTATTATTTCGATCGGCGAAGGGCGCGCTTTTGTCCGCAAGATCGTTGGTTAGCTGCTTTTGGCTGCTCCCGTCGGAGCTCATACTCCAGATCTCTTCGCTGCCGGACATGAGCGATGAAAAGAGAATTCTGCCGTCCGGGGCGAAACTGGTTGATTCGGCACCGGCCAAAACCCGACCGACTAACGGGGTTTTTGCATCAAACGTCCGCAAACGAAAATCCTCGTTGACCAGTGTCGCCGTCAACGCGGCGCCGTCGGTGCTTAAACTCAGATTGGCATACGTTTCCGATTCATTAGTCAGAGGCGTGGCCTCGCTCGCGCCAAAACGCAACTCCCAAATGCGGAAGCTTTTGTTCGGAAAGCGAGAAGCCGTGATCAGCAATCCATCCTCGCCCGGCAGCCACGCCATGCTTCTAATATTAAAAAACTTCTCGTGCGATAATTCGCGTTCCTGCCCCGTTGCCAGGTCGACTTCCGCAACGCCGAAATCATTCGATCGATTTGCGGACTGGCCAGAAGCGAATGCGATAGATCTGCCGTCGGGCGAAAATCTATTGTCTCCGATGCGGGATGGACTCGCACGCAAGGCAAGCTTGCGTTCATTCGAGCCGTTTGCGCTGTCGGCGATCCAAAGCGAGCAGTTTTCATCTTCGCGGTAGTAACACCGCACAAAGGAAATTTTCGAACCGTCCGGCGACACGCTTATCCAACCTTGTGTCTCGCTAACGATCCTCTCGGGAATGCCGCCAAGTAGTGACATGCAGTAGATGTCCAATTGTCCATCGAAACCGCGGGGCTTGCGGGCGAAATATAAGTAATTCCCATCCGGAGAAAAGGCAAACCCTCCATAAATATCGTCTGACGGCGGAATGATCTCGATGTTATCGCCGGTTTCCAATCGTCTTATCCAAACGCTTTCCTTCTCGGTTCCTGTACCGTTCACATAGGCGACTTTTTTGCCATCCGGAGAAATGACTGCGTCGGGAACTTTGCCGTTATTCGAAAGCTTTTGGGAAGAAAACGGCGCCGATAAGACCGGTGTGACAGTTTTCCATGACAATGACCTGAGACCGACGATCAAAAACACACAAAGCAGGAGAGCCGACATAAGGAAAAGGAACCAAAAGGATCTTTTCCCGACAGGCCCGACGGCTATTGCTCGTGTGCCAGGAAACAGACCTGCATCCTGCGCGAGTTTATCTGTCGAAGGGGTCTCTGTCTCAATACGCCTCGTCGAAGCAATGAATCGATATCCGCGGCGTGGGATCGTTTCTATAAATTTGGGATCATTTGCGTCGTCACCCAACACTTTGCGGAGGACTTTGACGTTAAATGCAAGATTGCCCTCGTCAACGAAACGATCCGGCCAGATCGCGTGCATCAACTCCTCTTTTTCGAGCAGGCTTCCGGCGTTCTCAACGAGAACCTTTAGCGTGTCAAAGACTTTGGGAGTCAGCGAAATTCGTTTGTCGCCATGTCGCAGGACTTTTTCAGAGAGGTCTAACCGAAAGTCTGCAAATTCATAAAACCCATTTGTTTGCAGCGGCATAAAATCCCCTCATACATTTCTCATCGAAATCTCATGGCTTTTTCAGAAGAATCCCCGCAAAAAGAATTAGGCTGTCTTGTCAAACGGGTGATGTGCGGATGATAGCACAGACTGAAATTGGAAATAAATCGGATCGGAGAAAGAAGGAAAATATTATGGCAGAAGATTTACTGAAGTATTTCATTTTCAGAGACAAAAGGCTAAAGGGGAAATTATCGTATGCCAGTTTGGCAATACTAAGTGAACTTGATGAAGACACATCGGTGACAACGGCGTTTGGACGCTTGTATTTACAGGCAAAAAACCAAGGAAAGATAAATACCTTATTCATTCTCTGTCATGGTTACGTAAATGATTTTGATCAGGGAGGGCTAGGATTGGAGCTCGGCAAAGAAGACCTGACCATCAACAACGTAATTAAATGGGCAGCGCTTAAAGAATTAGTCGATACGATTGTTGTTTGTGCATGTAGTGCGGCGTACACCGGGCATTCGATGCTCCAACCTTGGATCGTACAGGATGGACAAGCACTAATGTCATCTTTATCAAAAATTACGGGAGCCACGGTTTATGCGGCTGACCGACTTCAGACGTATTTTACCAATGACTTTAACTTCGGAAAATGGGAAGGAACTGTCTATACGTTTTGGCCAGACGGAAAAACATATGCTGGTGCTCTTCCTGAAACAGAGATCATCGACGTTATTTCACCGATGCCATACGGGACCTATTATGGCGACGTAATTGATAGGAGAAATCGTTGAGCAAAGCCGCAGAATTTAATAAGCATATTCCGATCAATCCCACTGCTAAGTCGATTGATAAGCGCTCTTCGATCAGCGAGGAGACTTAGGAGAAACGCATAACAAGAATTTCGGAGAATAGATCCGAATCAGTGAGCAATAATTCGTTATAGAGAAGAAATGACATGGGAGACGCAAAGAAAGATCCAAATCTGGTTTTCGTAATATCTTTTGTAGGGACATATTTTGCCCCGGTAGGAATATCGCCTTATCAAGATCACGGATCTTGGACAGGACAGGGGGACTACAGGCTCTCTTCTTTTGACAAGGCAGCCAACCTTCTTGTGACCATTCAAAGGCTAAAGAGATTTTCTTTAAAGCTAAAATCGGATTCACTCACATCAAGTCTCAAACATGCATTGTCAGTCCGGGATTCGAGGCAAATTTATGATTTTAGATATGATTCGATCGATCTTAATGTATTTAACCAGAACGATCTGCCACCGGATGCAGGCCTGGGTGCATACACGCAGTTTTATAGCCATCCACTGGCCGCTATAACTCTTAAAGAGGTAGATGCGTCTTACTGGGGACCATCTCTTGACAGGCTAATAGATATGGGAACGAGCAATGCCTTTGAAATCTTCCTTTTCGAAGGAAACTCCGCCGAAAGTAGAGTTAGCGGACACAAATTCCCGTGGTAGAAGGACGGAAAAATTCGGCCCATTTTAAGGAAGCGGCGATTGGAAGCAGGCAGGTGAGTCGAGTATATGGGAACGTTAAACATAACGATGAAGATGATAATTTTTGACGACGACAGGACCCTGATGGCTCCTCCTGGCGGTTCCTCGCCTGTTTTTGCGATCGGAACCAAAGGCTCGCTTGAGACTACGGCGTTTAAATCCGGCATGGATATCTCCAATCCCATGGAAATTGGCGGTGGCATCCTTGCAATGGTCGCGCAGCAGGTCGTTACGATTCGCAGATATTCCGATGTTTACTCGCTCGATATATACCAGGCCTATGAAAAGAAAAAACAGATGATCGCTATAGCTGCGTTTTATGTTAAGGACGGCGATTCAACCCAAACAGCGGTCTTAGGTATGTTCCAGGCAAGAATAAAACTATTTGAAGCTCTCACAGATTCCAACGTGACAAATCTTGAAAAGATCAGGCTTGAATTCGACAGCCAGAATGCGCGTTTAACTTACGGAACAACCATCGAACACATGCAGAATCTCGGAAGTCCGGGCGGCAAATTTGCGTTGCATAGAGGCAGATAGCAAGGTAACTGTCTAGCACTAGAGTCGGTCCGCGATTCGTGGATGACGCCTTAAATAAAGAGGGCATTTTATCGAGCCTCCCGCGGCCCGAAGAGTATTCCTGTTTACCAAGTCGAGATGCGGCGGTAAAGCGTTAATGTTCGCTGCGTATCGACCTACCCACCATTCTCCCTCGCTCGTCTGGATCTTCGCTCACAACGGAAACTAGCCGCGTTATGCTGACAAACGCGAAACAAACTAATAGAATATCCGTAATTATTTCCGGTCGCCATTTCAAAATTCAGGAGTAAAAACATGAAGCTGCTGGTTTCGGTCGTCGAGGTTTTTATTGTTATCGTTATCGGTCATACCGTGATAGTCGCCCAACCGGCCGTCAATTCATCTGCTGAAAGTATGAAAGCACCCGTTGCAAAAAAGGAACCCAAGGTCTTAAAGATCCATGGTTATGAGATCGTGGATAACTATGCGTGGCTTCGAGATCGTAACAAGGAAAAAGATCCGGCCATTATCCAGTATTTAAAGGACAACAACGCCTACACCGAAGGTTTTATGGGCAAGTACCAGCCGCTGGTAGACACGCTCTACAAGGAAATGCTCGGCCGCATCAAACAGGACGACACCAGCGTGCCGTATAAGCTTGGCGATTACTGGTACTTCAACAAGACCGAAGAGGGAAAGCAGTATCCCGTTTTCCTTCGCAGCAAGTCGCGTGAAATGTCGAGCCCCGAAGTGCTACTCGATCAAAACGAGCTGGCAAAGGGGTTTGGTTTTTTCGCGATCGGCGATTTCGATGTTTCCGATGACGGAAATCTTCTGGCGTATACGACCGATACAACTGGCTATCGTCAGTATCAGCTCCACGTTAAAGATCTTCGGACCGGAAAAACGCTCGATGACTCGGTCGAACGTGTGACCTCGACGGCCTGGTCAAATGACGGAAAATACATCTTCATCGGTCAGGAAGACCCGGTCTCGAAACGCTCTGACACGATCTTGCGGCATGAGGTCGGCACAACCGGGAAGGACGTCGTCGTCTTCAAAGAGGACAATGTGCTTTTTAATGCAGGTGTCGGAAAATCTCGCGATAAGCAGATGCTTTTCATCTCTTGCTATTCAAAGACCTCGCGCGAGTCGCGTTACCTACCCGCCGACCAGCCGCTT